>Ga0310345_10000251_pt1:30000-97648 | contig 97648 bp, 81 predicted proteins | sample HC15DNA20500_MG_FD_204667 | JGI IMG/M metagenome (GOLD analysis project Ga0310345, IMG submission 204667) | Marine microbial communities from station ALOHA, North Pacific Subtropical Gyre - HC15-DNA-20-500_MG | ecosystem: Environmental > Aquatic > Marine > Oceanic | place: Pacific... | reverse complement strand
CGACTACATCGAGATGTTTTACAACCCAAAACGCCGACACGGTTTCAACAACCAGCTGTCACCGGTAGAGTTTGAGAAGCGACATTTACTGAGCCTGGAAAGTGTCTAAGAAATCCGGGGCGATTCACGTTGCGGTGTAAACCAGAGGCTAGGAGAGGCCGAGCAATTGATAGATATTATCAAATTATTATTATCTTCCGGAATCAGTCCGACGCAAACAACAAACATGCCGACGGCTTATGGTTTGCATAAGCGATTAAAAGTCAAGGATAGCCAATGTCGTAGTGGGTTTAGAGCTTTTTTAGATGAAGTTACAGACAGGCAGCCACTCCTTATGCCGGGATGTATTGTTGCATGTGATCTTATGGGAGGTTTTGCTGATCACTCAGGGATCTATATTGGGAGGCGTAGAATAATTGAAAAGGACGGCGCGGGAGAAATAAAAAGAGTCTCGCTGCATGATTTCATGAATTCCTCGCCGTTGCGCACGGGAATTAGCTTATTTGTAGCCTGCCGAAATGGAAAGCCGATTCGCAGGACTGAAATTAGTAAGCGAGCAAAGGAAATGGAGGGTACAGGTCGAAAGTACGACCTCTTAATAGACAACTGCCATAAGCTGACAGCTTACTGTGCTACCGGGGAAGTTGGTGAAAAAAATAAAATATGGACTTTTGAAAGTCTAGTCGATGCTCTTGAGGAAGAGTTTGGCGCAATCGAATGGAGGTCGGTTAGCTATAGAAATATATAGAAGGTTTTCTTGATGCTCTTCTGGCCCAGCCCTATTCCTTATAATTGGCGGCGAATAGCCAGAGACAATGAGTGACTCTTAGGGAAAATGCATTAGCATCCTTAATCAGCGCGTATCAAAAGGCCGGAGAAGAGCGCAATGAAAAGCAATATCCAACACGACAAATTCGACATTCGAAAATCAAGCAAGGCATACATCGAGGCTGAAGAGCATTATATAGTTATTCATAACGGAACTGTGTATCTCCGTGTCGTTGGCCAAGAGGGCGCATATGCCGTCATGACAGCCACATCTGGTGAGGATATGGCCCCCGGCGCTGCCTTCAGCGATCAGCAAGCTCTGAACGACGCCGCACGCGGGGTAGCGAAACTAGTTGGTTGCGTTCCAGAGCTCAAATATGATTATCACCATCGCCCCTACGTAAAAATTTGCGAATGCGAGTACCTGTCTGATGTATATCGTGCCGCAGCCGGACTTTTTGAGCTGTTGGAGGCGAGTCCGTCACATTCAAATCGGGCTCCAGCCATTCCTAGCAACCATGATTGATATACGGGCGTAATTCAAACATTTGACGGTGTCTCCCACCGCCGGGATACTTTCAGTCACATTGGGTGGCAATATTTATCGCGTCAAGCGTCTGTTTCCGGTGATAGGTCGCCTATATGATACACAGCTCGAAATTTATCGCCGTCAGTTTCCGTGGCAGAACCCTTTGACGATGCACTCGAAAAGGTACAATACAGCAAGGCGTAGCCTTCAACTCACGTAAACACACCATGCTGGAGCCGTCCTATTAAATCCAGGACTAAACTAAGTTCTGCATGGTTATTTGTCATATCAATGGGCTTGCGGCCATTCAGCGCCTTGGCAGGTTTGTTCAGCCACTCAGTCGCGCTTTGCTCATCACCGGCAAATAGATCTGTTGCTGCCTTTCTGAGCTCTATCTCTATCTCTAGCGCTGATCTAACCATCATGAATCCCGCCTTAAGCATTTCCATCAGACAATGCAGCGCAAACGATAGCTAACGAGGTAGCACAACTCAGCTGAAAGTAGCACCGCTCAGCACCGTCAGCAGTGGCCATCGATCATGGATCCACTCATATTCGGCAGGTGGCGTCGTAGTCACGACATATACCCTTCGCTGCTCCCCTTCGCCAATGACCAGGCACTCTAGCGCGTATCCCGCCGGCACATCGAACCAGTGCGATGTCCGATTCTTCTCTCCCGGCCGACCTTCCTTCTCCATATACCTCTGTACCATGCCGAACCCACGGCGGGGTCTGTATTTCTCCCAGCCGCCAGATTGCACGGTGCTGAGCTTTGCCCAGCCGCCCTGTGGGCCGGTTCCTGGCTCCTCCTTTCTCCGTCCCCAATGAATCCAATCGAGCTGGCCGCTTTCCTCAAGCAGCACCGGCATGGCTGCCTTCGGATTGGGAAAATAGATCTTCCAGACCTTATCGGCCTCACGGGCCTCTACGCCTCCGCACATGCTTATTACCTCACACTGCTAACGCTGCCTTATGTTCTAGACTCTGCTCGCCAGGAAGGCATTCCCTCTCGAATGGAGTTCGAAGATGCGGTATCTCCCATACATCGCGATTGCCCTCGCTTCCTCTCTGCTCTCTGCTTCCGCCACGCTCTGGTACGCAGCGCCGATAACTGCCGAATCCTTTCACTCCGTCACACGTCCTCCGCTGAAGGTTGAGCATCAAGACGGGATCCTGCTGATTTGGGGGGGCTGGGAAACTACGAAGGGATACCAAGCCCCAGGTATCAACGCAGTAGAGATCCGTTGTGATACAGCCAGCTCCCGCTGCATCGAAGCCTATGCCTCGATCTTGCATCACACCGAGGGAGAGGATCTCGAAGCGCAGGTATTCGACTACGTGGTGCAAAACTGGACAGAGACCGAAATGCTTGCGGTCGCTGGGCAAGCGATGGGGTGTTTAGATCGGAGACTGATCGTTGATCTGGTTGCTCAGCAGGCTCGCCTGGAATGGAGTCCCAGCGCGGAAGCAGGCTGCGAAGGCGACATAGGTGCCGCTGTCCTAGGTGGAGACCCGTTGTAGATCCAGCCGCTTGTCCACCCTGATTGACCTCTCTCAATGCTTCGCGAATACTGTTTGCATATACAGTGTTCCTTGGATGTTGCGATGTCATCTCTTTCGATACTGGCCCGGTGCGAACGTCTACGCGAGCGTCTTCTCACCGATGTGGCCAACGGTCTGCGTATCACTGGCTTTCAGTCACCCGCCGAGGACGAAAAGGAGGACGGGCTTTCTCTCGACCTTCTCACTGGCCTGGGAGCGCCGCACGTTTGGGCTGTGCAAGTCCTGGACGATAGCTTGGTCGGCTTCGGCATATTCCGTGGTGATCGGCTGATCGTGAACCGTGCGGCCACTCACCTGGACGAAAGGCTGGTGGTGGTAGACCTTGCTGTAGACTACCGCGTGCGCCTTGTTCAGCGTGACTTGTTGGGGGGCCGCTGGCTGAAGGCAGCCGATCCTATCGTCCCGGACGTGCAGCTGGACGGCGAAGAGATCATCGAGGTTTGGGGTGTCGTGACCTGGGTGGTGAGTCGTGTGGCGATATGAGCGTACCGCCGAGAGTATTCGCGCTTATAGATTGCAATTCGTTTTACTGCAGCTGTGAGCGCATCTGTCAGCCGGAACTCAAACGTAAGCCAGTCGTAGTGCTATCCAACAATGACGGCTGCGTAATTGCTCGCACAGCCGAAGCCAAGGAGCTTGGTATTGGCATGGGTGCCCCCTACTACCAAGTGCGCGAGCAGATGCGCCGACAAGGAGTGGTGGCACGCTCCAGTAACTACACCCTCTATGCAGACATCAGCAATCGGGTAATGCGTGTGATGGCTGAGATGCTGCCAGGCATTGAGGTTTACTCTATCGATGAGGCTTGGGGCGACATGACCGGAGTTGCCGATCCAGCTGAGCTAGGCCGAAGCATTCGCAACCGTCTAGCCCATGAAATTGGGATGCCGGTCGGAGTAGGCATCAGCACCACCAAGACCTTGGCCAAGCTCGCGAATTGGGCAGCGAAGAAATGGAAGGCCACTGGTGGAGTGCTCGATCTGACCGACCCTATCCGCCAAGAGAAATTGCTTCGGTTGGCGCCCGTGTCAGAGGTGTGGGGCGTGGGGCACCGCTCGGCTGCCAAACTAGCAGCCCTGAATATTTCTACCGCTTGGGAACTGGCTCAGTTCGATATCGGCACATTGCGAAAGACTTTCGGCGTGACCATGGAGCGCACGGCGCGTGAACTGCGTGGTGTGAGCTGTATTGGCTTCAATGAAGGCCCACCTCCGAAGGAAGCCATCTGCTCTAGCAAAATGTTTGGGGTACGTCAGACGGAGCTCCCGCCGATTCGGGAAGCACTAGCTGCCTATGTGGCTCGAGCAGCCGAAAAGCTGCGCGGCCAGAACTCGCTGTGCAGCACTATCCAGGTTGGGCTTCAGACCCAGTTGGCTGATCGCAACGGGCCTCGTTACTCTGATGCCATTACCTTGGCCTTACCCTCTCCAACAGATGACACTCGCGAAATTTTGGCTCTGGCCCAATACGGCCTTGGGCGGATCTACCGCCATGGCTACCCTTTCTCGAAGTGTTCCATCTTGCTCATGAATTTAAGTCAACGCGGCGAGCTGACACCGGATCTATTTGCACCCAAACCACGCGATGGTGCCGAGCGGCTGATGGCAGTTATTGACCAGATTAACCGGAGAGAAGGAAGAGATACTGTGCGTATTGGGCGAGTGCCTGCAGCACCGGTATGGGCGATGCGTCGGGAAATGCTAAGCCAGCGGTACACCACACGCTGGGATGAAATTATTGGCGTGCGAGGATAGTTTTTAAATGGAGGCGTCTTCCTGCGGCTAAGAAAGGACGTTGGTAAATGCTGACAACCCCCTTTCTTGCAGGCGTCGCCCCGAGACTAAGCTGGCTCTGTGCGAAGTGCGTGCCGTTCACAGATGCCGTCAGCTAATATCTGCTGAGTTATCTGAGGCCTGAAGGGAAATCAACATATGGCTACCCAACGCCCGATGCCGAGGCTAGATGCCGCGAAGCTTCGGGAGAACGCGCTTACCTCTATTCGGCTAGGCGTTGAGGACTTCGAGCGCTGCAGACATCCAGGGGGCGATCCTGCGCGGGCGCTCTCGGCAATCCGAAATCTCTTCGCAGGCGTACTGCTCCTATTCAAGTACAAAATTGCTACGTGTGTCGATGACCCCGCTAATGCTGCGGCTCTAATCTTCAATCCACCGGAGGTTTTGCCTCATTCAGATGGCGAAGGGGGTATCGCATGGGTGCCGGTGGGCAAGTTCAAGCCCACCACAATCGATGTGGGAACGATCCAAAAGCGTTTTGAAGCTTTTGAGATAGATGTTGATTGGGATGTGATCGAAAAACTGCAGGCGTGCCGCAACCATCTTGAGCATCTCCATCCCGCTCACACGCTAGGTGAGGTAGCCGAATTCGTAGCGGAGCTGTTCCCGGTGCTACGGGATTTCATTCAGACGGAGCTGGGGGAGTCACCAGCAGCAATCCTCGGGGACGCGTGGCAGCTCATGCTTTTGCATCACAACTTCTTTGTAGACACCACAAAACGATGCGAAGAGGCTTGGTCTGAGGCTTACGTACCAGAAGGCATGGAGCCTTGGCTGAAAGAGTCTAAGTGCCCGGAATGCGGTTCAACTTTACTAGCGCCTGCGCAAGAAAACCTGGACGCAGGTGATAGTGTTGAACGCAACGATGACCGTTTTAAGGCTACCTGTATCGCCTGTGGATACACAGACTTGGTTGCCCCGCTCATGGTCGGCGCGCTGGAGAACGCCCATAGTTACGACCCGCGTGACGGAGGCGAGGCCAGCCTTGAGGGCTGCAATCAATGCGGCCGTGGAGCGTTCCTCATCTATGAGCAGTCCTGCCTGTGGTGTGCCGCTGAACTCGAATACACGGAATGCGAGATGTGTGAGGAGCGTCTGGGGCAAGAAGACCAAGACAATGGTGGGCTTTGTTCTTATCACGCTCACTCTTATGAGAAATTCATGCGTGAGGATTGACTCTGCCGTGGAGCGACCTGGCTTAGCACTGCAAACGGCGAAGCACTAACACTTCAGAGCGAGAAGCCTACACAAAGCATGTCGCTGCGATTTGGACGTGCCACGCACTGCTGAATTATCTCTTGTGTGCTCAGAATCAAACTCAGGCGCTTGGATCGAGTAAGCGCGGTGTAGAACATGCTGCGCTCGACGAACTCGCTGCGGGTAAGAGAGCAGATGACAGACGCTTGGTATTCGCTTCCCTGCGATTTGTGAATGGATATCGCATAGGCAAGCTTCACCCCGAGTAAGAACAAATCTGCCCGTGAGAGAGTGAAGGTCTCGCCATTGAAAGAGAAAACACCACTAGATTGACCATCGATGTTCACTAAGTCTGACATGAGTCCGGTATTACCGTTGAACAAGCTGTGTTCGTAGCTGTTCTGTGTGATGATCACAGGGTCACCAACTCGTAGCCAGTATTTCCCCATCCAGATTCCTGGCGTTTCGAATGAGTTCTGTCGGTCTGCTTGCAAGCTGTTATTGATAAGGTGGGCTGAATCGGGCATACGCTTGGAAATATGAGGTGTCAGGATCTGAGACTGAGGGAGCATTCGTTTAATCCTCGACAGTTCCCTCAACAGGTCGGCTTTATTGGAGCAGGGAACCAGATATACGCCATCGTTTTCATCTTGCCATATGGGAAGATCTGGCAGGGTTCCGGTGCGAACGTTCATTGCTACTTGTTGTAGCAAGCTGCCGGCAACTGACCGGTGTACCTGGGTCAAATGCGTTGAGGGAACCAGCGGCGACTTCGCTAAGATATGAAAGCAAATCCCAAAACCGACCGGCGATAATTGGCCTGAGTCACCTACGAGTAGTAGCGAGAACGCCTTTTTTCTAAAGGCGTTCAGCAGCTTCAACATTAGCGCGATATCAACCATGCTGGCTTCATCTACGATCACGAGCGGATCCCCACCAGTAGAAATCTGTGAGTGTTCGTCGTTAACTTTGGCCAAGAAGGTATGAATTGTGTAGGCCTCCTGCCCAGTTGCCTCCCTTGCTCTTTCTTTGGCTTTTCCACTCAACGCCAATACATAGACCGTGCGGTATGCCGTGGTGATATCGACAATCGCCTTGAGGACAGTCGTTTTGCCCGTGCCGGCAAATCCGGTCAGGGTGCTGACTCGGCTTGTTAAAGCCATTTCTATTGCCTGCTTCTGCTGATCGGCGAAGCTATAGCCATGAACCTTCTTATGCAGTTTGCAATAATCATGAATGGATTCAGCTACCTCGCTGTTAGATCTGTGCAAGAGGGCGCGCGGTGTTGCCAAAAGCTCTTTGAAACGTTGCTCCAGTTGGCTCTCGATGATGGCTGCGCCTAAGGGCTGCACCAGAGTTACCCCGTTCAGCTTATTGACGCAAATGGCGCGTCGTTCTAGAGCGCACGCTATGGCTCTCTCCGTGAGATCGCTCGTTTGAAGGTAGGCCGAAATCCAAGCTCGAACTTCATCTAGGGGACAAGCTGTGTGCCCATGATCGAGACGGCTGAGAAGAAGGTGCTCAACAATTCCGGCCAGTCGCCTTGGATCATCGCGTGCAATGCCTAGTTTTAAGGCGGCGGCTTCGATAGTTTTCCAGAGGTTTTCGTGCAGGCCATGGAACGAAATTAGGCTGTAAGGGTTTTGCTGAAGGCGCTCGACAGTATTGGACTTGCAAATTCTGATAATGCTTTTAGCCAAATCAGGGTGAAAGTCGTGCCGCATAAGAAATTCAATGGTAGCAATTTCATTTGTGAGTGTGAGCCAAGCGTTAACAATGTTCTTGGCCAAGTCAGGATTAATGACTTCCGCAAGATGGGTGACTTTTCCAGAATTGAGTATCTGAGCCAAGTTTTCGGCTGAAAATGTTCTTAAAAGTTTCGTGACCTTGGCTTTACCGAATGAGAATCCCCGAAACGTCGGGTGCTTGACGAGGAGACGCTCTAGGTAGGCAGCGGCAGGGAGATTTACGATGTGGCATTTGTTCACTTGCACGTAGTTGGTGAACTGGTCATGCCCGACTATGACCCCCTCAATTTTCCAACATTCACCCGGTTGAGGGGCGCGCGTGATCAACTTGTAGTTTGCTTTGCAAGTATAGATCCGATTCTCGCCGATGATCCTACCGGAAAAGATGGCCCCCCCGAAGCTGCCGGGTTTAACAGACGTCACCTGAATTACGCCTGACAGAACGCTCACAAAGTGAACACCCTGCCTGAGTCCAGCATCATCTCTTGCCTGCTGCTGAGCTCGCTGACACTTCCCTGCAAAGCCCTGATTTCGACCGTCAATCTTTCTACTTGCTGACGAAGCAAATCGTTCTCCTTCGATTTCTGATCGAGCAGGCTTCGCAATATGGAGGCTTCACGTCCTTTCGAATCAGCCAAGTCTATGAGAGCCGACTCTGGGTCTTTTGGTGTAACGAATTCACTGCCGATGCGCCGGATATCAGCTTGGATGATCCTCTCAAGAGTTTCCCCGCGTTCAGTAAAAATCTTGTTGGCGCTCTCAGAGAACCATTGCCGGCGATTACCACACTCATTTGCAATCCTACTGAAATTTACATCCCCGAATTGATTTACAGGGAATTTTCTCCCAGCTTGCTCTAAGTGTAAGACATATTCTCTGTACCGCCCGAATGGTGAGTTCTTCTGATTACTTGGCGCCATGGTCTTTCTCTTTATCTTTCAGCCAAAGTACAAAGGGTTCGATAAGCTCTTTTGGTGCAAGTCCTTCCAAGGGCTCAAGGTCGTTATACGCACAACTAATCTTTGTCGTATCGGTATCAACTGTAAACATACCTTCGCTAGCGTCTAGCACCAGTTTTAGCACGCGACAAGTTTTGTCGAACCTGGTCATGAAGTCCTGATCGCTAAGTATTGAGTCAGGTTGGCTGGTTAGTGAGGCTCCATGCGAACGGAGTGCTGCTTGAAGGGCAAGTACTTCCTTTTTAAGCCTTTCTAAATCAGTTTGCAGTCGGCCTGCTCGCTGCGTAGCAAGCTTCCCTACAAGCTTGTCTTTCTTGGACTCCATGTTTGTAGATGAGTCCCAGTTTTTGTAATAGATCGGCCCGATCAGTGACCAGTATTCAGTGCTTTGTATAATGGTTCTATAACCTATTTTCCTTTCATTGACAGGAAGGTCACTGTTGTAAAGTTCGGCACAGAATCTAGAGAATGGGGTTGCCCCACTGAATGAAGTTTTACCAACGAAGGATTTCAGTTTAGGAATCACCTCCTCTTTGATTCGTTTGATCCTGTAATCCCGATGTCGTTTTTGGGCGCCTGCAAAGCGATTTTGTCCAGGCTTAGCACCCTTGCTCATGCTGAGGTGCCCCTGGGGGCCGATGCTAGCCTCAGAATCGGATTCGGACGATCAAGGGCCATAGGCTTGTTCATTGCATCACTAAGTTCGCAAAGAGAGAGCCCGAGGACTTCACAGGCAGATCGGATCAAGCCCCTGAATTCGTCGATCAATGTGAAACCAGTCGGGGCATCTTGCAGCATGCGGTTAAAATCTCCGGTGAAGGCCAGTAGTTTGTTCCTGGCAACCAGAACCTGCTGCTTCAATTGTGGTGTGAAATACTCTGCATGTGACTTGGCTTCCGCAATCCGCGCAATAAGGTTGGAAAGGGTGTGGTCTTCCAGTTCTATGCGTTCCAGGTGCTCCGATACGACTTCAGGCTTTTCAACCAGAAAGCTAAGACGTGTTTTGATCTCTTTGTACATTTGCTCAAGACAGTGAGCAGTAATACTCCAAGATGTGATCTCTGACGCCAGGAATTTACGGCGGTTGGCTTTCTGTACCAGGCTTTCGGGCGAGGCGCCATTCTTTTTGGCCTCGTTTATGTGGCTTTCCAGTTCACTACACTCGTCAGTCAGCACGCGGATGTGTCCGTGAATCCTAGGTAGGTGGTCGACAGTCTTGATTGAGTAGTAGCAGCCACCGCAGGGCGTACTCAATCCTGGTATGGCACCCAGATCATTGACTACGTCCGCTGGGCACTGGTTACCAAATGGGCAGATGTGGGTTGGCATGAAGGCTAGCGAATCAATGGAGCGCTGCCTCGCAATGATTATGCCCGACTGCACTTCATCCTTGGTTTCGCGGTCGAATGAGATCGCGCCAAAATCAACCAAAGACATTTCTTTGTTTCGGCGAAATGCTTGTTGCAGCTTAGAAGTAACGTCTTCAGCCTTGATAGTAGACATGCCAGGGCGGTCAAGGAGCCAATTCTGCTCAACGCTTACCTTCTGATGCTGAGATGCTGTCTTCAAGTACGCGGGATCGACTTTAGCGTAATACATCACATGCTCTTCGGTGGCATGGCCGGTGATGTATGCGCCAATAATGTGTGGGGGCAAGATCCTGATGTATTCAGATACTACTGATACCCGGCAGGAGTGAGGAGTATGTTCGATCAGTTTGCATGCATCTTCGACAAGCTTTAATGCTTTTAAGTAGTCGCGGGGATTATCAACTGTCTCTAGATCGCCCAATGCCTCAGGCATCGCATTCGTAGACTCAATCCCTAATTGGTATCGGCAGAATAAATCAAATGAGTAAATCAATCTTTTGAAATATTTTGCGTATGACTCTGAGTTTAGTACTCCAGGCTCTCCGCCCTTTGGGAATATGGAAACTATCCTTCCGAATGGACTGTCCTGGTGGTAGTCATACCAGGCCTCTTCATTTAAAGCGGGATCGTTAAACCATGTGAGCATATTTTTCTGACGATCTAGAAGTTCAATAACATCTTTTGATACGGTTGCATCCCAAGAGTTGTTGACCTTGTCTGTATTAATGCGCAACTGGCAAATTGGCGGTAGCGGTTTTGAGCGATCTATATGTACGTCATAGGTACGCTTTTCCAGCCAGCGTATGTGGATACTTCGAATGCCTGTTTCAAGTGCAACAATGTTGTGTCGGATATATGTAAGTTGCGGGTAAAACACCCATGCACCCTTTCTTTTTACAGTATTCTCAATGATTGGCAGCGTGAACCTTGGCAGGAGGTGCAGTGCTTCGTAATTTACTGGGCAATTCTTCTTAGACTTGGGTTTCAATGGATTGAATAGTGGGTTCCGAAAGAAAACAATCGGTACATATCCAAATAGTTCGGTCTGTATGACTTTCTGAGCATCGTTCCAATTCTTGGAGTCTGTCTCCACTCGGTATTTACTAGCATAAAGGTTTATCTGCTCGTCATAAACTTTATCGGCTAGGTAAGTGCCGAAGGATTCGATTGCATAGCAATATTGTAATAGGTATGGAAAGTGCTCAGATTGGAAAGCGGCTTTGTTTGAACTGGATTTTCGTTTGACAATTGGATAGTCGATTTCTGATATTGGGTTGACGAATCCGGCCAGATCTTCGTCTGCACTAGAGTTTGAAGCGAGGTAATCGAAAAACGCGTCGATCTTGTACAGAATGTTTTGTATGCTTGCGTTTGTTCTACCTTCGCGTAGTTGGCTAAGAAATCCCTCATGCTCGTCTCCCTCCATATGTTTTCGGTTGAACTGTTTTGGGTAAGGAGGTGTAATTTCGAGGGCTGGTAGTTTGCCGAATAAGTACGTATTAAGGCTTGTAAAGCTTTTGGTGTAGGATTGATATGTTTTTATGCCCCGCGACTTTTGTAGTTGGACAAACCTTTCTTGATATTTTAGCCAGGCTCTGACAATCTTGCTGTGCTCATCAGGGTACCCAAATTCTCCGGATATTAGCGTCTTGAGGGTTGCCTTGTTGGTATTTCTAATAGGTGTATGTACTGTGCTTTGACTGCATCTGTCTGGGTACAGTAGTTGGAGGTATCGCCAAAACGCAATTGGCGAAATGGGATACTCGAACCAATCCTTTTCTTTTCTTCGCACTAGTGTTATGTGCTCTGCAAAGGATGATATTTCGTCAGGGTTAACGTCTTCGATTCTATGCCAGTCAGTGCATCGGATCATGCGCCATGCATACCATTCAAAGTTCTTTATGGCTGTGGGTTTCATAACGGTGGTAATGTCTGGTATGTTCTCATAGTTATGAGGTGAAAATGGCGCGCTAACAAGAGCCATAACTTCTGAGTAATATGGCGCTGCAAACTCAAAGTGGTTATAGTTTTTTTCATCGTTTGCGACTACTGGTTTTTTCGTGTCCGCTGGAAGCAAAACTGCTTTTTCTTGCCAAAGAAAATGCAGTATCAACAAGCAGTCCTTAGTCAGGCGTTGTAGGGACGAATTATTGAGCCAGTCATGAGCGGTCTTGGTAATGACCTTTCTTGCAACGCTGGCTTCAGGTGTTTTTTTTGTACATGAATATGCGTTGTTCACCCAGGATTCGTTATAGCAAGGTGCGTTGCTAGAATTCAGGTGATCCTCAAAAAACCTTACGATTGAGGCGTTATAGTATTCATTTCGTGATGAGCTTGTTACTTTTCTAGGGGAGATATAATTTGACTTATAGAGCTCTTTGCTTACGCATTCCTTGGCCTTGCTTATCGCGAGTTTGATTGAATTCTCTAAAGTATCTCCAGACTGGATGATAAGTATTTCTCTGGTGAGGTTAATCATTATCGAGCGCCTTGATTCGAGATGCTTCTTGCTTTAATGCTCGAAGTTGTCTGGCGTGAAATTCCTCGCGGATGGTTCTAATGGAATCTTCTCCCCGCTGTGTTACGTATTGGTTCGCATGCTGAAGGTAAGCATCAATGATGTCGGTATCGTGTTTAGCGTACTTCATTGTCGAAGTTACGCTTGTGTGGCCCATCAGGATCTTCACGTACGTGATTGGAAAGCCAGGGGCACTTTGTCCTGGAACGGGCATGTAGTTAAGTGTGTAAGTTCCATACATGTGCCTAAGCGAGTGCGGGCTAATGCCGCCAACATCTAGTAGGCCCGATTTCTTTGCGTACTTTTTGAAGGTTTTGTCTCGGCTGCTTCTGTCGCTAGCGAAGAAAGGCCTCCCGTTAGAGTTCTGAAATACGAAGTCATGATTAACGCTTGAGTTGTATTCAAAGTTTAGATACTTCTCAAGGTTCTCCCAGAATATGCCAGCGAATGGCTCAATCATGAAGGTGATTTCCGTTTCGCGGCCTTTCCATGAAAGAAGCTTGTACTCTTCCTCGGTAATTCCGGGCGTATTCCTAGCAAACGGATCACGAAGGAAAACTGCATGTTTATCGCTGTCGATATCAGGCATTCTGACCTGAAGGGCCTCACTTGTACGGGCGCCGGTTGCGGCGAGTAAGGCGAAGAATGTCATATCTCTATAAAAGGTTTTCGACCTTAAAGGCTTCGCCTGTCTGACCAAGTTGACGGATAGTTCGATGGGGTAAGCAGTGGTCTTGTGCGCTGGCTTATCGTTTTTTCTGTCCCTACGTTTTGCCTGAGGAAACAGCTTGTCTTTCTTGTGCTTTGGCAGGGTGGAGTTAAGAGCGTCACGAATGACAGCGGCTAGCCAGGAGTTTGCTTTATGGGCGGAAACTTCAAATTGGCATCGATATTCGGTGCGATTCAGATAGAACGAGCTGAATAACTGGTCGGGAAGCTTGTGGTGAGTCGTTGCCGTCACTTGAAGAAACCAACGGATTGATGCCTCTATGGTCTGCGAGAGTGAGTTATGGCTCGTGAGCTTTTCTTTTCCGAGACTTTCAGCCAGCTTGCGCGCTATAGGATTTGTGGCGCCTTTGCCGAACAGCAGGAAAGCCTGATAGCTATAGATGATGGTCTCAATGGTGATTTCGACATCTTTTGGAAACCGGGTTTTCGAAGCCTCGTACACGTAATCGATGAAGCGACCAACGTGCTCGGCGTATAGCTTTGCAGTGTTTGGCGCATAGCTCCTACGTGCAAGCCACATCGTGTAGTGGGTGAACGGTCTGAATTCCCGATCCTCATCGGCTACGCTTGGGTCAAGGTGGAGCAGGAGGTAGTTCGCTTCACTTGTGAGCGGCGCATCGACCAGCATGAAATTTTTCATAAGCGCCACTTCCAAGTACCACACTGTTTCAGCATCGAGTGTGGTGCTAATGGTGTCAACAGAAATCTTCAGAAACGGTATTTTCGGTCGTGCCCATTTGTGCGCCGAGGAGGCTGGGGTCTCTTGGATTCGCCGTTTTTGCTGGGAGTGAATGCGGTTCGCAGCGGCCTTGGCGCCCACATCACAGCCAGTCTTGGTTGAGAGGTGTTTGTGCGGAGCAGTAACGAAAAAAGCCAGACCTGGCGGTCTGGCTTTTGGGAATGGTGGGCCCCCCCGGAGTCGAACCGGGCACCAACGGATTATGCTTACCAGCTACAGCTTTCGCTGCCCCTTTCAGGTTTGTGGTCTGGACTGTCTCTTGCCTTTACGGCTCGCCCGTACAGTCTCTACACCTTCCTCTTGCGAGGCTTGGCTCGGGATCACCACGCTTACGCAGAGGCTTCCCCGAATTTGAGCGATTCTACCAAAGGGCAGAGTCAACTTACCCCAAGGCAACCCATTTGTTCAGTACCCTGCCAACAGGGTTAGGTACTGAGCTGCTAAGTCCGCTGCTCTAACCAACATGAGCTAGAGGCCCAATGACGCAACATGAAGCTATCAAAAACTGGTTCTATATGCCACACCAATGTGCGTACCACATAAGAACCGTGGACCAAAGGATTATGAGTCCTCTGCTCTAACCAACTGAGCTATAGGCCCCCAGAAGGCCGGCGGATTATACCGGCGGTATTGCGGCGGCGCCAATCGAAGCGGGCCGCAAGACGGTGAGGAGGACAAAAAACAACCCCCGGCATGCCGGGGGTTGGATTTACTCGTCGAGGAAGGAGCGCAGGTGCTCGCTTCGCGTCGGGTGGCGCAGCTTGCGCAGCGCCTTGGCCTCTATCTGACGAATCCGCTCGCGAGTGACGTCGAACTGCTTGCCGACTTCCTCGAGGGTGTGGTCGGTGTTCATGTCGATGCCGAAGCGCATGCGCAGCACCTTGGCTTCGCGGGCGGTGAGGCCGGAGAGCACTTCGCGGGTGGCTTCCTTGAGGCTTTCCACGGTGGCCACGTCGATCGGCGACTGCATGGCCGAATCTTCGATGAAATCGCCCAGGTGCGAGTCTTCGTCGTCACCGATCGGCGTTTCCATGGAGATCGGCTCCTTGGCGATCTTCAGTACCTTGCGGATCTTGTCCTCGGGCATTTCCATGCGCTCGCCAAGCTCCTCGGGCGTGGGCTCGCGGCCCATTTCCTGCAGCATCTGGCGGGAGATGCGGTTGAGCTTGTTGATCGTCTCGATCATGTGCACCGGGATGCGGATGGTCCGCGCCTGGTCGGCAATGGAGCGAGTGATCGCCTGGCGAATCCACCAGGTGGCGTAGGTCGAGAACTTGTAGCCGCGGCGGTATTCGAACTTGTCCACCGCCTTCATCAGGCCGATGTTGCCTTCCTGGATCAGGTCGAGGAATTGCAGGCCGCGGTTGGTGTACTTCTTGGCGATGGAGATCACCAGGCGCAGGTTGGCCTCGACCATCTCCTTCTTCGCCCGACGGGCCTTGGCCTCGCCAATGGACATGCGACGGTTGATGTCCTTGATGTCGGCGATGGCGAGCTCGCACTGCTGTTCCAGCTCGATCAGCTTCTGCTGGCAGCGCTGGATGTCTTCCTTGCGGTTGCCGATGGCCTCGGCGTACTTGCTCTTGCCGGCAGCCAGTTGCTCGGCCCAGTCGAGATTGGTCTCGTTGTTCGGGAACTGGCGCAGGAAGTCGGCGCGTGGCATGCGGGCATCACGCACGCACAGCTGCATGATGGCTCGCTCCTGGGCGCGGATCTGGCTCAGTGCGTCACGCACGCGCTCGACCAGGGCATCGTACTGCTTGGGCACGAGCTTGATCGGCATGAACAGGATGGCGAGGGCTTCGAGTTCCTCGGTAGCCTGCTGGCTGGCGCGGCCATGCTTCTTGAGGGCCTTGTTGGCTTTTTCAAGCTGTTCGGCGACCGCGCCGAAGCGTAGGCGCGCGACTTCCGGATCGGGCCCGCCGTCGCCTTCTTCTTCTTCGCTCTCGGACTCTTCTTCGTCCTCGTCGTCCTTGTCATCGTCCACCGGCTTGCTGGTGGACTGCGGCGTCTGCGGCTCGACTTCCTGAGGCGCGGCGGCGCCGTCGTCGTCGGGGTCGATGTAGCCGCTGAGGATGTCGGACAGGCGGCCGCCTTCGTTCGTCACGCGCTCGTAGTCAGCGAGAATGCTGTCGACGGTGCCGGGGAAGTGGGCGATCGCGCTCATGACTTCGCGAATGCCTTCCTCGATGCGTTTGGCGATTTCGATTTCGCCTTCGCGGGTCAGCAGTTCGACGGTGCCCATTTCGCGCATGTACATGCGCACTGGGTCGGTGGTGCGGCCGATGTCGGTCTCGACCGCGGCGAGTGCAGCGGCGGCCTCTTCGGCGGCAGCTTCATCGGTATCGGCTTCGGCCAACAACAGGGCATCGGCATCCGGAGCGGTCTCGAATACGTTGATGCCCATGTCGTTGATCATGCGAATGATGTCTTCCACCTGTTCCGGATCGGAAATATCCTCCGGCAGGTGGTCGTTGACCTCGGCGTAAGTCAGGTAACCCTGCTCACGGCCACGCTGGATCAACTCTTTGAGGCGGGACTGCTGTTGCGCTTTTCCGGACATATAACCCTATCCACTGAAGGTTCTGGCGGGCTGAAAACAAGCTGAGCATTATAGCCGAGCTAGGACCTCACGCGCCAGTTGAGGTCGGTGTAGCGGGTATTGCGTTGCGGCTCAATAGGTTACGCAGTTGGTCTTTTTCCTCTGCGCTGAGTTCACCTTGGCGAGCCTTGCGCAGCAGGTTTTCGAGGCGCCGTTCCCGCTGTCTGGCGGCAAGGCTATTAATGGTGTCGAAAAACTGCTGTTCAAGGTTATCGGCAGAGATCAGCCATTCTTTCTCTGCCAGTGCGCGTAAAAGTCGACCCTGATCCGTGCCGTGCCAGCGGGCGATCAGCTGCAGGCTGCGCAGCCTTGGGTTTTTCTGCAGGGTGCCGAGCAGCGCCACTAGCAGTTGGGCGTAGGTATCGTCTTCTGCGGCAAAATGACTGACGTCTTCCACCTTCTGCGCCAGCTCCGGATGGTGCAGCAGGGTGCGCAGGGTGGTCAGTGCCGGGGGCTCGACCGTGGCGGGCGTGCGCGGCCCGCGTGGCATTAAGTCTGGACCCTGGCCGTTTTTTTTCCAGTCCTTTTTCCACTCTTTCTTGCCGGGCTTGCCGCTGCGCGGTTGCGGCTGCACCGGTTCCGGTGGCTCGAAGTGGTCGGGCTCGCCGTAGGCCGGGCTGGCGTCGTAGTAGGTGTAGTCGTCGTAGGTCGGCGTGCTGCTGGGTGCGGCTACGGGCGCAGCGGCCATGTGCTGCAGTGCTTCGCCGTTCAGTCCAGTGATCTCGGCGAGGCGCTGGCGCATCAGCGCGCGCAAGTTGTTGCCTGGAATCTTTTCGATGAGCGGTGCGGCGAGCGTGGCCAGGTGAGCCTTGCCTTCCAGAGAGCGTGGATCGGCTTCTTCGCTCAGTTGCTGGAAGAAGTAGTCGGCCAGTGGCTGCGAGTGCTGCTGGATGCGGGCGCGAAAGGCGTCGGTGCCCTCGGTGCGGACCAGGGTGTCCGGATCTTCGCCGTCCGGCAGGAACAGGAAGCGTGCGCGGCGCCCGTCCTGCAGGTTCGGCAATGTTGCCTCCAGTGCGCGCCAGGCGGCCTTGCGGCCGGCGGCGTCGCCGTCGAAGCAGAACAGCACGCTGGGAACGATGCGAAACAGGCGCTTGAGGTGTTCCTCGCTGGTGGCGGTGCCCAGGGTGGCGACGGCGTTGCGCAGACCTTGCTGGGCCAGGGCGATGACGTCCATGTAGCCCTCGACCACCATGATCTCGTCGAGATCGCGGTTGGCCTGGCGCGCTTCGTAGAGGCCGTAGAGCTCCTGGCCCTTGTGGAATACCGGGGTCTCCGGCGAGTTGAGATATTTGGGCTTGTCGTCGCCCAGCACCCGGCCGCCAAAGGCGATCACCCGGCCGCGGCTGTCGCGGATGGGGAACATCACGCGGTCGCGAAAGCGGTCGTAGCGCTTGCCGTTCTCGGCGTTCTCGATCAGCAGGCCTGCATCGATCAGCGCCTTCTGCTGCAGGGCATCGCCGCCGAGATGCTTCATCAGGTTGTCCCAGCCGGGCGGCGCGAAGCCCAGGCCGAAGTCGCGGGCGATGACGCCGGACAGTCCGCGGCCCTTGAGGTATTCCACCGCGGCCTTGCGCGTCGGGTGACTCTTCAGCGCCTGACGGTAATAGTCGGCGGCGGCGGCGAGCAGCGGATAGAGCGGCGAATCGACCGGCTGACGGGGCTTATGCTTGCGCCCGCTGTCCTCGCGGGGGACTTCCATGCCGGCGCGCTTTGCCAGCTCCTCGACCGCCTGGGGGAAGTCCAGCTGGTCGTGGTCCATGACGAAGCCGAGGGCGTTGCCGCCGGCGCCGCAGCCAAAGCAGTAGTAGAACTGTTTGTCCGGGCTGACGCTGAAGGACGGCGTCTTTTCCTTGTGGAAAGGGCAGAGGGCGCTGTAGTTCTTGCCGGTCTTCTTCAGCTGGATGCGCGAACCGACCACCTCGACGATGTCGGAGCGGTTGAGCAGGTCATCGATGAAGGATTGGGGGATCAGTCCGGCCATAGGGGTATCAGATTACGCTCGCAAAGCATGCGCCGGAAATGAAAAAACTCCGGCCTTTCGCCGGCTGGCGAAGCGGAGTCTGCATGCAATGCAAAACCCGGCCGAAGCCGGGTTTGATGCGACGTCAGCTGTACTGGATCAGTACAGGCGGACGCTACGGCGCTGCTCGCGCTGCACTTTCTTGGCGTGACGCTTGACTGCGGCAGCAGCCTTGCGCTTGCGCTCGGCAGTCGGCTTCTCGTAGAACTCGCGCGAACGGACTTCGGCCAGAACGCCGGCTTTTTCGCAGGAGCGCTTGAAGCGACGCAGTGCTACGTCGAAGGGTTCATTCTCTTTAACTTTGACAGCGGGCATCCAGGACTTACCTTCACTTGATTACCGGTGGCAACGCGCTTCGGCAATGACTCGCAAGCACGCTGGTTTTAAGGGTTGCGGATGTTACCCGCTCCAATGGTGGAATGCAAAGCCCCTGATCGAAAAGCGCTGGTCGGTCGACCGGCCCGACGATTAATATGCACGGCTTCATTCGCCTTCCGGAAGATTGAACCCATGCTGGTGCTGGGGTTAGAAACGTCCTGCGACGAGACTGGTGTCGCGCTTTACGACAGCGAACAGGGCCTGCTGGCCGACGCGCTATTCAGCCAGATCGACCTGCATCGCGTCTACGGGGGCGTGGTGCCGGAGCTGGCTTCCCGTGATCACGTGAAACGCATGCTGCCGCTGATCCGTCAGGTGCTGGCCGAGGCCGGCCGCGAGGCGGGGCAGATCGACGCGGTGGCCTACACGGCCGGCCCGGGCCTGGTCGGTGCCCTGCTGGTCGGTGCGTCCTGCGCTCAGGCGCTGGCGCTGGCCTGGGGGGTACCGGCGGTCGGCGTGCATCATATGGAAGGCCATCTACTGGCGCCGATGCTCGAAGCGCAGCCTCCGGCGTTTCCGTTCGTCGCCTTGCTGGTGTCTGGCGGGCATACGCAGCTGGTGCGTGTGGATGGCATCGGCCGCTACGAGCTGCTCGGCGAGTCGGTGGACGATGCCGCGGGCGAGGCGTTCGACAAGACCGCCAAACTCATGGGCCTGCGCTACCCGGGCGGGCCGGAGATCGCACGGCTGGCCGAGCAGGGCACACCGGGGCGCTTCGTCTTTCCGCGCCCGATGACTGATCGGCCGGGGCTGGATTTCAGCTTCAGCGGGTTGAAGACCTTCACACTCAATACCTGGCAGCAGTGCCGCGATGCCGGTGACGACAGCGAGCAGACCCGCTGCGACATCGCGCTGGCCTTCCAGCAGGCGGTGGTGGAGACGCTGACCATCAAATGCCGACGGGCGCTGAAGCAGACCGGGCTGAAATCGCTGGTCATCGCCGGAGGGGTCAGTGCCAACCAGTCGCTGCGTCAGGCGCTGGAAGCGATGCTTGCCGAACTCAAGGGGCAGGTGTTCTACGCACGGCCACGTTTCTGTACCGACAACGGCGCGATGATCGCCTACGCTGGCTGTCAACGCCTGCTGGCGGGCCAGCATGATGGGCCGGCGATCGCCGTGCAGCCACGCTGGTCGATGGAGACGTTGCCGGCGATCTGAACCGCATCGACCTAGAAGTGCCGTTCCCGGCCAGCGAACAGATCGCGCACATTGCTGCGGTGACGCCAGACAATCAGCGTTGCCAGCAGGCTCATCGGCAGCAACGCACCGGGCTGTTGCCAGGCCAGCAGCGGCAGGCAGAGCGGCAGGGCGATCAGGGCTGCCAGCGAGCTGGTGCGGGTCAGGCGGAATACCAGCAGCCAGGCGCCGATGGCCAGCAATGCGGCCGGCGGGTAGAGCGCAAGCAGGGCGCCAGCGGCGGTCGCTACGCCCTTGCCGCCGCGAAAACGGAAGTACAACGGATAGAGATGGCCGCAGACCGCCGCCAGACCGATCCAGGCCTGCTGCTGAACGCTCATGTCCAGCGAGGCGGCCAGCAGGACGGGCAGCAGGCCCTTGAGCAGATCGCCGAACAGCGTGCAGATCGCCAGGCGCTTGCCGGCCAGACGAAGCATATTGGTGGCGCCGGGATTGCCGGAGCCACCGGCGCGCGGGTCGGGTATCCCGGCCAAGCGGCTGAGCAGTATGGCGAATGACAGCGAACCGATCAGGTACGCGAGCAAGGTCAGCAGCCAGAACATGGAATCCATCCGGGGCAGGGAGTCCCTGAGTCTAACGGCGCGTTTCGAGCTTGTCGTGCCGCAGGAGAACGTTGCGTGGATACAGTCTTCATCGAAGGCCTGGAAGTGGATACGGTGATCGGCGCCTATGATTGGGAGCGCGGCATCCGGCAGTGCTTGCAGTTGGACCTGACGCTGGGTTGGGACATCCGTCCTGCCGCCGAGAACGATGAGCTGGACAAGGCCCTGGACTACGCCAAGGTCGCTGCGGCCATCGACCTGTTCGCTGCCGAGGCGCGCTTCGAGTTGGTAGAGACCTTCGCCGAGCGCCTGGCGCAGCGTCTGATGAGCGAGTTCGGCATTCTCTGGCTGCGCCTGCGGGTCACCAAGCCTGGCGTCAATGCGCGGGCCCGCGCGCTGGGCGTGGAGATCGAACGCGGATGTCGCTGACTCCCGTGCTGCTCGGCCTGGGCAGCAATGTCCGGCGTGAGCCTCACCTGCATGCCGGCCTCGATGCGCTGGCCGAGTTGTTGGTGGACATGCGTTGCTCGCCGGTGTTCGAGAGTCTGGCGGTGGGCTACAAGGGCGACAACTTCTACAACCTGGTGGTCGCCGGCAAGACCGAGCTACCGCTGACCGAACTGGACCGTCGGCTCAAGTTCATCGAGGCCGACAACGGGCGTTACGCGCCGGATCGCAAGGGGCTACCGCTGGATATCGACGTGCTGCTCTATGGCGAGCTGGTCGGCAACTTCCACGGTCTGCTGCTGCCGCGTGCGGAGATTCTCAAGAACGCCTTCGTGCTCTGGCCGCTCGCGCTGCTGGCTCCGGCCGTGCGGCACCCGGCCGCGGATGCCAGCTTCGCCGAGCTGTGGGCGCGCTCGACGATCGACCAGCAGCTCTGGCCGGTGCCCTTTCACTGGCGCGGCGCGGAGCTCACCCCGCACGAGCTGATCCGCGCCCATCCGCAGCTGGGTAGGTGACTAACCAATACTCGCGTTCCGCTGGCAATGCAGCCGCAGCGCCTCGAGTCGAGCGGCGGCGAGCGCCTTGCCCAGCTCGGCGCCCTGATGGCCCTGTTCCAGCAGCGGTTTGGCCGCGACGTCACGAGCCGCCTTTGCCGCCGCCCGCAGGTAGTCGGCTTGGGGTAAGGGTTGCGCCGCATCGTCTGCCGAAGCTGTCATTTCGCAGGCCGCGATGAAGTGCTCGAAGCGTTCCGGGCGGCGATAGATATCGAAGTGCTGCAGCATGTCGAGCAAGGCATCGGCGGGCAGGGCTCGCGCATCGAGCGCGTCCTGATGGTAGCGGCCGAGCAGCATCGCCAGTTCCTGGCAATCCCGCGGCGCCTTGCAGCGCTGGTTCAGCGTGGCGATGGCGTGGAGACGCTCCTCCTGGCTAGCGGTTGGGCCTGCGCAGCCGAGCAGCAGGCACGCCCAGCGTACCGGCAATGGCTGGGCGTGCTTCGCGCAGCGCCTCAGTGCGCCGAGCAGTTTTTCGCCATGTGCGCCTTGCTCCTCGAAACTGGCAGCCAGTTCGGGGAACAGCTCCGGCAGGGCATGACAGGCCTTCAGTACCTGAATGAAGACATCCGGGCGCGGCTCCATCAAGGCGCGGGAGATCTCCTTCCAGCTGCGTTCGGCGGTGAGTGCCGACAGCTCGCCGGAGCGCGCCAGCTGACGCATCAGCTCAAGGGTTTCGTCGGCGATACGGAAGCCGAGCTCGGCATAACGTGCGGCGAAGCGCGCCACGCGCAGCACGCGCAGCGGGTCTTCGGCGAAGGCCGGCGACACGTGGCGCAACAGTCGGGCCTGTAGATCGCGCTGGCCACCGTAGGGGTCGATCAATCGCCCCTGCTCGTCTTCGGCAATGGCATTGATGGTGAGGTCGCGTCGCTGCAGATCCTCCTCGAGGGTGACCTCGGGGCTGGCATGGAAGGTAAAGCCGCCATAACCGCGGCCGCTCTTGCGCTCGGTACGCGCCAGGGCGTACTCCTCGCCACTCTGCGGATGCAGGAACACCGGAAAGTCTGCGCCCACCGCGCGGAAGCCCTGGGCCTGCATTTCCTCTGGAGTGGCGCCGACCACCACCCAGTCCACTTCACTGACCGCACGCCCCAACAGGCGATCACGCACCGCGCCGCCGACTTTGTAGATCTGCATAACCACCTCCGTAGGCGCGGAGGATAAAGGATATCGGCCGTACGGCCACAGATTGGTGCTGAGGAAGGCGCCGCGGGCAGTGCCCGCGGCGTCGGTCAGGCGAAGTTCATGCCGGGGAAGCGGCTGTCGGTTTCCGTCTCGTTGCTGGCGCGCGGCGGCATGTGATGGGTGTTGACCAGCTTGTCGTCCTGCATCGATTGCAGATGCACGTCGAACCCCCACAGCCGGTGCAGATGCTTGAGTACCTCGTCGGTGGATGCGCCCAGCGGCTTGCGGTCATGCTGCATGTGACGCAGGGTCAGCGAGCGGTCGCCACGGCGATCGACATTCCACACCTGCACGTTGGGCTCGCGGTTGCCGAGGTTGTACTGCGCTGCGAGCAGTTCGCGAATGGTGTGGTAGCCACTTTCGTCGTGGATGGCCGGGACCAGCAGCTCGTCCTTGCGGTCGTCGTCGAGGATGCTGAACAGCTTCAGGTCGCGGATCACCTTGGGCGAGAGGAATTGCAGGATGAAGCTCTCGTCCTTGAAGTTGTTCATGGCGAATTTCACCGTGGTCAGCCAGTCGCTGCCGGCGATGTCCGGGAACCAGCGCTTGTCCTCCTCGGTCGGGTTCTCGCAGATCCGGCGGATGTCCTGATACATGGCGAAGCCCAGGGTGTAAGGGTTGATGCCGCTGTAGTAGGGGCTGTCGAAGCCGGGCTGGTAGATGACGCTGGTGTGCGACTGCAGGAACTCCATCATGAAGCCGTCGGTGACCAGCCCTTCATCGTAGAGGTCATTGAGCAGGGTGTAGTGCCAGAAGGTGGCCCAGCCTTCGTTCATCACCTGGGTCTGGCGCTGCGGGTAGAAGTACTGTGCGATCTTGCGAACGATGCGAACGATCTCCCGCTGCCAGGGTTCCAGCAGCGGCGCGTGCTTCTCGATGAAATAGAGAATGTTCTCCTGCGGTTCGGCCGGAAAGCGCTGGTTCCCGGCCTGCCCGTCGCCCTTGTCGGCGCCTTTGGGAATGGTCCGCCAGAGATCGTTGATCTGCCGCTGCAGATGTTCCTCGCGGTCCTTCTGCCGCCGCCGTTCTTCCTCTGCCGAGATGGGGTAGGGGCGCTTGTAACGGTCGACGCCGTAGTTCATCAGCGCGTGGCAAGAGTCGAGCAGGTCTTCCACCGCATCGATGCCGTGGCGTTCCTCGCATTGCATGATGTACTGCTTGGCGAACACCAGGTAGTCGATGATCGAGCTGGCGTCGGTCCAGGTGCGGAACAGGTAGTTGCCCTTGAAGAAGCTGTTATGGCCGTAGCTCGCATGGGCGATCACCAGCGCCTGCATGCACATGGTGTTCTCTTCCATGAGGTAGGCGATGCAGGGGTCGGAGTTGATCACGATCTCGTAGGCGAGGCCCATCTGACCGCGCTTGTAGTGCTTTTCGGTATGCAGGAACTGCTTGCCGTAGGACCAGTGGTGATAGCCCAGCGGCATGCCCACCGAGGCATAGGCGTCCATCATCTGCTCAGCGGTGATCACCTCGATCTGGTTCGGATAGGTGTCCAGCGCGTAGCGCTCGGCAATGCGGCCGATCTCGCGGTCGTATTGCCGAATCAGGTCGAAGGTCCATTCCGAGCCGGTGGAAATGGGCTGTCGCTTCATGCTGCACACCTCAGCTGGTCATGCGCCGCTGGAAGAGTTCGCGGAACACTGGATAGATGTCTCCGGCGCTGACCAACTGCTGTTGGGCGAACGCGTCGGAAAAGGCTTCTGCCACCTGGTTGTACTCGTACCAGAGCGCCTGGTGTTCGCGCGGGGTGATTTCGACGTAGGTGAAGTACTGTACGAACGGCATGATCTGGTTGATCAGGATGTCACGGCACAGCGGCGAATCGTCGTTCCAGTTGTCGCCGTCGGAGGCTTGCGCGGCGTAGATGTTCCATTCGTTGGCCGGATAACGCTCGGCCATGATCTCCTGCATCATCTTCAGCGCGCTGGAAACGATGGTGCCCCCGGTTTCGCGGGAGTAGAAGAACTCTTCCTCGTCCACTTCCTTGGCGCTGGTGTGGTGGCGAATGAACACCACGTCGATCTTGTCGTAGTTCCGCTTGAGGAACAGGTACAACAGGATGAAGAAGCGCTTGGCGATGTCCTTGGTGGACTGGGTCATCGAACCGGAAACGTCCATCAGGCAGAACATCACCGCCTTGGAGCTGGGGTTGGGATGCTTGACCAGCAGGTTGTACTTGAGGTCGAAGGTGTCCAGGAACGGCACGCGGTTGATGCGCGCCTTGAGCCGCTCGATCTCTTCTTCGGCTGCCTTGATGTCGCCGAAGTTGTGTGGCTCCTCCAGGCGTAGCCGCTCCAGCTCCGCCTTCAGCGCCCTTAGCTGGGCACGGCTGCTGCCCGACAGCGCGATGCGGCGGGCGTGCGCCGAGCGCAGGGTGCGGACAATGTTGATGCGCGAGGGGTTGCCCTCGTTGGCGATGCCGGCGCGCACCGTCTTGAAGGTATCCGTGCCGGTGAGGTGACGCTTGACCAGGTTGGGCAGTTCCAGGTCCTCGAACATGAAGTCGAGAAACTCCTCCTGGGTGATCTGGAAGACGAAGTCGTCCATGCCTTCGCCGCTGTTGCTGGCCTGGCCAGCGCCTTGTCCGCCTCCGCCGCCCTGCGGGCGCGGGATGCGTTCGCCGGCGACGAACTCCTTGTTGCCAGGGTGGACGATGGTCTGGCGTCCGCCGCGGCCGTGGTGGAGCACCGGCTCGTCGATGTCGCGTCCGGGAATGCTGATCTGTTCGCCATGTTCCATGTCGGTGATGGAACGGCGGCCAACGGCTTCCTCTACCGCTTTCTTGATATGCCCACGGTACCGCTGCAGGAAGCGCTGGCGGTTCACCGTGCTCTTGTTCTTGCCATTCAGGCGACGGTCGATCACGTAGCTCATAGGCCCTCCGGGCTAGGCTGAAAAGCATAGACCCGAAGCCGAAAGCGGAGCGTTCCGTTCCCGGCTTCAGGCTTCCAGCCGCTTACTGCGATTTACGCACCCGCAGATACCACTCGGAGAGCAGGCGAACCTGCTTCTCGGTATAGCCGCGCTCGACCATGCGCACGACGAAATCGTTGTGCTTCTTCTGGTCTTCCTTGCTGGCCTTGGCGTTGAAGCTGATGACTGGCAGCAGGTCCTCGGTGTTGGAGAACATTTTCTTCTCGATCACCACGCGCAGCTTCTCGTAGGACAGCCACGACGGATTCTTGCCGTTGTTGTTGGCACGGGCGCGCAGCACGAAGTTGACGATCTCGTTGCGGAAATCCTTCGGGTTGCTGATGCCGGCCGGCTTCTCGATCTTCTCCAGCTCCTCGTTGAGCGCCACGCGGTTGAGGATTTCGCCGGTCTCCGGATCGCGGTATTCCTGATCCTGGATCCAGAAGTCGGCGTACAGCACGTAGCGATCGAAGATGTTCTGCCCGTACTCGCTGTAGGACTCGAGGTAGGCGGTCTGGATCTCTTTGCCGATGAACTCGATGTAGCGCGGCGCCAGGTATTCCTTGATGAAGCGCAGGTAGCGCTCGCGCACCTCGGCGGGGAACTGTTCCTGCTCGATCTGCTGCTCCAGCACGTAGAGCAGGTGCACCGGGTTGGCGGCGATCTCGTGCGGGTCGAAGTTGAACACCTTGGAAAGAATCTTGAAGGCGAAACGGGTGGAAAGCCCGTTCATGCCCTCGTCGACGCCGGCGGCATCACGGTATTCCTGGATCGACTTGGCCTTGGGATCGGTGTCCTTGAGGTTCTCGCCATCGTAGACGCGCATCTTCGAATAGATGTTGGAGTTCTCCGGCTCCTTCAGGCGCGACAGCACCGAGAACTGCGCCAGCATCTTCAGCGTGTCCGGCGCGCAATGGGCCCTGGACAGCGAGCTGTTGGCCAGCAGCTTGTCGTAGATCTTGATCTCGTCCGACACGCGCAGGCAGTACGGCACCTTGACGATGTAGATGCGGTCGATGAAGGCCTCGTTGTTCTTGTTGTTGCGGAAGCTGTGCCACTCCGACTCGTTCGAGTGCGCCAGCAGGATGCCGCTGTAGGGAATCGCGCCCAGGCCCTCGGTGCTGTTGTAGTTGCCCTCCTGAGTCGCGGTCAGCAGCGGGTGCAAGACCTTGATCGGCGCCTTGAACATCTCGACGAATTCCATAAGGCCCTGGTTGGCCCGGCACAGCGCGCCCGAGTAGCTGTAGGCGTCGGCATCGTTCTGCGGGAATTCCTCGAGCTTGCGGATATCCACCTTGCCCACCAGCGAAGAGATGTCCTGGTTGTTCTCGTCACCTGGCTCGGTCTTGGCCACGGCGATCTGGTTAAGGATCGACGGATAGAGCTTGACCACGCGGAACTTGGAAATGTCGCCGCCGAATTCCTGCAGGCGCTTGGTGGCCCAAGGCGACATGATCGAGTTCAGGTAGCGTGGCGGAATGCCGTAGTCCTCTTCGAGGATTTGCGCGTCCTCCACCGGGTTGAACAGCCCCAGCGGCGACTCGAAGACAGGTGAGCCCTTGATCGCGTAGAAGGGCACCCGCTCCATCAGCTGCTTGAGCTTTTCGGCCAGCGACGACTTGCCGCCGCCCACCGGGCCGAGGAGATAGAGGATCTGCTTCTTCTCCTCCAGGCCCTGTGCGGCGTGGCGGAAGTAGGACACGATCTGGTCGATGCATTCCTCCATGCCATGGAAATCCTCGAAGGCCGGATAACGGCGGATCACCTTGTTGGAGAAGATGCGCGACAGCCGAGGGTCGGTCGACGTGTCCACCAGCTCGGGCTCGCCGATCGCCATCAGCAGACGCTCGGCTGCACTGGCATAGGTCCTTGGATCCGCCTTGCAGAGATCAAGGTACTCCTGGAGCGAATATTCTTCCTGGCGGGTCGCTTCGAAACGTTGTTGGAAGTGGCTGAAAATGCTCATGACTTCACCTCGATCGATGCACGAATAGGCGCGTCATCAGGCACTCTGGAGCCCGGCCGAAGTGGCGGCCAGTGGAGTTCCCCCGAACACCTAATGGTCGAAACCCTGAATTCCGTCAGCCGTTTCCCGGCTTCGTTTATTTGGATGGCCTGAACTCAAGGATAGTTCGGATTCGGCAAGATCAAGGGCGGAGAGGGGATTTCCGCGCTGCCGTTCGGCTGTTGATAGCGCCTAGCCCGCGGATGGCGGGCGATCGGAGGGAAATAAATTTTTACGCTTGTTCGTCGCGCGCGACATCGGCCGGGTAGGTATGCCGCCAGAGTTCGAAACCGCCGTCGAGGCTGTAGACGTCAGAAAAACCCTGATTGACCAGATAGGCCGCGGCGCTCTGGCTGGAATGGCCGTGATAGCAGGTGACGATCAGCGGGTGATCGAGATCGGCTGCGGCGATGAAGTCCGGCAGCGAATGGTTATCCAGATGCAGTGAGCCACTGATGTGACCATTGGCATAGCTCTGCGGGTCGCGAATATCCACGATCACCGCGCCATTGCTGCGCATGGTCTGGGCTTGTTCCGGCGGGATGCGTTTGAAGTCTGTCATGCGGGTTTACCGTGTTCACATTCGCAGCGATGTATTTCGCCACTGTCGAGGTTCATCAGCGTCATGGCGTTGCCCCAGACGCAGCCAGTATCCAGCGCGAAAACGTTCGGCTCGTCGCACTGGCCTTCCAGCGCCGCCCAGTGGCCGAAGATCAGCTTGACGTTGCGTGTCTTGCGATTGCTGTGGCTGAACCAGGGCGCGTAGCCGGCGGGTGCGCTGTCGGCGCCTTCCTTGGCATCCAGCTCAAGGGTACCGTCCGCCTTGCAGAAGCGCATGCGGGTGAAGTAATTGGTGATCAGGCGCAGGCGCGGGACGCCGTGCAGCTCCTTGTTCCACTTCGCCGGCTGGTTACCGTACATGCCATCGAGAAAGGGCAGCAGCAGGGCGTCGTCCTGCAGCGCCTGCTCAACCTCGGCGGCGCGACGCAGGGCCTTTTCCAGCGACCATTGCGGCGGGATGCCGGCGTGCACCATGGCGGTATGCCGCTCGGCGTCATAGTGAATGAGTTTCTGCTGGCGCAGCCAGTCGATCAGGTCTGCGCGATCCGGTGCGTCGAGGATCGCCTGCAAGGTATCGGACTTGCGCATGCGCTCGATGTTATGCGCCACCGCCAGCAGATGCAGGTCGTGGTTGCCCAGCACGGTGATCGCCGAAGACTCGAGATCGCGCACGAAGCGCAGCGCTTCCAGCGATTGCGGGCCGCGGTTGACCAGATCACCGGCCAGCCACAGGCAGTCGCGCGAGGGGCTGAAGTCGACGCGCTCCAGCAGGCACTTCAGGGGCTCCAGGCAACCTTGCAGGTCACCAACGGCATAGGTCGTCAATGCAATGCTCCGGGTACGGCCAGGCGGAACGGTGCAATGACCGCATCGAAACTGTGCCCGTCCTCGGCCAGCATCCGATAACTGCCCTGCATGCTGCCGACACAGGTCGGCAACAGCGTTCCACTGGTGTAGACGTGGTGCTCGCCAGGCGCAATCAGCGGCTGCTCGCCGACGACGCCGGCGCCACGCACTTCCTGCACCTGGCCGTCGCCGTCGGTGATGATCCAGTGTCGCGACAGCAGCTGCGCCGCCACCTCGCCTTTATTCTCGATAGTTACGGTGTAGGCAAAGGCGTAGCGGTTTTGTTCCGGCTCGGATTGCTCGGCCAGATAGCGGGGCGTGACGCTGACGTCGATGCGGTAGCGTTGTTCTTCGGGCATGGACGGCTCGCTGGTCGGCAGAGGGGCTGACCCCTAGCTGCGCTCGGTCAGTTGATCGGAAAGGCGGACAAAGGCCGCCAGGTCCAGTTGCTCGGGTCGCAGACTGCCGTCCACGCCCGCGGCCTCGATGGCCTCGGCATCCAGAAGGCCCTTCAAGGTGTTGCGCAGGGTTTTGCGCCGCTGGTTGAACGCCTCGCGCACGACGCGCTCCAGCTGGCGGTGATCGCGCGCCGGATGCGGCAGGGTTTCGTGTGGTACCAAGCGCACGATCGCCGAGTCGACTTTCGGCGCCGGGTTGAAAGCTCCCGGGCCGACATTGAACAGGTGCTCCACCCGGCAGTGGTACTGCACCATGATCGACAGCCGACCCCAGTCACCGCCGCCGGGCTGCGCTGCCAGCCGCTCGACCACTTCCTTCTGCAGCATGAAATGCATGTCACGGATCAGCTGGGCGTGCTCGAGCAGGTGGAAGATCAGCGGGGTCGAGATGTTGTAGGGCAGGTTGCCGACGATGCGCAGGCTCGCCGGCTCCTGGCTGAGACGGCTGAAGTCGAACTTCAGGGCATCGCCCTGATTCAGGTTGAAGTTCTCACGCCCGGCGAACTTGGCTTGCAGGATGGGAATCAGGTCGAGGTCGAGCTCGACGACATCCAGCTGGGCGCCGCTGTCGAGCAGCCCTTCGGTGAGCGCCCCCTGCCCGGGGCCGATCTCCACCAATCGTTCACCGGGCTTGGCGTGGATCGCCCGCAGAATGCGGTGGATCACCCCCGCGTCGTGCAGGAAGTTCTGGCCGAAGCGTTTGCGCGCGCGGTGTTGGTAATCGGACATGAAGGCAGCTCCAGGCTTCAAGCCGCAAGCGTCAAGCAAGAGCGTAAAGCGAAAAATGAAAGGTGCGAAGCTTACCAGCTGAGCCGCCGGGCCGGCACCCATTGCAAAGCGGATGCCGTGGGCGATTTCCGTCTCGCCTAAGCGGCGCCTGACATCTGATAGGCCGTTTCCAGAGCGACCTGCAGGCTGCCGATATCGACACGGCCGGTTCCGGCCAGGTCCAGCGCGGTGCCGTGGTCCACCGAGGTGCGTACGATCGGCAGGCCGAGGGTGACGTTGACCGCTGCGCCGAAGCCCTTGTACTTGAGCACCGGCAGGCCCTGATCGTGATACATCGCCAGCACTGCATCGCAGTGTTCGAGGTGCTTGGGGGTGAACAACGTGTCGGCGGGCAGTGGGCCGATCAGCTCGATGCCCTCTTCGCGCAGACCCGCCAGCGTCGGCTCGATGATTTCGATTTCCTCGCGCCCCAGGTGGCCGCCTTCCCCGGCGTGGGGGTTCAGGCCGCAGACCAGAATGCGTGGGCGGGCGATACCGAACTTGCTCACCAGGTCCGCGTGCAGGATGCGCGTGACCCGCTGCAGACGCTCGGCGGTGATCGCATCGGCGACATCCCTGAGCGGCAGGTGGGTGGTCACCAGCGCCACGCGCAGGCCGCGGGTGGCGAGCATCATCACCACCTGTTCGGTGTGGGTCAGCTCGGCGAGAAATTCGGTGTGTCCGGAGAAGGGGATGCCGGCTTCGTTGATCACGCCCTTGTGCACCGGGGCGGTGATCATGCCGGCGAAACTGCCGTCCAGGCAGCCGCGTCCGGCTCGGGTCAACGTCTCCAGCACATAGTGGGCATTGCGCGGGTCGAGCTGGCCGGCCGTCACCGCTGTGGCGAGCGGTGTGTCCCAGACGTACAGACAGTTGGCAGGCGCTGGCTCGCTTGGCCAGTTCTGCGGTCCGGCATCGCGCAGTTCGATGTGCAGTCCAAGCTGTACAGCGCGTTCGGCCAGCAGCGCGCGGCTGGCGATGGTCACCAGTGGCCGTGGTTGTGCCTGGCGTGCCAGCAGCAGGCACAGATCCGGGCCGATGCCGGCCGGTTCGCCGGGCGTCAGAACGAAGGGGCGGGACGTGGACATCGAAATTCTCCGCTAGGCATCTGGCGGTGATCCGCCGGAAATGAAAACGGGGTGGCGACCCTTCGGTCATCACCCCGCCTTCCTGTTGCTCTTAGGTGCAGCGTGCAGTTTAGAGCTTGATCTCGACGTAGGCCTCGTCGCGGATCTGGCGCAGCCAGGCCTGCAGTTCTTCATCGTACTTGCGGTTGCGCAGCAGGCTCAGCGCCTGTTGCTCGCGGAACTGCTCGCTGGTGTCGGTCGCGCGGCGGCCGAGCACTTCCAGGATGTGCCAGCCATAGGGCGACTTGAACACCGGGGACAGTTCGCCGCTCGCCGTATTGGCCATGACTTCGCGGAACTCGGGTACCAGTGAGGCCGGGTCGATCCAGTTCAGGTCGCCGCCGTTGAGCGCCGAGCCCGGGTCTTCGGAGAAGCTCTTGGCCAGCTCGGCGAAATCCTCGCCGGCCTCGATGCGGTCACGCAGGCGCTGCACCAGCAGGCGTGCTTCTTCTTCGCTACGGATCGCGCTCGGCTTGATCAGGATGTGGCGGACATGCACTTCGTCGCGTACCTGGGTTTCGCCACCACGCTTGTCCAGCAGCTTGACCATGATGAAGCCTGGCGGCGTGCGCACCGGTTGGGTCACTTCGCCGACCGCCAGCTCCTGAACTGCTGTATCGAACGGCGGTGGCAACTGTGCCGCTTTGCGCCAGCCCATGTCGCCGCCCTCGAGAGCGTTCTCGCTGGCCGAGCGGGATACGGCCAGGCGAGCGAAGTCGGCGCCCTGCTGCAGCTGCTGATAGGTATCCATTGCAGTGCGTTCGGCTGCCTGGATGGTGGCGGCATCAGCAGATTCCGGAACCGGAATCAGGATGTTGGCGAGGTGGTACTCCTCCGACAGCTGCAGCTTGCCGAGGTCCGAGGCGAGGAAGTTCTGCACTTCCTGGTTGGACACCTGGATGCGTTCGGCAACGCGGCGCTGGCGCACGCGGCTGATGATCATCTCGCGGCGGATCTGCTCGCGGGCGGTTTCCAGGCTCAGGCCATCACGGGTCAGCGCCTCGCGGAACTGCTCCAGCGACATGTTGTTGCGCTGGGCGATGGTGCCCATGGCCTGGTTGAGTTCTTCGTCGGAGATGCGGATGCCGGAGCGCTCACCAATCTGCAACTGCAGGTTCTCGGTGATCAAGCGCTCAAGCACCTGCTGCTGCAGGACGTCGGTCGGCGGCGCATCGGCGCCGCGCTTCTCGATGGTCTGCTGGACTTCGCGCAAGCGCTGGTCCAGTTGGCTTTGCATGATGACGTCGTTATCGACGATCGCCACCACGCGATCCAGTGGTTGAACCTGGGCGAGGGCCGCAGGCGCGAGAGTCGCACCGCTCAGCAGCAGTGCGCCGAGCGCGAGCGGGCGCAGTACTTCAGAAAGCTTGGTCTTCACGTTCACGGTAGCCTTGGATGCCTTCGTCGAGGAAAGTTTCGGTCGCATTGCCGACTACGCCGCCGAGTCCTTTGAGGACGATCTGCAGGAAAATGCCGCGGTCGGGCTCGTCGTTGCGTTCGGGGTTGAGGCTGGTCTCGTCGTAGTCGATCCAGTAGCGATTGATCAGGCGCAGCTTCCAGCAGCAGCTGTCGTACTCGAAGCCACCGAAGGCTTCCAGTGTGCGGCTGCGGCTGTAGTCATGTTGCCAGCGGGCAATGACGCTCCATTGCGGGACCACCGGCCAGATGACCGAGAAGTCGTGCTGGTTGATCTTGTAGTAATCCTTGATGTACTCCGGGGTGCCTGGCGTGCCGTAATCGCCGCCATAGGTCCATTCGCCGGTCGCCTGGTCGAAACGCATGGTGTCGTTGCGATAGCGATAGCCGAGGTTGACGATCTTGCCCGGGTTGTCGGCCGGCTGGTAATGCCACATGGCGCTGCCGGAGCGGGTGCTGTGGCTGTCCGGATCCCAGTTGAAGGTCGAGGTGAAGCGCCAGTCGCGGTTGTAGCGGTACATGTACTCCAGCGCGTACGGCGACACGTCGGAGGTGGCACTGGCGCGCTCGCGATAGTCGATGCCGCGCAGCTGTACCTTGCGGTCTTCGAAATAGACTGCCTGGCCGATGCTGAAGCGCTGGCGCTCGAAGCCGTTGGGCTCGACCCAGCGGCTGGTTACGCCGAGCGAAACCTGATTGGCGTCGCCGATGCGATCCTTGCCGGAGAAGCGATTCTCGCGCCACAGAGAGGAATAACTGAAGCTGCTCTCGCCGGTATCGAAGATCGGGATATCGTCCTGATCTTCCTCCGGTACGTAGAGATAGAACAGGCGCGGCTCGAGAGTCTGGCGATAGTCTTTGCCGAACCACTGGGTGTCGCGGTCGAAATACAGGCCGCTGTCAACGCTGAGAATCGGCACGCTGCGGTTCTGGCTGCTGTCGAACGATTCGTAGCTGGCCAGTGTGCTCTGGCCCCGGCTGTCCAGGTCCAGGTCGTATTGGGTGTAGGCATATTTCAGCGAAGGCTTGAGGAAGCCCCAGGACCAGTTCAGCGGCAGGCTGACGCCAGGCTCGAGGTGCAGGCGTTCGCCTTCCGCACGGGTCAGGCCACGCAGGCGATCGTCATACCACTGCTCCGGGTTGCCATCTTCATTGATGAAGTTGCCATCGCGCAGGCTGCGTTGGAAGCTGACGAACTCGGTCTTGTAGGCGAAGTTCAAGCCGCCCGGCTGGAAGGGCAGGCGTCCGTCCAAGGTCAGCTGCGGCAGGCGCTCGTACGGCGTGATGTCGGCCACCGTGGCACGCTCATAGGCGTGCATGTTCAAGCGCGCGGTATAGGTGTCGCCGCGGTAGGAGAGTGTGCCGCGCTGATCGAGATGATCAGGTTGGTCGATGTTGAGGTTGGTATCCAGATCCTGGAAGTAGTAAGGATCGCTGATATCGGTGTAGTCGACCTCGGCGAGCCAGCGCGAATCCAGGCCAGTACGGTTCTGCCAGCTGTACATCCAGCGCTGGTCCTCGTACTCGGACTGCAGCTTGCGGTCGTCGTTGCTGTCGTCCAGGTAGGCGGCGCCGAACTGGCCCTCGCTGCTGCGCGTCAGGTAGCGGAACTCGCCTTCCATCAGCAGGCCGCGGTCAGTCATCAAGTGCGGATACAGCGTGGCGTCGAAATTCGGCGCCAGGTTGAAGTAATAGGGCGTCTGCAGCGAGAAGCCGTTGTCGCTGGACGAACCGATGCTCGGTGCGAGGAAGCCGGACTGGCGACGGTCATCGATGGGGAAGTGGATATAAGGTGTGTAGAACACCGGAATATCCTTGACCCGCAGCGTCACGTTGGTCGCCGAACCGAAGCCGGTGGCCGGGTTCAGGGTGACGTTGTTGCCCTTCAGGTGCCAGCTGTTCTCGCCCGGCTCGCAGCTGGTGTAGGTGCCGTCCTTCAGGCGGATGATTGCGGTTTCCTCACGCTTAGCGTACTGCGCGCTGCCGCGGACCTTGCCGGAATGCACGACGTACTCAGCGTTCTCCACCTTGGCTTCGCCGCTGTCGAGGTAGATTTCGGCGCGGTCGCCGACCAGCAGTGCGTCGCGGTCGCGAAAGCGCACGTTGCCGGTCAGCTCGCCGCGGTTCTCCAACTGGTGCAGGCTGGCTTCGTCCGCCTCGACCTGAATGCTGCCCTGGCGCAGGACCACATCGCCAGCGAGGGTCGCGATCTCCTGCTCCTGCTCGTAGCGGGTGGCCTTGGCCGACACGTAGGTGGGCGCTTCGCTCATCGGCGTGGTGTCGAATTTGCCTGGGCGGTCCGGCTCGACATAGGTGCCTGCGCAGTACGGACCGGTTTCGGCGAGCTGAGCAGGCGTCAGCTGATCGCGTGGTACCCAGTCCAGATGGCTATAGTCGGCGCTGCGCGAGGCCAGCGCGCGGCCCTTGCTCTCGGTGACCAGCTTGGTTGTGGCGGTCGGCTCTTGCGTCTTGGCAGTGGCTGACTTGACTGTCCCCGTCGTGCTCACGGCGCTGCCGCTATGACTCGGGCGCGGTGGCAGTGCGGGGCTGGCTGCGTTGGAGGCACAGTTCCAGCCACCGGATGCGTCCGGCTGGCAGGCGAACTGTTCGGCGGCGATGACAAAAGGAACAGCTACCGGTTGCAATGCAAGCAGACCGCCAGTAACCAATAGAGGGAATTTTTTACGAAACGCGGGGTATTTGACTGCCATCTTGTTTTTTGGTCCGTGCTTGCGGCGAGCCATCGGCCGGCTGGGCCGCACGCCTCTCGATGGGCTGAGAAAGATGCAGGATAATAAAGCATGACCCGCCTATCGGCTAGCGCCGTGGAGACCCCTGGATGCCGCATCAAGATCAACGTCTGCTGGACCTCAGCGCCTGGCTGGACCAGCAACTACCGGAACTCTTTGCCCGTTGCGGCTGGGGCGAAGTACCGACCGCGGAGCTCACCGCGGCGAGCAGCGATGCCAGTTTTCGTCGTTACTTCCGCTGGCAAGGCGGCGAGCGCAGCCTGATCGTGATGGACGCGCCGCCACCCCAGGAAGACTGCCGTCCCTTCGTCAAGGTGGCGCAGATGCTGGACGAAGCCGGTGTGCATGTACCGAAGGTGCTGGCTGCTGACCTGCAGCGCGGCTTTCTGCTGCTGACCGACCTCGGACGTCAGACCTATCTGGACGTGATCGACGCGGGTAACGCCGATCAGCTTTTCGACGATGCCATCGAGGCGCTGCTCAAGTTCCAGCTGCAGCCGGTCGCGCAGTCGATGCCGGCCTATGACGAGGCCTTGCTGCGGCGTGAGCTGCAGCTGTTCCCCGAATGGTACGTGCAGCGCCACCTGGGCCATGCGCTCAGCGAAGCGCAGCAGGGCGCGTGGGAGCGCATCTGCCGGCTGCTGATCGACTCGGCCCTGGCGCAACCACGGGTTCTGGTGCATCGCGACTACATGCCACGCAACCTGATGATCAGCGAGCCCAACCCTGGTGTCCTGGACTTTCAGGACGCGGTGCTCGGCCCGGTCAGCTACGACATCACCTCGCTGTTCAAGGACGCCTTCCTCAGCTGGCCCGAGCCGCAGGTACGGGCGTGGCTGGAAGCCTATTGGGGCCGTGCCCGTGCGGCGGGCGTGGCGCTGCCCGACTCGTTCGAGGAATTCCTGCGCGCCAGCGATCTGATGGGGGTGCAACGTCACCTCAAGGTGATCGGCATCTTCGCGCGAATCTGCTATCGCGACGGCAAGCCCCGTTATCTCGCCGATGTGCCGCGTTTCTTCGCCTATATCGAGGCCGTGCTGGCGCGGCGGCCGGAGCTGGGCGAGTTGCAGCAGCTGATCGCCGAACTGCCAAAGGCGCCGCAGGCATGAAGGCCATGATCCTCGCCGCGGGCAAGGGCGAGCGCCTGCGTCCCTTGACCCTGCACACGCCCAAGCCGCTGGTGCGCGCCGCCGGCGTGCCGCTGATCGAGTATCACGTTCGCGCCCTGGCGGCTGCCGGCTTCGCCGAACTCGTCATCAACCATGCCTGGCTCGGCCAGCAGATCGAGGACTATCTCGGCGATGGCAGCCGTTTCGGCGTGGCGATCCGCTATTCGGCCGAAGGCGAGCCGCTGGAGACCGGCGGCGGAATCCACCGGGCTCTGGGCCTGCTTGGTGATGAGCCCTTCCTGGTGGTCAACGGCGATATCTGGACCGACTACGATTTCGCCCGGCTACGCAAACCGCTCGATGGGCTGGCCCACCTGGTGCTGGTCGACAATCCGCCGCACAACCCCGGCGGCGATTTCCGCTTAGCCGCCGAGCGTGTCGCGACAGCCGAAGGGGAGGGCGACGCGCTGACCTATAGCGGTATCTCGGTGCTGCATCCGTCCTTGTTCGAGGGCTGCCAGGCCGGTGCGTTCAAGCTCGTGCCCCTGCTGCGGCGTGCCATGGTTGCTGAGCGAGTGAGCGGCGAGCGTTTCGGCGGGTCCTGGGTGGACGTGGGCACGCACGAGCGGCTGGCGGATGTCGAGCGGATACTCGAGGCTCGGCGCTGAGATGTTCTGGCCCGTCACCCTGCTGGGGCTGTTGATCGGCTGGTTGCTCGCCAGCATTCCTGGTGCGCTGCTCGGTGGTCTGCTGGGGCAGGTAGTGGATCGCCGCCTGGGCCTCGATTCATGGGCCAGCTTGCGTGAGCGCCTGGCTGGCAAGTCGGCGCTGAAGGGCAATGAGCTGCTGTTCTTCCTGCTCGGGCGCCTGGCCAAAAGTGGCGGGCGGGTCAGTCCTGCGCATATCCAGGCGGCACGCGAAGAGATGCGCCGCCAAGGCCTCGATGCGTCGGGGCAGCAGCGGGCCATCGCCGCGTTCAATCGCGGCAAGGCCAGCGGCGATGGCTTGCGCGTGACCCTGCAGCGGCTACGTGGGCAGCGTGAGGAGGGGCGGCGCCTGATCCAGGCCTGTTGGCGCATGGCCCGAGCCCAGGGAAGCATGGGCGCACGTGAGCATGAACTGGTGCTGCTCTGGGGCAAGTGGCTGGGTTGGAATGCTGCCGAAGTGGCGGCGCTCGATCAGGGCGCGGCGCGGCGCAACGAGGCGCCGGCCGGGCGCGGCGGAGCCTACGAGCAGGCCTTGCAGCTACTGGGTGTGCGCCAAGACAGCGACCCGCAGCTGATCAAACGGGCCTATCGCCGCCTGCTGAGCAAGCATCACCCGGACAAGCAGGCTGGTGCGGGAGCGAGCCCGGCGCAAGTTCGCGAAGCGACCGAGCGCACCCGCGAGCTGCACAGCGCCTATGCGTTGATTCGCGAGCGCCGCGGTTTTCGCTGAGCCGGTCAGCGCACCGGCTTGCGCTCGAGCCAGCCGCGCACCCGGCGCACCAGCTGCTCCTGATCGCCGTAGCGATCACCTTCCAGGTTCGGCAGGGCGACCTGTCGATAATCCGGATGTCCGGCGCGGCGCATGGCGTTGCGTCGCTGCATGGCCTGCCGCTGGGCAACCGGGCGGTCGCCAGTGTGGAAGTCGCCGATGCCGACCGCCAGCTTCGCCAGATCATCATCCAGGCCTTTCTCGGCGTCTGCCGGCGCGCGCGGATCGATCAGGACCAGCTGGGCGATCTCCTTCGACGGTGTCTGCGCGAGGTAGCGGGCAGCCCAGTAAGCCCCCGTACCATGGCCGAGCAGGGTGATCGTCGGTGCTTGCAAGGTCCGGGCATGTTCGATGGCGGCCGCCAGTCGCGCCTGCATGCGCTCGGCGTGGCTGGGCCGCAGCGCATCCTGCTCGGCTGCAGTCGCGTCAGGCTCGTCACTGTCCGCCGGTGCTGTCTGTTCGGGTAGATAGCCAGCCGAATCGGGCGGCGCAGCAGGCTGTTCGGTCTCGCTGTCGCTGTCCCCGGCGGGCTTATCGGCCGCAGCCGATGGCTCGGGTGACGGCAGGCGCGGGCCGGGACTCAGCTCCGGATCGTCGGGCGTCAGGCTGAGGGTATGCCAGCCATGTGCCGCCAGGCCCCGTCTAAGCGGGCCGACCGCCCGCGGCCAGTCGGCCGTCTCGCCTTCGCCCGGCACGATGACCACCACCCCGCGGGGCTTGGCGGTATTGGCTGGCTGCCAGAGTGCAAGAAACCTGTCGTCGCCGCCCAGCTCGATCTGCGCCGCCGTCTCGAGCTGCCGCTGCAGCCCGGCAGCCAATGCCTCGCCGCGGGTCTGCGGGGCCGGACGCGGGCGGGAGGCTGGCTCATCCGCCGGCGTCTGCTCGGCGGCTTTCGGCTCCTGAGCCTGAGCAACAGACGGCAGGCTGCCACCGAGCGCAACGCTGAGCAGGAGCACGATAGCGGGCAGGCGGCACATGGGCTGTCTCCGGATAGCGGCCGGCACCACGCTGGCGCCGGCAGGGGTTATGCATTACAACAGCGTGTCGGCACGCCCATCAATCGCGTGAATATATGTTCGCTCTATCCCTGCGCCTCTTTCTTCTGCTCAGCCTGGCCACGCCATTTGCCGCTGGCGCCGTGTCGCTGGATGCCCCCAGTCGTGCCTGGCTCGAACAGCATGCCGAATGGCGGGTGGGCGTGGTGATGGGCGCGCCGTATGCCGAATATGACCAGCGTCAGCGGCGCCTGTCCGGATTCCATGTGCAGCTGATGGAACAGCTTGCCGCCGAACTCGGCGTGCAGCTGCAATGGCGCCGCTTCAACGACGAGGCGGCACTGCAGGAGGCGGCGCTGGAAGGCAGGATCGACGTGGCACCCGGGCTGCGCCAGACGCCGGCCGGGTTGCGCCTGTGGCGCTACAGTGATCCTTTCCTGCGCATCCCGCGGCTGATCGTCGGTGATCGCGCTGGTCCACGCGCCGTCGACCTGGAATACCTGCATCCCAGCGAGCTGGTTGCCGCGGCGGGGCCGGGGCCGGTCAGCGAGTTCCTTGCCAGCAACTACCCCAATATCACCGTGCTCACCGCGGCGAGCCAGGCCGATGCCTTGCGCCAGGTACTGGAGGGCAAGGCCAGCTACGCGGTTGTCGACGAGCCGCTGTTCGCTCGTCTGTCGCAACAGCTCGAATACGACGCTCTGGCAGTGGTCGGCGACCTGGGCAACCCGCAGCTGCTGCGGATCGCTTCGCGGCGCGACAGCCCCGAGCTCGCCGCGGTGCTCGACGCCGCGCTGCGGCAGTTCCCGGCTCGGGAGTTCGGCCAGCTGCAGGAACAATGGCTCAAGCCTCGCAGCATCGACCTCGGGCGCGAGGTCGGGTACTGGCGAAGCCTGGCCTTGCTGCTGGGCGTATTGCTGCTGGCCTGCCTGCTGATGCTGGCCTGGCAGCGACGTCAGCATGGCCTGCTGGAAAGTCGGCTGAAGACCGCACGCCGCGACATCGAGCTGCGCGAGGCGGCCGAGGAAGCGCAGCGGCTGACGCAGTTCTGTCTCGATCACAGCACTGTCGGCATCCTCTGGCTCAACTGGGACAGCCGAGTGCGCTACGCCAATCAGGCCGCCGAACTGCTGCTCGGGCATTCGTCCGGTGGCTTGCTCGACCTGCCGCTGGAAACCTTCGACTCGGCGCTGGGCATGGATGCCTGGCTGGCGCGTTGGCGGGCCGCGCGCACGGGCGAAGACGACCGCCAGGTGCATGAATGCGAGTGGCAGCGCGCCGACGGCCAGCGCTTTCCGGCGGCGGTCACCTACAGCTTCCTGCGCTTCGGCAGCCGCGAATACCTGGTGGTCTTTCTCGCCGACATCACCGAGCGCCGCCGCGCCAGCGCCCAACTGCAGGAGAGCGAGGCGCGCCTGAAGGCCATGGCGGGCAACGTGCCGGGCTTGGTGTTTCGCCTGGAGCGCGACGGGCCGCAGGCGCCGGTACGGGTCGCCTATATCAGTGAAGCCAGCCAGCGCCTGGTGGGCTACTCCGCCGAGCGCCTGTTGCAGCCGGGGCAGGGCATCCGCAGCCTGGTGCACGCCGATGACGAGGCCGGCTACTGGGCCAGCCAGCAGCTGGCGCTGGAGAAAAGCCAGGACTGGCGTTGGCAGGGGCGCATTCTCAATCGCGATGGCGAGGTGCGCTGGGCCGATATCCGCGCCTCCGTGCGTGGCCAGCCGGATGGTCGCCAGGTGTGGGACGGCATTGTCTGGGACATCACCGACAACAAGCGCATCGAACTGGAGCTGGATGCCTCGCGCGCGCAGTTGCGCGAATTGGCCGCCCACCTGGAGACGGTGCGCGAGGAGGAGAAGGCGCACATCGCCCGCGAGGTGCACGACGAGCTGGGCCAGGTGCTGACCGTACTCAAGCTCGAGACCTCGATGTGCGAGCTGGGCTTCGCCGACCTCGACCCGGCCCTGGCGCAGCGGCTGGAGAGCATGAAGCGGCTGATCGCCCAGCTGTTCCAGCGGGTGCGCGATGTCGCCACCGCGCTGCGCCCGCCGATTCTCGATGCCGGCATTGCCTCGGCGGTGGAATGGCAGGCGCGGCGCTTCGAGGAGCGCAGCGGCGTGGCCTGCCTGGTCGAGGTGCCGGAATGTCCGCCACTGCTGGGCAACGCCAAGGCCATCGGTCTGTTCCGCATTCTTCAGGAGTCGCTGACCAACGTGATGCGCCACGCCCAGGCACAGACAGTCAGCGTGCAGTTGCTGCTGGAGGGCAACATGCTCTGCCTGCGCGTCAGCGACGATGGTTGCGGTTTTCCAGTCGCCACGCGCGGCGCCGGCAGTTCGTTCGGCCTGGTCGGCATGCGCGAGCGGGTGCAGATGCTCGGCGGGCAACTGATAATCGACAGCCAGCCCGGCGAGGGCACCACCGTCACGGCTCGGGTTCCACTGGACCCGGTGCCGCTTCCATCAGCCGCAAGCACTGGAGCATTGCCGTCATGATCAGGGTCATGGTCGCCGAGGATCACACCATCGTCCGCGAGGGTATCAAGCAGCTGATCGGCATGGCGCGTGACATGCAGGTGGTCGGCGAGGCGGCCAATGGCCAGCAGCTGCTCGACCAGTTGCGCCAGATCAGTTGCGATGTGGTGCTGTTGGACATCTCCATGCCCGGCGTCAACGGGCTCGAGGCGATTCCACGGATCCGGGCGCTGAACCAGCCGCCAGCGGTGCTGGTGCTGTCGATGCATGACGAAGCGCAGATGGCGGCGCGGGCACTGAAGATCGGTGCCGCTGGCTACGCGACCAAGGACAGCGAGCCGGCGCTGCTGCTCACCGCCCTGCGCAAGGTGGCCGGTGGCGGCCGCTACATCGATCCGGCGCTGGCCGACCGCATGGTCTTCGAGGTTGGCCTGACCGATTCGCGGCCGCCCCATGCGCTGCTCTCCGAACGCGAATACTCGGTGTTCGAACGGCTGGTGCAGGGCGATTCGGTAAACGACATCGCCGGCAAGCTGGCGCTGAGCAGCAAGACCATCAGCACCCACAAGGCCCGCCTGATGCAGAAGCTGGCCGCGCACTCGGTGGCCGATCTGGTGCGCTACGCCATGGAACACAAGTTGGTCTGAGCGCCAGCCACCGACCCGACGTGTAGGGCGTTCCCTACACACGACTCTCCCTCACGCCTAGGCCAATCGCTCCGCTGTACCGATTTTTCCGCCGCCGTTGCGCTTCTACGCTGTGGCCACGGTTCAACGGTTACGCAGGTGCAGCAGCATGGTCGAGTCAACGGCGAACGATATCCTGGTGAGCTTTCGCGGCATCCAGAAGAGCTATGACGGTGAGTCGCTGATCGTCAGGGATCTGAATCTGGACATCCGCCGCGGCGAATTCCTCACCCTGCTCGGGCCATCCGGCTCGGGCAAAACCACCAGCCTGATGATGCTGGCCGGCTTCGAAACGCCCACGGCCGGGGAAATCCTTCTCGATGGCAGGGCGATCAACAACGTGCCACCGCACAAGCGCGACATGGGCATGGTGTTCCAGAACTACGCGCTGTTCCCGCACATGACCGTGTCGGAAAACCTGGCGTTTCCGCTCAGCGTACGCGGCATGGCCAAGCCGGACATCAAGGAACGGGTCAGGCGCGCGCTGGCGATGGTCCAGCTGGAGGGTTTTCGCAACCGTTATCCGGCGCAGCTTTCCGGCGGTCAGCAACAGCGCGTGGCGCTGGCCCGGGCGCTGGTGTTCGAACCGCAGCTGGTGCTGATGGACGAACCGCTGGGCGCGCTGGACAAGCAGTTGCGCGAGCAGATGCAGATGGAGATCAAGCACCTGCACGAGCGCCTCGGCGTCACCGTGGTGTACGTCACCCACGATCAGGGCGAGGCGCTGACCATGTCCGACCGGGTGGCGGTGTTCCATCAGGGCCAGATCCAGCAGATCGAAGACCCGCGCACCCTTTACGAAAAGCCGGTGAACACCTTCGTCGCCAACTTCCTAGGCGAAAACAACCGCTTGCCGGCGCATCTGCTCGACCGCCGTGGCGATAGCTGTACGGTCAAGCTCGGGCGCGGCGAAACCGTCGAGGCGCTGGCCGTCAATGTCGGTGCGGCGGGGGAGCCGGTCAGCCTGTCGATCCGCCCGGAGCGGGTGCTGCTCAACGGCGCCAGTGTCAACTGCCCGAACCGCTTCACCGGGCGCGTTGCCGAGTTCATCTACCTCGGCGACCACATCCGCATCCGTCTCGAGGTATGCGGGGTCAACGACTTCTTCGTCAAACAGCCGATCGCCGAGTTTGACAGCGCCCTGCGGGTCGGCGATGTGGTCCCGATCGGCTGGCATGTCGAGCACGTGCGTGCGCTCGACCCGCTGCAGGCGGCCTGAGGCGATCCCTGGAAAAAACCACACAACTGCATCAAGGAGCGAACTGGTATGAGCAACTACCTGAAACTGTCCGCGCTGGCGCTCGGACTCGTCTGTGCCGGCCAAGCGGCCGCCGAGAACCTCACCGCGGTGAGCTTCGGCGGCGCCAACAAGCAAGCCCAGGTCAAGGCCTTCTATGAGCCGTGGGACGCGGCGGGGCACGGGCGCATCATCGCTGGTGAGTACAACGGCGAAATGGCCAAGGTCAAGGCGATGGTCGACACCAACAGCGTGTCGTGGAACCTGGTGGAGGTGGAATCGCCGGAACTGTCCCGTGGCTGCGACGAAGGGCTGTTCGAGGAACTCGATCCGGGCATCGTCGGCAATCCGGACGATTTCGTCGAAGGCGCGATCCAGCCCTGCGGCGTCGGTTTCTTCGTCTGGTCGACGGTGTTGGCTTACAACGCCGACAAGCTGAAAAGCGCGCCGGCCAGCTGGGCGGATTTCTGGGATACCGAGAAATTCCCCGGCAAGCGCGGCCTGCGCAAGGGTGCCAAATACACCCTCGAATTCGCGCTGATGGCCGACGGCGTGCCGGTCAAGGACGTCTACAAGGTGCTGGCCACCAAGGACGGCCAGAACCGCGCCTTCAGAAAGCTCGATCAGCTCAAGCCGCACATCCAGTGGTGGGAGGCGGGCGCGCAGCCGCCGCAGTTCCTCGCCTCCGGCGACGTGGTGATGAGCAGCGCCTACAACGGCCGCATCGCTGCCGTGCAGAACGAGAGCAACCTGCAGATCGTCTGGAGCGGCGGCATCTACGACTTCGATTCCTGGGCCATCCCCAAGGGCGCCAAGAGCCAGGACCAGGCACGCAAGTTCATCGCCTTCACGGTCGAGCCGCAGCAGCAGAAGGCCTATTCCGAGAACATCGCCTACGGCCCGGCGAACACCCAGGCCGTGTCGTTGCTGGATGAAAAGCGCCTGGCGCAGATGCCCACCGCGCCGGAGAACATCGCCGACCAGGTGGCGATGGACGTGACCTTCTGGGCCGACTACGGCGAGCAACTCGAACAGCGTTTCAACGCCTGGGCAGCACGCTGACCCTGGAGCCCCGCCGCACTGGCGGGGCCGGTCCCAGCCATCGGAACGAATCGCGGAGTCTTCATGGCCACAGCAATATCCCTGCCGGCGAACGAGATCGCCGAGCCCAATCTGAAACAGCGACTGGCACGGGCCGAGCGGGTGAACAAGCTCAAGTCGCAGGCGCTGATCCTGCCGCTGCTGCTGTTCGTGCTGCTGACCTTTCTGGTGCCCATCGCCTCGCTGCTCTGGCGCAGCGTCGAGAATCCGGAGGTGGTGAACACGTTGCCACGCACGCTGGAGGCGCTGGCCGAATGGGATGGCCGTGGGCTGCCGGCGGAGCCGGCCTATCAGGCGCTGGCCGAGGATCTCCACCAGGCGCGCCGTGAGCAGAGCCTGGGCGATCTGTCCAAGCGGTTGAACATGGAACTGGCCGGCTATCGCAGCCTGCTGACCAAGACCGCACGGGCAATGCCGTTTCGCGAGACACCAGCCTCTTATCAGGAGGCGCTGGAGGCGCTCGACGAGCGTTGGGGCGATCCGGCGTTCTGGCAGGTGATCCAGCGTAACGACAGCGCGGTGACCGGCTACTACCTGTTGGCAGCGCTGGATCATCGCATCGACGAGTTGGGCGAGCTGGCCAGTGTCTCGCCGGATCAGGCGGTGTACCTGGACATCTTCGCCCGCACCTTCTGGATGGGGTTGGTGATCACCTCGATCTGCCTGCTGCTGGCCTATCCGCTGGCCTATCTGCTGGCCAACCTGCCTGCGCGGCAGAGCAACCTGCTGATGATCCTGGTGCTGCTGCCGTTCTGGACCTCGATCCTGGTGCGCGTGGCGGCGTGGATCGTGCTGCTGCAGTCCGGCGGGCTGATCAACGGTGCGTTGCTGAAGATGGGCCTGATCGACGAGCCGCTGCAGCTGGTGTTCAACCGCACCGGCGTGTACATCGCCATGGTGCACATCCTGCTGCCGTTCATGATCCTGCCGATCTACAGCGTGATGAAGAACATCTCGCCGAGCTACATGCGTGCGGCGGTGTCGCTGGGCTGTCATCCGTTCGCCAGCTTCTGGCGGGTGTACTTTCCGCAGACCCTCGCCGGTGTCGGTGCCGGCTGCCTGTTGGTGTTCATCATCTCCATCGGCTACTACATCACTCCGGCGCTGCTCGGCAGCCCGAACGACCAGATGGTCAGCTACTTCGTCGCCTTCTACACCAACACCACCATCAACTGGGGCATGGCCACGGCGCTGGGCGGCCTGCTGCTGCTCGCCACCATGCTGCTGTACGTCATCTACAGCTGGCTGGTCGGTGCCAGCCGTCTGCGGCTGGGCTGAGATGAGCCACGTCGCGGCGCGGCCGCCTTTTCAGAGTCTTCATGCCGGGCAGGAGAACCTTTCATGCTGAGCCCCTACATGTCGCCCGTCGAACGGGCCTGGTACTACGCGCTGCGCATCCTCTGCGCGCTGGTGCTGCTGTTTCTGATCGTGCCGGTGCTGGTGATCGTGCCGCTGTCGTTCAACTCCGGCTCGTTCCTGGTCTATCCGCTGCAGGGGTTCTCGCTGCGCTGGTACGAGGCGCTATTCACTTCGGCGGACTGGATGCGCTCGCTGAAGAACAGCCTGCTCATCGCGCCGGCCGCGACCTTTCTCGCCGTGGTGCTCGGCACCCTGGCTGCGGTCGGCCTGACCCGCGCGGAATTCCGCGGCAAGGCGCTGCTGATGACGGTGCTGATCTCGCCGATGGTGGTGCCGGTGGTGATCATCGGTGTCGCCAGCTACCTGTTCTTCGCACCACTGGGCATGGGCAACAGCTACCTGTCGCTGATCCTCGTGCACGCGGTGCTCGGCGTGCCCTTCGTGATCATCACGGTGTCGGCGACGCTGCAGGGCTTCAACTACAACCTGGTGCGCGCCGCGGCCAGCCTTGGCGCCTCGCCGCTGACCGCGTTCTTCCGGGTGACCCTGCCACTGATCGCGCCAGGGGTGATTTCCGGTGCGCTGTTCGCCTTCGCCACCTCGTTCGATGAAGTGGTGGTGACGCTGTTCCTCGCCGGCCCCGAGCAGATCACCCTGCCACGGCAGATGTTCAGCGGTATTCGGGAAAATCTCAGCCCGACCATCGCCGCCGCGGCGACGCTGCTGATCGGCTTCTCCATCGCTCTGCTGCTGACCCTGGAGTGGCTGCGTGGCCGCGCCGAGAAGCTGCGCACCCAACAACCTGCCTGACGGAATACGCACATGACTCTGCAACTAGGGCAACCCAATCTGTTGCGCCACACGGCCTATCTCAACGGTGAATGGTGCGAGGCCGACAGTGGCGCGCGCACCGAGATCTTCAACCCGGCCACCGGCGAGCGGATCGGCGCCGTGCCGAACATGGGCCGCGGCGAAACCCGCCGCGCCATCGAAGCCGCGCAGGCAGCCCAGCCGGCCTGGCGCGCGCTGACCGCGAAAGAGCGCGCTGCGCGCCTGCGGCGCTGGTACGAACTGATGCTGGAGAATCAGGAAGACCTGGCGCGGATCATGACCGCCGAACAGGGCAAGCCGCTGGCCGAGGCGCGGGGTGAGGTGGCCTACGCCGCATCCTTCCTCGAATGGTTTGCCGAGGAAGGCAAGCGCCTGTACGGCGACGTGATCCCGGCCCACGCCGGCGACAAGCGCATCCTGGTGCAGAAGGAGCCGGTCGGTGTCACCGCGGCAATCACGCCGTGGAATTTCCCCAGCGCGATGATTACCCGCAAGGCCGGCCCGGCCCTCGCCGCGGGCTGTGCCATGGTGCTCAAGCCGGCACCGCAGACACCGTTCTCGGCGCTGGCACTGGCCGCACTGGCCGAGCGTGCGGGCATCCCGGCGGGTCTGTTCAGCGTGATCACCGCCGATGCCGCCATGTCCCGCGAAGTGGGCGCCGAACTCTGTGAAAACCCGGTGGTGCGCAAGCTCTCGTTCACCGGTTCGACGGCGGTGGGCATCAAGCTGATGCAGCAGTGCGCGCCGACGCTGAAGAAGCTCTCGCTGGAGCTGGGCGGCAACGCACCCTTTATCGTCTTCGACGACGCCGATCTGGACGCGGCGGTCGAGGGCGCGATGATCTCCAAGTACCGCAACGCCGGGCAGACCTGCGTATGTGCCAATCGCATCTACGTGCAGGACGGCATCTACGACGCCTTCGTCGACAAATTCTCCGCGGCGGTCGCGCGGCTGAAGGTCGGCAACGGAGCGGAGGAGGGCGTGACCACCGGTCCGCTGATCGACGCCGCAGCCGTGGCCAAGGTGCAGCGCCATCTGCAGGACGCCCTCGCCAAGGGCGCCACCCTGCTGGCCGGCGGTAAACCCCATGCCTTGGGTGGCAACTTCTTCGAGCCGACGCTGGTGGGCGGCGTCACTGCCGAGATGGCCGTGGCGCGCGAGGAAACCTTCGGCCCGCTGGCGCCGTTGTTCAGCTTCCGCGATGAGGCCGAGGTGATCCGCCAGGCCAACGACACCGAGTTCGGCCTCGCCGCCTACTTCTACGCCCGCGACCTGAGCCGCGTGTTCCGCGTCGCCGAGGCGCTGGAGTACGGCATGGTCGGCATCAACACCGGGGTGATCTCCACCGAGGTGGCGCCGTTCGGTGGCATGAAGGCATCGGGCCTCGGTCGTGAAGGCTCGAAGTACGGTCTGGATGAATATGTGGAAATCAAATACCTGTGCCTGGGCGGCATCTGACCAAGCGGCCCAAATCAAGCGTGCAAAATAATGCACGGAGTTTTTACTGTAATCCGAACGCTCCGGAGGGTGCGGCAGTCGATCATCGTATGCTGCCGCGCCCGCTTCCTGGCGTTCTTTCCGACCCGTGCCGACGATGAGCGGCTACCGAGGAGCTTATGAGCAAGACCAACGAATCCCTGATGCAACGCCGTGTCGCCGCTGTTCCCCGTGGCGTCGGCCAGATCCACCCGATCTTTGCCGACCACGCGAAGAACAGCAGCGTGGTGGATGTGGAGGGCCGCGAGTTCATCGATTTCGCCGGCGGCATCGCCGTGCTGAATACCGGCCACCTGCACCCGAAGATCGTCAAGGCGGTGGAAGACCAGCTGCACAAGCTCACCCACACCTGCTTCCAGGTGCTGGCCTACGAGCCGTACGTCGAGCTGTGCGAGAAGATCAACGCGCGGGTGCCGGGTGATTTCGCCAAAAAGACCCTGCTGGTCACCACCGGCTCCGAGGCCGTGGAGAACGCGGTGAAGATCGCCCGCGCCGCCACCGGCCGTGCCGGCGTGATTGCCTTCACCGGCGCCTATCACGGCCGCACCATGATGACCCTCGGCCTGACCGGCAAGGTCGCCCCGTACTCCGCAGGCATGGGCCTGATGCCGGGCGGGATCTTCCGGGCGCAGTATCCCTGCGCAATCCATGGTGTCAGCGTCGATGACTCGATCGCGAGCATCGAGCGCATCTTCAAGAACGACGCCGAGCCGCGCGACATCGCCGCGATCATCGTCGAACCGGTGCAGGGCGAGGGCGGCTTCAATGTCGCGCCGAAGGATTTCATGGCCCGCCTGCGCGCGCTCTGCGACGAGCACGGCATCCTGCTGATCGCCGACGAGGTGCAGACCGGCGCCGGGCGCACCGGCACCTTCTTCGCCATGGAGCAGATGGGCGTGGTCGCCGACCTGACCACCTTCGCCAAGTCCGTCGGCGGCGGCTTCCCGATCGCCGGCGTGTGCGGCAAGGCCGAGATCATGGATGCCATCGCGCCCGGCGGGCTGGGCGGCACCTATGCCGGTAACCCGCTGTCCTGCGCGGCGGCGCTGGCGGTCATGGAAATCTTCGAGGAGGAGCATTTGCTCGACCGCTGCAAGGCGGTGGCGGAGAAGCTCACCGCCGGCCTCAAGGCGATCCAGGCCAAGCACAAGGAGATCGGCGAGGTGCGCGGCCTCGGCGCGATGATCGCCATCGAGCTGTTCGAGGATGGCGACCTGGCGCGACCGGCCGCGGCGCTGACGTCGCAGATCGTCGCCCGGGCGCGGGAGAAGGGCTTGATCCTGCTGTCCTGCGGTACCTACTACAACGTGCTGCGTGTGCTGGTGCCGCTGACCGTCGAGGACGAGCTGCTCGAGCGCGGCCTGGCCATCCTCGGCGAGTGTTTCGACGAGCTGACCTGATCCGACCTGGCGCGCCGGCATTCGTGAGCGGATGTCAGGCGCGCCGCAACCCTGACCCCTCGGGTACAATGCGCGGCATCTTGCCGTGCTAACCCGAGGTCGTCATGCAGCCGTTCGCCATCGCCCCTTCGATTCTTTCCGCCAATTTCGCCCGCCTGGGCGAGGAAGTGGACAACGTGCTGGCCGCCGGCGCCGACATCGTCCATTTCGACGTGATGGACAACCACTACGTGCCCAACCTGACCATCGGCCCGATGGTCTGCTCGGCCCTGCGCAAGCACGGCGTCACCGCGCCCATCGACGTGCACCTGATGGTCAAGCCGGTGGATCGCATGATCGGCGACTTTCTCGAGGCCGGCGCTACTTACATCACCTTCCACCCGGAAGCCTCGGAGCACATCGACCGTTCGCTGCAGCTGATCAAGGACGGCGGTGCCAAGGCCGGTCTGGTGTTCAATCCGGCAACGCCGTTGGACGTGCTCAAGTACGTCATGGACAAGGTCGACATGGTCCTGCTGATGAGCGTCAACCCTGGCTTCGGCGGGCAGAAGTTCATTCCCGGCACGCTGGACAAGCTGCGCGAGGCGCGCGCCCTGATCGACGCCAGCGGGCGCGAAATTCGCCTGGAGATCGATGGCGGCGTCAATCCGAAGAACATCCGCGAGATCGCCGCAGCCGGCGCCGACACCTTCGTCGCCGGCTCGGCCATTTTCAACCAGCCGGACTACAAGGCGGTGATCGACCAGATGCGCGCCGAGCTGGCGCTGGCCCGCCCATGACTCGCCTGGAGCAACTGTTCGACGGCACGCTGCCGCGGCTGGTGATGTTCGATCTGGACGGCACCCTGATGGACTCGGTACCGGACCTGGCCGCCGCGGTGGACAAGATGCTGATGCTGCTCGGCCGCCCACCGGCCGGTGTGGCCCGCGTGCGCGACTGGGTCGGCAATGGTTCGCGGGTGCTGGTGCGTCGCGCCCTGGCCGGTAGCTACGAGCATGCCGGTGTCGATGAAGACGAGACCGATGCCGCGTTGGCGCTGTTCATGCAGGCCTATGCCGGCAGCCATGCCTTGACCACCGTCTACCCTGGCGTGCGTGAGTGCCTGGATTGGCTGGCCGCGCACGAGGTGGCACTGGCGGTCATCACCAACAAGCCGGCACAGTTCGTCGCGCCGCTGCTGGAGGAGAAGGGTCTGGGGGGCTACTTCGGCTGGCTGGTTGGAGGCGATACGCTGCCGCAGCAGAAGCCCGATCCGGCGGCGCTCTTCTGGGTGATGGACAAGGTCGGCGCGACGCCCGCCGAGTCGCTGTTCATCGGTGATTCGCGCAATGACGTGCGGGCCGCGCAGGCCGCCGGTGTGCCCTGCGTCGGGCTGAGCTACGGCTACAACCATGGTCGGCCTATCGAGGAGGAACGCCCGGATCTGGTACTCGACGACCTGCGCCTGCTGGTTGCTTCGAATTCGGGGCTGCGCTAGTGTGGCCGGACTCTTTTTGCCCCGCCTCAAGAGAAAAACTCGTGGTGATTAGCCGCAAACAATGGATGAACGTCATCAAGGCCCTGGCCCGTTGGCGCTGGCGCGCCTGACTCTTCCTGCCGGCCCGGCCGGTGCGTTTGCCGTTGTTCGATCGAATCCTCCTCAGACCACGAGGCTGACATGACCCGCGAAGAATTCCTGCGTTTGGCCGACGATGGCCACAACCGCATCCCCCTGTCGTTCGAGACGCTCGCCGACTTCGACACCCCGCTGTCGCTCTACCTGAAACTGGCCGATGCGCCGAACTCCTATCTGCTCGAATCCGTCCAGGGCGGTGAGAAGTGGGGGCGATACTCGATCATCGGCCTGCCTTGCCGCACCGTGCTGCGCGTCCACGGCTATCAGGTGCGGGTGACCGTCGATGGGATCGAGACGGAAAGCCTGGAGGTCGAGGACCCGCTAGCCTTCGTCGAGGCCTTCAAGCAGCGCTACCGGGTTGCGCCGGTCGAAGGGCTGCCGCGCTTCAATGGCGGACTGGTGGGCTATTTCGGCTACGACAGCGTGCGCTACGTCGAGCGTAAGCTCGGCAACTGTCCCAACCCTGACCCGCTGGGTACGCCGGATATCCTGCTGATGGTCTCCGACGCGGTGGTGGTATTCGACAACCTCGCCGGCAAGCTGCACTGCATCGTGCTTGCCGACCCGGCCGCCGAGGACGCCTACGCGCAGGGCCAGGCCTACTTGGCACAGCTGCGCCAGCGCTTGCGCCAGCCGGTCGTGCCGCGCCTGGGGCTGGACTTCGAGGCCGGGCCCGGCGCGGAGCCGGCGTTCCGCTCGAGCTTCAGCCGCGAGGATTTCGAGCAGGCGGTTTGCCGCATCAAGGACTACATCCTGGCTGGTGACTGCATGCAGGTGGTGATTTCCCAGCGCATGTCGATCCCGTTCAGGGCTGCGCCGATCGATCTCTACCGCGCGTTGCGCTGCTTCAACCCGACGCCCTATATGTACTTCTTCAACTTCGGCGACTTCCATGTGGTGGGCTCGTCGCCGGAAGTGCTGGTGCGCGTCGAGGACGGCCTGGTTACCGTGCGACCGATCGCCGGCACCCGTCCGCGCGGCGCCAGCGAGGAGGCCGACCTGGCGCTGGAGCAGGACCTGCTGTCCGACACCAAGGAACTGGCCGAGCACCTGATGCTGATCGACCTGGGTCGCAACGATGTCGGGCGGGTCGCCGAAACCGGCTCGGTGAAAGTCACCGAGCAGATGGTCATCGAGCGCTACTCCAACGTCATGCACATCGTTTCCAACGTTACCGGCCAGCTCAAGGCGCCGCTGTCGGCGATGGATGCGCTGCGCGCGATCCTCCCGGCGGGCACGCTCTCCGGTGCACCGAAGATCCGTGCCATGGAGATCATCGACGAGCTGGAGCCGGTCAAACGTGGCGTCTATGGCGGCGCGGTGGGCTACCTGGCGTGGAACGGCAACATGGACACCGCCATCGCCATCCGCACCGCTGTGATCAAGGATGGCGAGCTGCATGTACAGGCCGGTGCCGGCATCGTCGCCGACTCGCAGCCGGCGCTGGAGTGGGAAGAGACGCTGAACAAGCGCCGCGCCATGTTCCGCGCAGTGGCGTTGGCGGAGAAGGGTAGCGACTGACCCGGACGCGGCGTGATTCACTTATCCGGTGAAATGCGACTAAAGTCCGCGTGCTTCGTATGGTAATGGCAGTTGGCTATGCCTATAGTCGGTGAAGGCCGGGCTAGAGCGCCTGGCTGCCAACTTCCACCATCTTCGACCTGCCGATGCCCCTGACTCCCAGCTCCGGTTCTGCCAATCCACCGCGTCAGTTATGGGCTTCAGTGCTGACCGTCGCGCTCACCGGACTGCTGGTGCTGGTCTACCTGCTCTCGAGCCTGCTGGATTTCAGAGGTAGTCCGGTTTGGTTTCCGTTGCCCCTGCACATCGTCATGGAAACCTTCGCCATCACCGTGGCGATTCTGGTGTTTGCCGTGGCTTGGCACAGTCAGAAACCGGTGCATCTGTCCAACCCACTGCTGGCCTGTTCGTTTCTCGCCATCGCGCTGCTCGATATGGCGCACACGCTTTCCTACCAAGGCATGCCTCTCTGGGTGACGCCTGCGTCACCGGAGAAGGCGATCGCGTTCTGGCTGGTGTCCCGCTTCGTGCTCGCGCTGACGCTCTTGGTCATAGCCTGCCGCCTGTGCGTGACCCTGCCACGCTATGTGCTGCTCGTATCGGCACTGGGCCTGGTGGCCCTGGTGGGCTATCTGCAGCTTTTCCAGCCGCAGCTGTGGCCGCGTACCTTCATCGAAGGTCAGGGGTTGACCGCTTTCAAGGTCAGCATGGAATGGCTGTTGATCGCGTTGTTCGCGCTGGCCGCCTGGCTGTTCTGGCGTAACCGTGCAGAAAGCGACGCAGCCTATTTCGACGGTTTGCTGGCCGCGACGCTGATCTCGATCCTTGCCGAGCTGTGTTTCACCGCCTACACCAGCGTGAACAGCTTCTACAGTCTGCTCGGACATGCTTACAAGATCGTGTCCTACTGCTTCATCTACCAGGTGGTGTTCGTTTCCAGCGTGCGCGCCCCGTACCAGCGTCTGGCCATCGAAATGAACGAGCGGGTGGCGGCACAGCAGCGTGCCGATTACGTCACCTATTTCGACAGCCTGACGGGACTGCCCAATCTCAGTCTGCTGGAAGAGCGTACACGCCAGGCAATCGCAGCGGCCCATAGCCTGAAGGGGGCCGTGGCGGTGCTCTATATCGACATCGACCACTTCAAGATGGTGAACGACTCCTTTGGACGCGCGTTTGGCGATGAGTTGCTGTGTATCACCGGCTCCCGACTGCGGGCGGTACTGCCCGACAGTGCCGTGCTGGCTCGTGCAGGTGGCGACGAGTTCGTCGTGCTGCTGGCGGACCCGAGGGATGCCGATGGTGCTTCCGCAGTGGTTCAGCATGTGCTGGAGAGGTTGGGCGAACCCTTCATGATCCAGAAGCAGCAGATGGTGGTCTCGATCTCGGTCGGGGTCGCGGTCGGGCCTGACGACGGAATGGATTTCACCTGCCTGCTGCGCAATGCGGAAATGGCCATGTACAAGGCCAAGGAAGCCGGCCGTCGCACCTGGTGTTACTACAATCCTGAGCTCGATACGGAGGTGCGCGGCCGGCTCTTGCTGATCAACGGGCTGCGCTTGGCGATCGAGCGGCAGGAGTTGCTGCTCGAGTATCAGCTGCAGCTCGATCTCGGCAGCGGCAAGGTGGTCGGTGCGGAGGCACTGGTTCGCTGGCAGCACCCGCAGTGGGGGCTACTGTCGCCGGGGCGGTTCATCCCGGCGGCGGAGCAGAGCGGCCTGATCGTCGATCTCGGCAAGTGGATCATTCTGGAAGCCTGTCTGCAGGCTGCCCGCTGGCGTGCCGAAGGGCTCGATGTTCCGCAGGTCGCGGTGAATGTCGCGGCGGTCCAGCTGCACCAGGGATCGCTGGTGGACACCGTAGCCGCAGCACTTGAGCAGAGCGGCCTGCCTGCGGCGGCCCTCGAGCTGGAGCTGACCGAATCCAGCCTGGTCGAAAATACCGAGCAGGTGATGGCTACCTTGGCAAGGCTCAAGGGCCTGGGTGTGAAGCTGGCAATCGATGACTTCGGCACCGGCTATTCCTGCCTGGCGTACCTTCGCCGCCTGTCGGTGGATACGCTGAAAATCGATCGCTCCTTCGTCAGTGACCTGGCGACCGAGGATGGCCATGCCATTGTCGCCGCGATCATCCAGATGTCCGAGTCGCTGGGACTAAATACGCTGGCCGAAGGGGTGGAAAATGCCGAAACTGCAGCAGAGTTGCGCCGGCTAGGCTGTCGCCAGGCCCAGGGATTCCTGTATGCGCGGCCGGTTCGCGCAGCGCAGCTGCCTGACGCGATTGCCTCCCTGAATAGCTAGGTTCGCCATCGCTTGTCGATGGCTGTCGGGTATCGCTCTGGTATAGTCCGTTGAAAAGGTGGCCTGGCATGGGCTACTTTGCGCTGACCGCCCTGCGAGGCCTTTCCGTGATATTCAGCAGTATTCTCCTGATGCGCCTGTTCAAGGCCAATGCCCGGTGGCGTTGGCGCGCCTGATCCCATCGTTGGCTCCGTGCCGAAATAGCCATTCACGCCTGCCCCTCGAGCGCTTCCCGCGTCGCTACCGCGACGTCCGAAGCTCGCGGCGGGCGCTGGATCAGTCTCAAGCCTTTAGGGTGACGCAAATGCTGCTAATGCTGGATAACTACGATTCCTTTACCTACAACGTCGTGCAGTACCTGGGCGAGCTAGGTGCCGAGGTGAAGGTGGTACGCAACGACGAACTTAGCGTGGCCGAGATCGAAGCCTTGAAGCCCGAGCGCATCGTCGTATCGCCGGGCCCCTGTACACCGAATGAAGCCGGCGTATCGCTGGAACTGATTCGCCACTTTGCCGGTAAGTTGCCGATTCTCGGAGTCTGTCTTGGACACCAGAGCATTGGTCAGGCGTTCGGCGGCGATGTGGTTCGCGCTCGCCAGGCCATGCACGGCAAGACCAGCCCGGTGTTCCATCATGACCAGGGCGTCTTTGCCGGCCTGAACAACCCACTCAACGTCACCCGCTATCACTCGCTGGTGGTCAAGCGTGAAACCCTTCCGGACTGCCTGGAAGTCACCGCATGGACGCAGCTGGACGATGGGGCGGTGGACGAGATCATGGGGCTGCGGCATCGGACGATGAACGTCGAAGGTGTGCAGTTCCATCCGGAGTCGATCCTCACTGAACAGGGGCATGAACTGTTCGCCAACTTTCTGAAGCAGACCGGAGGCATGCGCTGATGGATATCAAGGAAGCCCTCAACCGCATCGTCGGACAGCTGGACCTGACCACTGAGGAAATGCAGGCAGTGATGCGCCAGATCATGACGGGGCAGTGCACTGACGCACAGATCGGCGCCTTCCTCATGGGCATGCGCATGAAGAGCGAGACTATCGACGAGATTGTCGGTGCGGTGCAGGTGATGCGCGAGCTGGCCGAGCCAGTGCGTTTCGCGACGGAAAAGCTGGTCGACACCTGTGGCACTGGCGGCGATGGGATGAATATCTTCAACGTCTCGACGGCGGCTTCCTTCGTTGTCGCTGCAGCGGGCGGCAAGGTGGCCAAGCACGGCAACCGCGCCGTATCCGGCAAGAGTGGCAGCGCCGATCTGCTCGAGGCGGCTGGGGTATATCTCGACCTCACCCCGGAGCAAGTGGCACGCAGCGTCGATACAGTCGGTGTCGGCTTCATGTTTGCGCCGGCCCACCATGGCGCCATGAAGCACGCCGCTGGGCCGCGGCGCGAGCTGGGGTTGCGTACCCTGTTCAATATCCTCGGGCCAATGGCCAATCCAGCCGGTGTGCGCCATCAGGTGCTCGGGGTGTTCAGCAAGGCGCTGTGCCGACCGATGGCCGAGGTGCTGCTGCGCTTGGGCAGCAAGCATGTCCTGGTCGTCCATGCGCAGGACGGCCTGGACGAGATCAGCCTGGCTGCGCCCACTCATGTGGCCGAACTGAAGGATGGTCAGATTCACGAATACGACGTTCAGCCGGAGGATTTCGGCATCAAGAGCCAGAGCCTCATCGGCCTCAACGTCGAGGACGCCCAGGGCTCGCTGACCTTGATCCGCGATGCGCTGGGACGCCGGCAGAGCGAGAACGGGCAGAAGGCCGCCGACATGATCGTGCTCAACGCTGGCGCCGCACTCTATGCCGCAGATCTGGCAACCAGCCTCAAGCAAGGCGTGGAGATGGCGCACGATGCGCTTAGTACCGGGCTGGCGCGCGACAAGCTGGAGGAGCTGGTGTCCTTCACCGCAGTGTTCAAGCAGGAGAACAAGAAATGAGCGTGCCGACCGTGCTGGAAAAGATCATTGCGCGGAAGTTCGAGGAGGTTGCTGAACGCAGCCGAGAGATTGGACTGAGCGATCTCGAGCAGCGTGCGAGGTTGGCCGATCCGGTGCGCGGGTTTGCCGCAGCGTTGGAGCAGCGTGTTCGCAGCAAGGAGGCTGCGGTGATCGCCGAAGTGAAAAAGGCGTCACCGAGCAAGGGTGTGATTCGAGAGCCATTCCTGCCGGCCGACATCGCCGCTAGCTATGAGGCAGGCGGTGCCACCTGCCTTTCCGTGCTGACCGACGTCGATTTCTTCCAGGGCGCAGACAGTTATCTGCAGCAGGCTCGTGCGGCCTGTTCGCTGCCGGTGATCCGCAAGGACTTCATGGTCGACCCCTATCAGGTGGTCGAGGCGCGCGCACTCGGGGCCGACTGCATTCTGTTGATCGTTGCGGCATTGGACGACGCACGCATGCATGAGCTGGCGGCGGTCGCCAAGGAGCAGGGGCTGGATGTGCTGGTGGAGGTGCACGACGGCGATGAGCTGGAGCGAGCGTTGCACCTGGATACTCCGCTGGTGGGCATCAACAACCGAAACCTGCATACCTTCGAGGTCAGCCTCGAAACCACGCTGGACCTGCTGCCGCGGGTACCGAAGGACCGCTTGGTGATTACCGAGAGCGGCATTCTCAATCGTGCGGATGTCGAGCTGATGGAAATCAATCAGGTCTACGCGTTTCTGGTCGGTGAGGCCTTCATGCGTGCCGAACAGCCTGGGAGCGAGCTGCAGCGCCTGTTCTTCCCTGATCGCGTGCGGGCGCGTGCCGTACCTGCCGATCCGGAATGATGCCTGCCTGCATTGCGCAGGCAGGCAGTGTGGCCTCGGTCAGCGGGTGCCGAAAACCACCATGGTCTTGCCTTTCACATAGACAAGACCTTGCGACTCCAGACTCTTGAGCACTCGCCCGACCATTTCCCGGGAACAACCAACGATTCGGCCGATTTCCTGGCGGGTAATCTTGATCTGCATGCCGTCGGGATGAGTCATCGCATCCGGCTGTTTGCACAGATCGAGCAGCGTGCGCGCGACACGGCCGGTGACATCGAGAAACGCCAAATCGCCCACCTTGCGCGTGGTATTGCGTAGACGCTCGGCCATCTGGCTGCCGAGTGCGTAGAGGATATCCGGGTCTTGCTGGGTCAGCTCGCGGAACTTCGCATAGCTCAGTTCAGCCACTTCGCATTCGGTCTTCGCGCGAACCCAGGCGCTGCGTTCTTTTTCTGCACCTTCTTTCTCGAAAAGCCCCATCTCTCCGAAGAAATCGCCAGCGTTCAGGTACGCGATGATCATCTCGCGGCCGTCATCGTCCTCGATGAGAATGGTGACCGAGCCTTTGACGATGAAAAATAGCGACTCGCAACGGTCGCCAGCATAGATGATGGTGCTTTTTGCCGTGTACCGCCGTCTATGGCAGTGCGCGAGCAACTTGTCGATATTCTTTATCTTGGGCGTAAGAGTGATAGCTACCATGCTGTGGGTCCCGGATAAGTACTTAATAAAGGCTGATTATTGTTATATGTCGCTGTCATTCAGCTGTCGCCAGCTTAACAGACGCAGGTGCGCCGGCAACAAGTTGCGACAATCGAAACGAGAGGGTCAACGCACCTTTAGTCGCGTGCCCCGTCGCGGCCGATCCTGAGGGCCATGGTAAGCTATTTGCCCTGTTTTTTATGGAGCTGACGATGAAAGCGCGCATTCAATGGGTCGATGGCGCCATGTTTCTCGGTGAGTCTGGCAGCGGCCATGTCGTCGTGATGGACGGACCGCCCGAGAGCGGTGGTCGCAATCTCGGGGTGCGACCGATGGAGATGTTGCTGCTGGGCCTTGGCGGTTGCAGCAACTTCGATGTGGTCAGCATCCTCAAGAAGTCCCGCCAGGCGGTGGAAAGTTGTGAAGCCTTCGTGGAAGCCGAGCGGGCGTCAGAGGATCCGAAGGTATTCACGCGCATCCATTTGCGCTTCGTCGTCAAGGGACGCGGCTTGAAGGAGGCGCACGTCAAGCGGGCGGTTGAACTATCGGCCGAGAAATACTGCTCGGCATCCATCATGCTCGGTCGTGCGGGTGTGGAGATCAGCCACTCATACGAAATCGTCGAGCTGGGATGAGCCGTTCGCACCGGCCCGTACGATTGGCTGTATTGCCGAGCCAGGTCTCGTGAGTTCCATGGACCTGGCTGGTCCGGTCAGATTCGATAAGTGGCTTTGGTCATGACCTTGGACATCAGGCTCATGCCGAACTTGATCGGGGCTGGAAACCGCAGACCGCCAGCCTCGATGGCTGCCGTCGAGTGCTGCGCTTCGTCCTCGCGCATCTGTTCGAGAATAGCCCGCGACTTGTCGTCCCCCGCCGGCAGCTGGCCAAGGTGCTCGTCCAGATGCTTGCAGACCTGATCTTCGGTGGCGGCGACGAAGCCGAGGCTGATGCGATCGCTGATCAGCCCGGCTGACGCGCCGATCCCGAAGGACAGCCCGTAGAACAGCGGGTTGAGCACGCTGGTATGACTGCCCAGTTGTCGTATCCGTTGTTCACACCAGGCCAGGTGATCGATTTCCTCGTCCGCGGCCTGTTCCATTGCCTGACGTACCTGCGGCAACCGCGCCGTCAGCGCCTGTCCCTGATACAGCGCCTGCGCGCAGACTTCGCCGGTATGGTTGATGCGCATCAGTCCGGCGACGTGCCGTGTTTCGCTCTCGGTGAGTTCGCTATCGTTCTTCAGCACGGCCGGAGAAGGCCTCGATGGCTGCCCGCTAAACGGTAGCAAGGTACGGAGCGCGGCGTCGGCCTGCATCAAGAGGCGATCGGCTGGGGAGTAGTGACGTTGGCTGGACATGGTTCCCTCCTGGAGAGGTGAGGCCGATAACGAGGTTATGGATAACTTATCAGTGTGGCCGTCAGCCCGGCGGCCAATGCATCTGACGTTTTCCCAACACGTGCATATGGATGTGATGGACCGTCTGGCCACCCAGATCGTTGCAATTGACGACCACCCGAAAGCCGTCCTGACACCCTTGCTCACTAGCCAGTCGCTGGGCGGTGAAAAGCATATGCCCTGCCAGCGCGTTGTCCGTCTCCGCGTCTAGGTCGTGCAGCGTAGCGATGTGCTTCTTCGGAATCAGCAGAAAGTGTACTGGTGCCTGAGCGGCGATATCGTGGAAGGCGATAATCTGATCGTCTTCGTAGAGCTTGCGCGCGGGAATTTCCCCGACCACGATCTTGCAAAAAAGACAATCCATGACGGTTCTCCGAGGAGAGATCGGTCGCACAGTGTATCAGGGCATCCAGGCCGGAGTGAGCCTGCGCAGGGAGATGGCGTGAGAAACGATATTCATGATCTGGGCCTGGTCCTGGAGTCGCGGGTCAAGCTGGTGCTGGTCGAGTCATGGGATGAGCGGAGAGTGCTCGAGACTTTGACCGGGCTTGCCGTTCGGCGCGGTGTGGGCCTGTATGTCTGGGCTGCCACCGAAGGACTGCGGCACCTGGCGTTTGGTGGGGAGCTGCACGGCGGAGAAGACAGCCGCAAGCCCGCAAGCGCACTGGAACTGGTGAAGCATGATCCACTCGCCAATCTTTACGTGTTCTGCGATCTGCACCCCTATCTCGATGATCCTGTCCTGGTCCGCCTGCTCAAGGACATCGCGATGAAGGAGTCGTCCTCGGCGCCTACGGTCGTGCTGGTATCCCATGCGCTCAAGCTTCCGCCGGAGGTACAGCGTTACTCGTCTCGCTTCAGCCTGTCCCTGCCTGTCGAGGAGGAGCTGCTGGCCATCGTCCGCGAGGAAGCGACCCGCTGGAGCGAACGCAACCGTGGCGCGCGGGTGCGTACGGATAACCGTACGTTGCAGCAGGTCGTGAAGAACCTACGAGGTCTGAGCCATGCCGAGGCGCGCGCACTGGCGCGGAATCTGATCTGCGATGACGGCGCCATTACTCAGGAAGATCTTCCGGAGCTCAATCGCAGCAAGTTCCAGCTGCTGGATCTGGACGGTGTGCTGGGCTTCGAACACGAGACGGCCCGTTTCGCGGAAGTCGGCGGGCTGGGGAACTTCAAGCGCTGGCTGGCGGCGCGCCAGGCGGCCTTCTTGTCCGAGACCGACGACCGCCCGCGCGGCGTCATGCTCGTCGGCGTCCAGGGTGGCGGCAAGAGCCTGGCCGCCAAGGCCGTAGCGGGGCTGTGGGGGCTGCCACTGCTGCGCCTGGATTTTGCCTGCCTGTACAACAAGTATTTCGGGGAAACCGAGCGGAATTTGCGGGAAGCACTCGCGCTGGCCGAACAGATGGCGCCGTGCGTGCTATGGATGGATGAGATCGAAAAAGGGTTGGCGGTCGGAGATATGGATGGCGGGGTAAGCCAGCGAGTGCTGGGCACGCTATTGACCTGGATGGCTGAGCGCGCTGCGCCGGTCTTCCTGGTCGCCACTGCCAATGCGATCAAGCGGCTGCCCCCCGAACTGCTGCGAAAGGGGCGCTTTGACGAACTGTTCTTCGTCGACTTGCCGGATGCAGCCACGCGCATCGACATATTTCGCATCCATCTCGAACGGCGCGAGCTGGCACCCGACACATTGGAGCTTGCATCGCTGGCCGAAGCCAGCGATGGTTTCTCTGGTGCCGAGATTGAGCAGGTGGTCGTGAGTGCGGTCTACGCGGCCCAGGCACAACAGCGACAGGTCGATCAGGCCATGTTGCTCGATTGCATCCGCACCACCTCGCCGCTATCGGTTGTCATGGCCGAAGAGCTCGCGGCGCTACGCCACTGGGCGAGCGGACGGACAGTGTGCGCCGACTAAGCTACGTGGGCCTTCAGCCTATTTCGCGGGACAGGCTCAGCAGCGTCGGTAGCGCTGCTACACCGACAAGGATCAGTACCAGCCACAGCGCGGCGAGTAACTTCACGGCGCGACTGTTAGGGGGAGGCGGCGACCCATATCGATTGGCTTCCTTGGTGCCTGGCACCAGTAGCATGGCGAAGGGAAAGAGGCTGCCTATTACAGGCACCAGGTTCAGCAGAATCAACCAGCCGGACCAGCCAAAATCATGCAGACGCTGTACGCCGATCAGCACGCTGACGACCGCGATCGCAACGCCTGCCAGAGCCATGCAAACCAGGCCGGCGGTAGGTGACATGGCCATGATGATGGCCGCGAGCCCGAACAGCCCCGCTCCGGCGAACATGATGACCATCGACCACGCGAGATAGCGCAGGCGTCCGATCCGCCCTGACACCGAAAGGGGTTTGAGTTCGCCGTGCAGCGGCAGGGTTTCATCAACGTCGGCAGCTGGCGGCGCATAGGGCGAGTTCGGGGGCGCGGCAGCAGAGGGCATGTTCTGCTGTAGTAACGACTGGCGAGCCAGATACTTATCGAAAACAATGCCGCACGCCTGGCAGATGGAGGCTCGCTCCTGCACATGGCCGCACTTCGGGCATGCCATGGTCCCGACTACGGCCTGGTCAGTCGGGTTAGCGGTATCCTCGTGCATCTGCACCAGGCTGAGCTCTCGGGCGGGCTGCTCCTGAGCCTTGTGGGCCTTTGCCCCGGCACGCTGCAGTGCGGCAAGGTACTTATCCGCCTCCGTCCTGGTGAGTCGGCGCTTGAGGACCGTGGCCTCCCCGCCGAAAAGCTTGTCGATCTTGCCGGTGTCGGTTTTGAACAACGCCGCCAGGTTTTCCTTGACGGTCTGCTGATTCATCCCGGATTCAAGCTCGCCTTTGAAAACGATTCTGTACTGAGCTTCTTGCATGCGGCATCCATGTCACGACCTTGTTGGCGAGAACAGTAGAGCGCTGTTCTCGCCTGGGCAAGGTGGTTCAATCAGGACCCTGCGCCGGATAACAGATTCTTTTCGGGAGATCAGAACGGCCTGACTACGACCAGAATGACGATGGCGACAAGGAACAGGACTGGCACTTCGTTGAACCAGCGATAGAACACATGACCGCGCATGTTCTCGTCACGGGCGAAGCGCTTGAGTTGGGCGCCGCAGATGTGGTGATAGCCGATCAGGAGCGCCACCAATGCTAGTTTGGCATGCAGCCAGCCGCCGGTACTGAACAGGCTAGGGTTGAGCACGATCATCCATATCCCTAAACCAAGGGTCGCGATCATCGATGGCAGCATGATGCCGCGATACAGCTTGCGTTCCATCACCTTGAAACGCTCCCGACTAGGCTGGTCTTCGCTCATTGCGTGATAGACGAATAGCCGGGGCAGGTAGAATAAGCCGGCGAACCAACAGACTACCGCAATGATGTGCAGCGCTTTGAGCCAGAGGTAAAGCATCGATTGAATCCTTCAAGGACAGGTGCGTCGATATTAGAGGCTGGGGAAAGGCCCGTCATCCCGGCGGTTGGCCCGAAACCAAAGCAGCTTTATCATCGCGTTCTTTCTGGATCCAGTTGAGGGCAGGGCATGATCAAGGTCGGTATCGTTGGCGGCACAGGCTATACAGGCGTGGAGTTGCTTCGCCTGCTCGCCCAGCATCCCCAAGCCGAAGTGGCAGTCATCACTTCTCGCTCAGAGAATGGCGTCAAGGTGACTGACATGTATCCGAACCTGCGAGGCCACTATGATGGCCTTGCTTTCAGCGTTCCCGACACGACCACGCTGGGCGACTGTGATGTCGTGTTTTTTGCTACGCCGCATGGTGTGGCGCACGCGCTTGCCGGCGAGCTTCTGGCAGCCGGCACCCGTGTCATTGACCTCTCTGCTGATTTCCGATTGCAGGATGCAGACGAATGGGCCAAATGGTACGGCCAGCCTCACGGGGCGCCCGAGCTGCTACCTGAGGCGGTGTACGGTTTGCCGGAGGTCAACCGGGAGCAGATAAAGAGCGCACGGCTCATTGCCGTTCCTGGTTGTTATCCCACGGCTACGCAACTTGGTTTCATTCCTCTGCTCGAGCAAGGGCTGGCCGACGCGTCGCGTTTGATTGCAGACTGTAAGTCGGGTGTCAGCGGTGCCGGCCGTGCGGCGAAGATCGGCTCCTTGTTCGCCGAGGCAGGCGAAAGCATGATGGCCTATGGGGTGAAAGGTCACCGGCATCTTCCTGAGATCAGCCAAGGCCTGCGTCGGGCCGCCAATGCTGATGTCGGACTCACCTTTGTCCCGCATCTGACGCCGATGATTCGCGGTATTCACGCCACGCTATACGCAACGGTAACTGACGCATCGGTCGATCTGCAGAAGCTGTATGAGCAGCGTTATGCCAATGAACCCTTTGTCGACGTAATGCCTGCCGGGAGCCACCCCGAGACGCGCAGTGTGCGTGGGGCGAATGTTTGCCGGATTGCTGTGCATCGCCCTCAGGACGGCGACTTGGCGGTTGTGCTGTCGGTGATCGACAATCTGGTGAAGGGCGCTTCGGGTCAGGCCGTACAGAACATGAATATCCTGTTTGGCCTGGACGAGCGTACGGGCCTTGGCAATGTAGCCTTGTTACCCTGATGACGTGTCGTGCCCGACCGACTGGGCATGTCGAATAGTTGACCGGTTTTGTCGGGAAAGCCGATAATGCACCGTCAACGCAGTAGGGCGTTTTACGCCAGGAGAACCCCATGAGTGTCGAATCCTTCACGCCCACCGCCATCCAGTTCAGTCAGGGGGCTGCGAGCAAGGTGAAGAGCCTCGTCGACGAGGAAGGCAATCCGCGCTTGAAGCTGCGTGTCTTCGTTACCGGAGGGGGCTGCTCGGGTTTCCAGTATGGCTTCACGTTTGACGAGGACATCGCCGATGACGACACCGTGATCGAGCGAGAGGGCGTGAGTTTGGTGGTAGATCCCATGAGCTACCAATACCTGGCTGGTGCGGAAGTCGATTACCAGGAGGGGTTGGAAGGTTCTCGTTTCGTTATAAAGAACCCGAATGCGACTACTACCTGCGGATGTGGCCAGTCCTTCTCGATCTGAGTGCTGGTGCTGCAAGGAAAACGCCGTGCTATGCACGGCGTTTTCGTTTGGGCTCAAGCCGGGTAGATTGCGCCGAGGATTCGGTTTCCGCGTGCACCGGTCACTCGCGGGCGATTTGCAGGTATTCCTTCCAAACAACAATGGGCCAGCCAGGCGAACGCCATCGCTTCCACCCAGTCCGGCGGAACGCCGTGGCTCTGTGTGCTGAGCACTTGGCTGCGCGGGAGCAGCGCTTGCAAGCGATGCATCAATGCTTGGTTGTGCGCGCCCCCGCCGCAAACCAGTAGTTCTTCCGTGTCGGGTTGTGCTGCCATAAGTGAGTCGCAGATGCTACTGGCCGTGAGCTCCAGCAAGGTTGCCTGGACGTCTTCAGGGCGCATGGCTTCATAACGAGCGAGGTGTTCATCAAGCCAGGCAGGATTGAATAGTTCGCGTCCGGTGCTCTTGGGGCCCTTCGTCGTGAAGAACTCTTCAGCGAGCATGGCGTCCAGCAATGGTTGCACCACCGTACCCTGCGCCGCCCAGTCGCCATTACGATCGAACGGTTGCGCCATGTGGCGCCATACCCAGGCGTCCATCAAGACATTTCCGGGGCCGCAATCGAAACCGTAAGAGGGTTGGCCTGGGGACAAGAGGCTTAGGTTGCTGAAGCCACCGATGTTCAGCACTGCGCGAGCCTTGCTGCTGCCTCCAAAGACGGCCTCATGAAAGGCTGGCACCAGAGGTGCGCCCTGGCCGCCTGCAGCAACATCACGCCGGCGAAAGTCGGCAACGACATTGATGCCGGTCAGCTCAGCCAGTAGCGCAGGATTGCCAATCTGTATCGTGAAACCTCGACGCGGCTCGTGCCTAATGGTCTGTCCGTGGCTCCCGATGGCGCGTATCGCTTGCGGTGATAACCGCTGTTCGCCCAGCAAATTGAGAATTGCTTCTGCTGCCAGCTGCACCCAATGCTGCTCGGCGATGGCGCAGCGCGCCAATTCGTCTTGCCCAGGCGAGCACAGGGCAAGAAGTTCCTGGCGAAGCGATGCTGGCATGGGCACGAAGCGTGTGGCGAGCAGTCGCGTGTGGCCGCTTTGCTCGACCAGTGCGACATCCAGCCCATCCAGACTGGTACCAGACATCACGCCCAGATACAGGGGCATGTTTACTCCTGGTTAAGGGCCAGCATGGTTGCCTTCTCTTCGTCCATGCGAGCCATGAGTGGCTGGCTCAGCTGCATGAAACGCTGCTTCTCATTCTTGGCGATCGGGTCAGCCATGGGCAGCTTCAGGCCCAGCGGATCTACATGGACGCCGTCTACCTGAAACTCGTAATGCAGGTGCGGACCGGTAGAAAGACCGGTGGTGCCGATGTAGCCGATGATCTGCCCCTGCTTGACACTTGATCCATTGCGCACGCCCTTGGCGAATCCTTGCATGTGAGCGTAGAGCGTACGATAGCGTTGGCCGTGCTGAATGATCACCGTGTTTCCGTATCCCCCTTTGCGTCCGGCAAGCAGTACCTTGCCATCGCCGGCGCTCTTGATCGGGGTTCCGCGTGGTGCGGCGTAATCGACGCCTTTGTGGGCGCGGATTTTGTTCAGAATCGGATGCTTGCGGCCATTGGAGAATCGGGAGCTGATCCTGGCGAAGTCGACCGGAGTTCGAATGAACGCCTTTCGCATGCTGGTCCCGTCAGCATTGTAATAACTGGTCGCGCCATCCTTGTTGGTGTAACGGACCGCCGAGTAGGTTTTGCCTCGGTTGGTGAAGCGCGCGGCAAGAATATTGCCCGTTCCGACGCGTTCACCGTCCACGGTTTTCTCTTCGTAAAGTACTTCGAAACTGTCGCCCTTGCGAATGTCGAGTGCGAAGTCGATGTCGTAGCCGAACACGTTGGCCAGGTCCATGGTCAAATTGTGACTCAGACCGGCACGCCTCGCCGCTAGGAACAGGCTGCTATCAATCTCGCCGCGAGCATAGACCGTACCGACTTCAGGCTTTATCTGCTCCTTCTTGAAGGCATACCCGTCGGCACGTTTCTCTAGAGCAAGGGTCTCCAGGCTGTTGAGCTTGCTTCGCAGGCTCGCAAGGTCGCCTTGCTCCGTCAGCTTGAACTCAAGCGTCTGGCCGATTCTCAGTCGTGAAAACTGCTTGGCTTCCTGGCTGCTTGAGAGCACGGCATGCATAGCTGCCGGCGATAGACCAACTTTGGCGAATACCGTCGATAGCGTATCCCCATTGGCTACCACGACGGTTTTTTCGAGAGGATCCACTAGGGGTTCAACGACTTGGGCGTTCAGTTCGCCTGGCTCGCCGCCTTGCTTGGATTCGTGTGACGACCCTTGCGCCGGTGTTTGTGCGAAAGGGGAATGGTCCGTGTTCGGGAGATTCGTTTCTTGCTCCCCGATGGAATGTTCTAAAGAAGATTCCAGTTTCAGGTCGATGAAGGTCTTCTTCGCTTCTACCTCGCGTGAAGGGAACACG
>Ga0310345_10000251_pt1:0-25000 | contig 97648 bp, 81 predicted proteins | sample HC15DNA20500_MG_FD_204667 | JGI IMG/M metagenome (GOLD analysis project Ga0310345, IMG submission 204667) | Marine microbial communities from station ALOHA, North Pacific Subtropical Gyre - HC15-DNA-20-500_MG | ecosystem: Environmental > Aquatic > Marine > Oceanic | place: Pacific... | reverse complement strand
ACACACGGCGGGTGCTAACGTCCGTCGTGAAAAGGGAAACAACCCAGACCGTCAGCTAAGGTCCCAAAATCCTGGTTAAGTGGGAAACGATGTGGGAAGGCTTAGACAGCTAGGAGGTTGGCTTAGAAGCAGCCATCCTTTAAAGAAAGCGTAATAGCTCACTAGTCGAGTCGGCCTGCGCGGAAGATGTAACGGGGCTCAAACTGGATACCGAAGCTGCGGCAGTGTGCTTAGGCATACTGGGTAGGGGAGCGTTGTGTAAGTCTGTGAAGGTGTGTTGAGAAGCATGCTGGAGATATCACAAGTGCGAATGCTGACGTGAGTAACGATAATGCGGGTGAAAAACCCGCACGCCGAAAGACCAAGGTTTCCTGCGCAACGCTAATCGGCGCAGGGTGAGTCGGCCCCTAAGGCGAGGCTGAAAGGCGTAGCTGATGGGAAACGGGTTAATATTCCCGTACTTCTTGTAACTGCGATGGAGAGACGGAGAAGGCTAGGCCTACCGGGCGTTGGTTGTCCCGGGGAAAGACCGTAGGCTGGGATCTTAGGCAAATCCGGGATCCTAAGGCTGAGAGTCGAGACCACCGGCCCTTTGCGGCTGGGAAGTGGTTGATGCCCTGCTTCCAGGAAAATCTTCTAAGCTTCAGGTTACAAGGAACCGTACCCCAAACCGACACAGGTGGTTGGGATGAGTATTCTAAGGCGCTTGAGAGAACTCGGGTGAAGGAACTAGGCAAAGTGGTACCGTAACTTCGGGAGAAGGTACGCCACTTGGTGTGAAGGGCTTGCCCCGTAAGCACCGAGTGGTCGCAGTGAAAAGGCCCCTGCAACTGTTTATTAAAAACACAGCACTCTGCAAACGCGTAAGCGGACGTATAGGGTGTGACGCCTGCCCGGTGCCGGAAGGTTAATTGATGGGGTTAGCTTCGGCGAAGCTCTTGATCGAAGCCCCGGTAAACGGCGGCCGTAACTATAACGGTCCTAAGGTAGCGAAATTCCTTGTCGGGTAAGTTCCGACCTGCACGAATGGCGTAATGATGGGGGCACTGTCTCCACCCGAGACTCAGTGAAATCGAAATCGCAGTGAAGATGCTGTGTACCCGCGGCTAGACGGAAAGACCCCGTGAACCTTTACTACAGCTTCACAGTGGACTTTGAGCCTGCTTGTGTAGGATAGCTGGGAGACTTTGAAGCAGTGACGCCAGTCATTGTGGAGTCGTCCTTGAAATACCAGCCTGGCATGTTTGAGGTTCTAACCTAGGCCCGTTATCCGGGTCGGGGACATTGTGTGGTGGGTAGTTTGACTGGGGCGGTCTCCTCCCAAAGAGTAACGGAGGAGCACAAAGGTACCCTCAGCACGGTCGGACATCGTGCAACGAGCGTAAAGGTAGAAGGGTGCTTGACTGCGAGACCTACAAGTCGAGCAGGTGCGAAAGCAGGTCTTAGTGATCCGGTGGTTCTGTATGGAAGGGCCATCGCTCAACGGATAAAAGGTACTCCGGGGATAACAGGCTGATACCGCCCAAGAGTTCATATCGACGGCGGTGTTTGGCACCTCGATGTCGGCTCATCACATCCTGGGGCTGAAGCCGGTCCCAAGGGTATGGCTGTTCGCCATTTAAAGTGGTACGCGAGCTGGGTTTAGAACGTCGTGAGACAGTTCGGTCCCTATCTGCCGTGGACGTTTGAGATTTGAGAGGGGCTGCTCCTAGTACGAGAGGACCGGAGTGGACGAACCTCTGGTGTTCCGGTTGTCACGCCAGTGGCATTGCCGGGTAGCTATGTTCGGAAGAGATAACCGCTGAAAGCATCTAAGCGGGAAACTTGCCTCAAGATGAGATCTCACTGGAGCCTTGAGCTCCCTGAAGGGCCGTCGAAGACTACGACGTTGATAGGTTGGGTGTGTAAGCGCTGTGAGGCGTTGAGCTAACCAATACTAATTGCCCGTGAGGCTTGACCATATAACACCCAAACAATTTGGCTGTTAGACGGTAAGTCGACATACAGACCGAAAATCTGCACGAACACGCAATACCGATTCGATCACATACCCAATTCGCTGCAGCGGCTCAACCCCGAGGCAGCAACCGAATTGCTTGACGACCATAGAGCGTTGGAACCACCTGATCCCATCCCGAACTCAGAAGTGAAACGACGCATCGCCGATGGTAGTGTGGGGTCTCCCCATGTGAGAGTAGGTCATCGTCAAGCTCTTATCCCAAACCCCCGACCCGCATACGCGGGCCGGGGGTTTGCTTTTGCACCGACGAAAGCTTGAGGAGAAGGCTTGAACCAGGTCGAGTCAGCCTGCCTTTGGGCTGGCTACTCAACGCTGCGGGTATGGCTCGTTTAAGATAAGCGCTTTGCTCGGATATTCCTCATGCCGGAATCGGCTGCTAGTGCAAGACTTGAAGAGCTTCCGATCGAGCAGCTCGTAGGCTGCCCGGAATGTGATCTGTTGATGGCAAAGCCGACGCTTCACCTTGGCGAGGTGGCCGAATGCCCTCGCTGTGGTTGTGAGCTGTTTCGCCTGCGTCATCGCATCGTCGGACCGGGATTGGCATTGGTGCTGGCGGCTCTGCTGCTCTACTTTCCTGCGAACTTCCTGCCGATCATGCAGTTGAACCTGCTTGGCAGAGTCACCCACGATACGGTCTGGAGTGGGGTGTTGAGCCTGTACAACAGCGGCATGCAGGGCATCGCCGTGGTGGTGTTCCTTTGCAGCATGGCGGTGCCGCTGATGAAGCTGCTGTGCCAGCTCGCCGTGTTGCTCTGCATCGCCATCGATCGTGCCAAGCCCTTGGGGCTGCTGCTCTACCGGTTCTATCACCATCTGCGCGAATGGGGGATGCTCGAGGTCTATCTGCTCGGAATCCTGGTTTCCATCATCAAGCTGCGCGACATGGCGGAGCTGAGTCTTGGTGTCGGCCTGGCCTGCTTTGCCGGGCTGCTGGTGGTGCAGGTGTGGCTAGAGTTGGTGATGTCACCGCATCAGGTATGGGAAGCGTTATCGGAGTCTGACGATGCGCGCCGCTGACGCCGGGCTGATGGTCTGCCACGAATGCCACCAGTTGAATCGCGCCACACTAGGTATCGAACATCAGCATTGCAGCCGCTGCGGGGCCCGTGTGCACATACGCAGGCCCAACAGCATCGCGCGCACCTGGGCCTTGCTGATCACCGCAGCGTTGCTCTACCTGCCGGCGAACCTGCTGCCCATCATGACGGTGCGCATGCTCGGTAGCGGGACGCCCGACACCATCATGTCCGGCGTGGTCACGCTGGCCAAGCACGGCATGTTTCCGATTGCGGCGGTGGTGTTCATCGCCAGCATTCTGGTGCCGACGTTCAAGCTGGTCGGGATCGCCATGTTGCTGATTTCGGTACAAAGGCATCACCCGATGTCGCCGCGACAGCGCATTCTGGTGTTCCGATTCATCGAATGGATCGGGCGCTGGTCCATGCTCGATATCTTCGTCATCGCCATTCTGGTGGCGATCGTCAATTTTGGCAGTCTCGCCAGCGTCGAAGCGGGATTTGGCGCCGTCGCGTTCGCCAGCGTGGTCATCCTGACCATGCTCGCAGCCATCACATTCGACCCACGTCTGATCTGGGATAACACGGAAGCCGGGAACAAGCATGACTGACCTGCCACAAGCCAATACACGTCCGGCCTCCAGCTGGTCGGCCATCTGGATTCTGCCGCTGATCGCGCTGGCCATCGGCGCCTGGCTGGCCTGGCAGGCGTATAGCGAACGCGGCATCCATATCGAGGTGGTGTTCGACAGCGCCGAAGGCATCGAAATCAACAAGACGTCCGTGCTCTACAAGGGCATGACGATCGGTGTCGTACGCGACTTGCGGCTGGAAGATGACGACCGTCGGCAGGTCGTGGTCGCCGATATCGAAATGAACAAGGATGTCGACGGCTATCTGCGAAGCGGCACGCGCTTCTGGCTGGTCAAGCCCAGCGTCACACTGGCCGGGATCACCGGGCTGGAGACGCTGGTGTCGGGCAATTACATCGGTATGAGCCCAGCCGATGGCGAGCCGACCAAGCGTTTCGTCGCGCTGGCGGAGGAACCGCCGATGTCCGACAGTCGCATCGGCCTGCACCTGACACTCAAGGCCGAGCGCCTCGGCTCGCTGAATCGTGGCAGCCCGGTGTTCTACCGGCAGATCCAGGTGGGGCAGGTGAAGAACTATGTGCTCGCCGAGGATGACAGCACCGTGGAGGTGCAGCTCTATATCCAGCCGGAGTATGCGCACCTGGTGCGCAAGCACACCCGTTTCTGGAACGCCAGTGGCATCACCGTCGACGCAGGGCTGACCGGCGTGAAGTTCCGTACCGAGTCCCTGGCCAGTATCGTCGCCGGGGGGATCGCCTTCGCCACGCCCGCGCACCGCAAGGACAGCCCGGCCACCGACCCGAACATTCCGTTCCGTCTCTACGAGGATTTCGACGCAGCCCAGGCGGGGATCAAGGCCGTGGTCGCGCTGCAGGATTTCGATGGGCTGCAGGCCGGGCGCACGCCGGTGATGTACAACGGCATGCAGGTTGGTCTGCTGAAAAAGCTGGATATCGACTCGGACCTCAAGGGGGCGCGCGCCGAGCTTTCGGTCGATCCGCTGTTCGAGGACTACCTTGTCGAGGATACCGATTTCTGGGTGGTCAAGCCGTCCATCTCGCTGGGCGGCATCACCGGTCTCGAAGCATTGGTGAAAGGCAACTTCATCGCCGTTCGGCCCGGCGAGAAAGGTGGCTCGCCCAAGCGCGAGTTCGTCGCCCGCCCCAAGGCGCCGCCGCTGGATATTCGTGCCCCGGGGCTGCATCTGGTGCTCACGACTGACAGTCTGGGGTCGCTGGACGTCGGCAGTCCCGTGCTCTACCGGCAGGTCCGGGTGGGGTCGGTACAGAGCTACCAGTTCTCTCGCGACCAGCAGAAGGTGGTGGTGGGCGTGCATATCGAACAGCCGTACGCCAACCTGGTGAACAGCTCGAGCCGGTTCTGGAATGCCAGCGGCATCTCGCTGAGCGGCGGTTTGTCCGGAATCGAGGTGCGCAGCGAGTCGCTGCAGAGCCTGCTTGCCGGCGGTATCGCCTTCGAAACGCCCGATCCGCAGGCCGCCGGGACGAGGAAGGTGCCGCGCTTCGTCTTGCACAAGGACAGGGACAGCGCAATCCAGCGCGGGACGCCGATCGAGATCCGCCTGGCACGTGGCGATGGACTGAGTGCCGGTACGCCCATTCGCTACAAGGGGCTGGCCGTGGGCCAGGTGGACACTGTCACGCTGAGCGATGACCTGCAGAGTGTCGTGCTGCGTGCCCGCATCACCGCAGCGGAGTCGCGTATCACCCGCGCCGGCACCCAGTTCTGGGTCGTTCGGCCGGAGCTCGGCATCATGCGTACGGCGAATCTGGATACGCTGGTCAGCGGCCCCTACCTGGAGGCGACACCGGGCAAGGCGGATGCGGGCGTGCAAACGCGTTTCACCGGCCAGGAGCGGGAGCCACAGAAGGCTGGGGAAGGGTTGAGCCTCGTGCTCAGCGCGGCCCGGCTGGGTTCGATCAAGCCGGGTAACGCGGTGACCTACCGCGAGGTGAAAGTCGGTGAGGTCACCGGTTATGAGCTGGGGCAGAACGCCGATCGCGTACTGATCCGCGTCGTCATCGAGCCGCGCTACGCGCCCCTGGTGCACACGGGCACCCGCTTCTGGGAGACCAGCGGCTTCGGTGTGGATTTCAGTCTGTTCAAAGGTGCCAGCCTGCGCACCGATTCGCTGGAGTCGCTGATCGAGGGCGGCGTTGCCTTCGCCACGCCGGAGGGCGAGCAGATGGGACGCCGGGCGCTGCCGGGACAGACCTTCGCGCTGTTCAAGGAACCGCAGGACGAGTGGTTCGGCTGGGCACCGAAGATCGAACTGGGGCGAGCCGCCGGCGACAAGTGACGGTCGACCGGGCGTTACTGGTGGGCTGAAGCCCACCCTACGCGCTGAGACCCTCCTTGCGCACATATGAAAAGGGGCCCCATGGGGCCCTTTTTCGTTGCGGGAGATCAGGCCGGTTCTTCGGTCCGTTGGGCTGAAGCAGTGTGCTCGCTGGTGACCGGTTCGCGGCGGCTGATGTATTTCCAGTCCGCCTCGTCGATGTAGATGCCGGCCGGCCCGCTGCCGCCTTCCAGGTCGATGGCGACATGGGCCGAGACCTGCGGCTTCACCGACGCGAGGATCGGCACGAAGCCCAGCTGCAGGCTCGTTTCGATCAGCGCCTGCTGGTTGCGCTCGTCGATGTCCGCCGCCTCGTCGAGGTAGTAGGGCAGGCGGATGCGCCCGGCCTGCTCGCGATCCATCAGGTGCAGCAACAGATACATGTTGGTCAGCGCCTTGATGGTCATGGTGGTGCCGTTGGACGCCGCGCCGTCGATGTCGGTATGAATCACCGGCTGGCCGCCGACCTTGGTGATCTCGAACGCCAGCTCGAATAGGTCCTTCAGGCCCAGCTGGTTGTTGTTCGCCGCCACCAGCCGCGCCAGGTATTCCTTGGCTTCCTCGTTCTTCGCGTCCTGCTCGGCGGACTGGGACAGATCGAACACCGACAGCGTCTCGCCTTCCTCGTACTGTCCGGCGCTGTGGATGATCTGGTCGATGTGCTTGAGCGCCTCCTTGTTCGGCGCCAGCACGATGCGGAAGCTCGCCAGGTTGGACACCTGGCGCTTGTTGATCTCGCGGTTGAACAGCGCCAGCTGGTGTTCCAGGCTCTCGTAGTCGCTGCGGATGTTGCGCAGCGTCCGGGCGATGTCGGTGACCGCGGCACGGCGGGCCTTGGCCAGGGTCAGCGCCTCGTCCTGACGGTGGGCGTAGGCGTTGACCAGCAGCTGCAGGCGGCGCTCGGGATCTTCCTCGCTGTCGAACTTGGCCACGCCCTTCAGGCGCACCTGGGCATACAGCGCCTCGATCTGACCGTCGACGCGCTGCAGCGCCTGCCAGCTGTCCTGGTAGTCGTTGAGCAGCGGCAGCAGGTTGTCCAGTGAGTCGTCCACCGGGTCCATGAACGGCGTACCAAACGGCAGATCCGCCGGTAGCAGCTGGCGACGTCGCAGGGCGTCTTCCAGCGTGCGCTCCTTAGCTTCCAGATCGGCCAGCTGACGGCCGACCAGCTGCAGCTTGGCGGACAGGTGCTGTACGCGCTCGGCGAAGGCGTCACTGGTGCGCTTGAGTTCTTCCTGGGCGGCCTCGGCCTGGGCCAGCTGTTCCAGCTTCGCCGGCTCCTCGGCGGCCAGGGTCTGGCTGCGGCGGAAGTCTTCCAGCGCTTTCTGCGCATCCAGCACGGCCTGATACAGCGCCTCGGCCTGGGCCTTGCTCGCCGCGCGGTCGACGGCCACAGCATGCTGGGTCTTGAGCTGCTTGAGTTCGCGCTCCAGGCGATCCTTCTGGTCGCGCAGGGCGGCACGGTCGGCCAGGGCCTGCAGCGCCGGTGGCTCGATATGCGAGAGGTCGATGGACAGGCCCGGCACCGAGAAGGTGTCGCCCTTGAAACGATCCAGCACCGCTTCCACGGCCTTGACCCAGTCGTCGCCGTCGGCGCTGATGCCTTTTTCACCCAGCGGCAGGCTGAACAGCTGGCCATTGAACAGGCGCATCAGGCGATCCACATCGGCCTGGGAGAACTCCTCGCGCAAACGCGAGTAGCTGTTGTTGTCGGCATGGTCGAGCTGTTGCCGGACCGACTTCAGGCGTTTTTCCAGATCACGCAGGCGCTCGTCGAGGTCCTCGCTGGAGAACTGACGGGACTGCGCCAGCGCACCGGCCAGCTCGTCGTGGGCGTCCTTGGCGGCGAGCAGCTGCTGCTCCAGCACATGGGCGTCCTCGACCAGGGCGAAGCGGTTCTTCAGCACCGCCAGCTCGCCCAGCCAGCGCTGGATTTCGCTGATCTCGCGTTCCAGGCGCATCAGTTCGCCAGTCGAGCCGCGCTGTTCGTTCTGCAGGCCGTCCTGCTCGCGGCGATAGTGCTCGGCCTGGATCACCAGCTCTTCCTTGCGCGCATCGGCGTAGTCGTGCCAGGTGCCGAGCAGGTTGTCGAGTAGCGGCGACAGGCGATGCAGCTTGCCGCGCAGCAGCTCGCGCTGGGCGACACCGGCGGCCAGCGCCTCGACCAGCGGGCCGGCGGCGACCAGCGCCTGGTAGTCCTGCTCCATGCGGCGCACGTCGCGGAAGGCTTCTTCGGTGGCGGCGATATAGTCGACGCTGCCCGAGCGCAGGCTGTGCTCGAAGGCATCGAGGAACAGCTGCTTGAGTTTGGCAGCCGTGATTTCCCGCATATGCAGCAGGTTGATGAACAGCGCTCGGAAGGTCTTCAGGCTCTGCTCGCTGGTCGAGCGCAGCGGGATCAGCGTCATGTCCAGCGGGATCGAGGTATGCCCGCCGACCAGCAGCCGGCGCAGCTCGTCCGGCTTGGCCTCGTAGGCCTTGATGCCGGCGCGTTCGAGGTTGGCGAACAGCTCGCGCTGGCGCAGGCAGGTGCCGTTCTGCTGGTAATGGTCGAGGTCCAGCGAGCCCTGATAAACGAAGAACTGATGACCGAAGCCGCCGCCCGGTCCGCGGCCGGCCACGCCGATCACGTGCGGGCCGTGGGGCAGCATGACTTCGACGAGGATGTAGCTGGTGTCCGAGGCGAAGTAGAACTTGCGCGACTGCTCGAGGCTGTACTTGCCGAAGCTCATGTCCGACATGCGCGCCAGGATCGGGAACTGCAGTGCGTTGATCGACGCGGACTTGCCGAGGTTGTTGGCGCCGTAGACCGACAGCGGGTTTTCCAGCGGAAAGATGCCGAGGCTGTAGCCGGCGGTGTTCAGCAGGGCGAAGCGGCGGATGCCGTAGCGTTCCTGGCTCATGCTTCAAGCTCCTTTTCTTCGGCGATGGCGCGGGCCAGGGCTTCTTCTTCCGATTCTTCGGCTGTTTCCTCGATGAGGATGATGTCGTCCTCGCCCTCGTCCTCGGCGATCAGCTCCGGGGCGGGCAGCGGCAGGTCGCTGCTGTGCAGGCTGGCGGCGAGATCGCGGTCCTGCTGCACCGACAGGCAGACGTCGAGGAAACGGTGCATCGGCGGCAGGAAGCGGTAGACGCCGTTGCTGTCCTCGGCGAAGCCCAGCTGTGTCAGGCGGCGGATGACCTTCTCTTCCAGTTCTTCCTGGGTGGTGACTTCGGCCTGCAGGAACAGGTCGCGGTACTTGTCCAGCAACGCCGGCAGTTCATCGCGACCGAGGCTGCCACCGTCGAGCACGGCCAGCGGGTCGCGGCCCTGGTCGGCCAGATGCTCGACGAGGATGAAGGTGAACAGCGCCAGGCGCTGGGCGGTCTTGTTCACCTGCGCGCCCATCTGCTCCGGGACGAAGTAGTAGAAGCCGCGCGGATCGCAGACCAGCTCGAAGCCGAGTGCCTTGAACAGTGCGCGGTACTGGTCCTGCATGTTCGACAGCTGCGCGTAGGGCTCCGGCTCGCTGCGCGACAGGTGATAGCCCTTGAACAGCTCGCGGAAGATCGGCGCCAGCTGGGTCATTTCCTTGAGGTCGATGTTCATTCAGGTCGCTCGGATATCGTCGGGGTGATGGTGGACAAGCTGCGCGTTGTCCACCCTACGTAGGAGTCAGCCATTGGCATTGGCCACCAGCGCAAAGGAGCTGAGGCTGACGCGGTGTTCGCGGGTCAGGTACTCGCGACGTTCCAGGCGATCGCGCTGGAAGCGGCTGTCGCGGGACAGGCGCGAGAACCAGTAGAGCAGCTCGTCGGTGGCGCCCTCGGGTTCCTGTTCCAGCAGCCAGGCCATCAGGTCCGGCAGCGGCAGTGCCTGCTGGCAACGCTCGATCATCTCCCGTGCGGTGCGCGGTGCGCGCGGCTGCTCGCCCTTGCGCTTGCCGCTGGCCCGCGGGAACTGCGCCGGCTTTGGCTCGAAGCGGGCCAGGGCGTAGACGTAGGCTTCGACCTGGCTGGCAGTGCCGAGAAAGGTACTCTGCGGACGGGTGAACAGCGGCAGCGAGGCCTGTGGTACGGCGTCCAGGCCCTTCTTGCGGATCGCCGACAGCGCCAGTGCCGCGCCGCGGGTCACGGCGTTGTGCCGACGCGCTTCCTCGCGCAGCGGTAGCAACAGCTCGCGGGCCTTGCGCAGGGTCAGCTGGGCGGTGGTCTGCATTTCCAGGATGCGCGCATGAGTGCGCAGCAGGAGGTCGTCGTCCACCAGCTGGCCAAGGCGTTGCTGTTCGCCGAGCAGCTTCATCAGCACCTGCTCGACGCGATGAACGCCCTGCTCGAAGGCGCCGTCGGCGGAGACCAGCGGGATCATCGGCTCGACGTACTCGTCCCAGGTCGCCAGCACCTCGGCATAGCGCTGGCGCAGCGGGATCTGGCGGTCGCTGGTCTTGGCCCGGTCGGCTACCGCAACCAGCGCCTGCTCGTCATTGTCGAGTTTCTTCAGTACATCGCGTACGCGCATGTCGAGCAGGCGCAGCTGGCGGGCCAGGTCGTTGCCGTCGCGAATCTCGAAGGCATCGAGGATATGCCCGGCCAGACGCTCCAGGTGGCGCAGGTAGGCTTCGATTTCCAGGCACAGGCCGAGGCGGTGCTCGCGGCGCAGGTAGGCGAGGAAGTCGTGGATCTGCGCGTTCAGCTCGAAGCGGTTGGGGCTCTTGGCCACCGGCACCAGGATGTCCAGGCGGATCCACTGGTCGAGCAGGGCGGTGATGTCGGTGGGTGTGCCTTCGGGTAGCTGTGCGGCGAGCTGATGGCGCAACTCCACCAGGCTCAGGGTGCCGGCGTCGAAACGCTCGCACAGCGGCTCGAGCAACGTCCAGTGTTCGGCGAGGGCACGCAGTACGCGCTTGGGTTCGATCATCGTGGCGCCAGTCCAGCCAATGAAAAAGCGCCGATTGTACTGCATTGGGGCCTGCATGATGGACGCGCAGTCAATCGGACGAGGCCGTTGCGGCACGCACGGCCGAGTCACCTGAACGTCATCGCCTGAAGGTTAGTCTGGCGGCATTTGGCGGCTCGCCGGGCAAGACCAAACGTCACCAAACGTGACGAAGTATCGATGTGCTATTTCGATCTCTGTCGGTTCCCGGCACAATTCGCACTTTTTTGCAAAAAGCGAGCTGTCGGGTCCGCCGGCGACTCCCTCGGGGCACGAACAGATGATCAAGACGCCGTATTACCTTATCGACAAACAGAAGCTTCTGGGCAACCTCGAGAAGATCGCCTACGTGCGCGAACAGTCCGGCGCCAAGGCGCTGCTGGCCCTCAAGTGCTTCGCCACCTGGTCGGTGTTCGACCTGATGCAGCAGTACATGGACGGCACCACCTCGTCGTCGCTGTACGAGCTCAAGCTCGGCCGGCAGAAGTTCGCCGGCGAGACCCACGCCTACAGCGTGGCCTGGGCCGACGACGAGATCGAAGAGATGGTCGCCAACTGCGACAAGATCATCTTCAACTCCATCGGCCAGCTGGAGCGCTTCGAGGCTCCGACCTCCGGCACCATCCGTGGCCTGCGCGTCAACCCGCAGGTCAGCAGCTCCGACTACCTGCTCGCCGACCCGGCGCGGCCGTTCAGCCGCCTGGGCGAGCATGATCCGGCGAAGATCGAGGCGGTGATCGGCAAGATCAGCGGCTTCATGTTCCACAACAACTGCGAGAACTCCAGCTTCGAGCTGTTCGACAAGATGCTGAGCACCATCGAGGAGCGCTTCGGCCATCTGCTGGAACAGGTCCAGTGGGTCAGCCTCGGCGGTGGCATCCACTTCACCGGCGAAGGCTATCCGCTCGATGCCTTCTGCGCGCGGCTGAAGGCGTTCTCGGAGAAGTTCGGCGTGCAGGTCTACCTGGAGCCCGGCGAGGCGGCGATCACCATGAGCGCCTCGCTGGAAGTCACCGTGCTCGACACCCTGTACAACGGCAAGAACCTCGCGGTGGTCGACAGCTCCATCGAAGCGCACATGCTCGACCTGCTGATCTACCGCCTCAACGCCAAGATGGCGCCCAACGACGGCGAGCACAGCTACATGGTGTGCGGAAAGAGCTGTCTGGCCGGCGATATCTTCGGCGAGTACCAATTCGATCGTCCGCTGGCCATCGGCGATCGGCTGTCGTTCATCGACGCGGCAGGCTACACCATGGTCAAGAAAAACTGGTTCAACGGCCTGAAAATGCCGTCCATCGTGGTAAAGCAGCTCGACGGCAGCGTCGAGGTGGTTCGTGAGTTCGACTTTAACGATTACCTGTCCAGCCTTTCCTGAGGCCGCAGTACAAGGGGGTGAAACAATTGAAGAAAAACGTTCTTATCATTGGTGCAGGAGGTGTCGCCAAGGTGGTGGCCCATAAGTGCGCGCAGCACAACGACGAACTCGGTCGTATTGCTATCGCGTCGCGCAACATCTCCAAATGCCAGGCCATCATCGACAGCGTGCAAGCCAAGGGCGGGCTCAAGCAGCCCGGCGAGATCAAGGCCTATGCGCTGGACGCCATGGACGTGGAAGCGACCAAGGCACTGATTCGTGAAACCGAATCGCAGATCGTCATCAACGTCGGTTCTGCCTTCCTCAACATGTCCGTGCTGCGCGCCTGCATCGACACCGGCGCCGCGTATCTCGATACCGCGATCCATGAAGAGCCGGGCAAGATCTGCGAAACGCCGCCGTGGTATGGCAACTACGAGTGGAAGCACCTGGCCGAATGCCAGGAAAAGGGCATTACCGCCATCCTCGGTGCCGGCTTTGACCCGGGCGTGGTCAACGCCTACGCCGCTCTGGCCCAACAGGAATACTTCGACAAGATCGAGTCGATCGACATCCTCGACGTCAACGCCGGTTCCCACGGCAAGTATTTCGCCACCAATTTCGACCCGGAAATCAATTTCCGCGAATTCACCGGTCAGGTTTACAGCTGGCAGAACAGCCAGTGGACGACCAACCGCATGTTCGAGGTCAAACGCACCGACGACCTGCCGGTCGTGGGCGAACAGAGCCTCTATCTGACCGGTCATGATGAGGTGCACTCGCTCTCCAAGCACCTCGACGTGCCGAACATCCGTTTCTGGATGAGCTTCGGCGAGCATTACATCAACGTCTTCACCGTACTGAAGAACCTCGGCCTGCTCTCCGAGCAGCCGGTGCGCACCGCCGAAGGCCTGGAAGTCGTTCCGCTCAAGGTGGTCAAGGCCGTGCTGCCCGATCCCGCCTCGCTGGCGCCGGGCTATACCGGCAAGACCTGCATCGGCGACCTGGTCAAGGGCACCAAGGATGGCCAGCCGCGTGAGCTGTTCATCTACAACGTGGCCGACCATGAAGAGGCCTACGCCGAGACCGACAGCCAGGGCATCTCCTACACCGCCGGCGTGCCGCCGGTCGCCGCCGCGCTGCTGATCGCCCGTGGCGAGTGGGATGCCAAGCGCATGGTCAACGTCGAAGAACTGCCGGCCCAGCCGTTCCTCAAGCTGCTCGACGTGATGGGCCTGCCGACTCGGATCAAGGATGAGCGCGGCGATCGTCCCTGGGATCAGGCTTGATCGGCTGCGCGTCGGCCCTGCTGCGTTAAAAACAGGCTCGGACGGTGGCTTGCCACCGAACGGCCTTTAGGCCGGCCCGAAGGGCGAGCGGAGCGAGTCATGCTCATTTACAGCAGTAAACTCGCGCGCGAGCCCGGTCCGCTTCCTCGCCTGTTTTGATTGGCTGGCGCTCACCCTACGGGCCAGCCTTCGGCTGTTACTTCCGCTGGTCGTTGCGCCTTGCATGGCTCTAGCTCGCTCGATCAGCCCAAAGCCCGCCTAAAGGCGGGCTTTGTGTTTTCTGGCGTAGGGTGGAAAACCGCGAAGCGTTTTCCACCAACGCTCCCCCGCGGTGGGAAAGCCGTCGGCGTTTTCCACCCTACGCGACAACAACCCACGCCAAACGCAGCTGCGCCTTCCCGCCCCGTCCATTTCACGCGACAATCCGCCCACTACAGCGCCCTGTCAGAGGCGCTCGGCAGCCGTGAGGACAGTCCTATGAGCAGCAACGATCGCGTCATCATCTTCGATACCACCCTGCGCGACGGCGAGCAGAGCCCCGGTGCGTCCATGACCGGTGAGGAAAAGCTGCGCATCGCCCGGGCGCTGGAGCGGCTGAAGGTAGACGTGATCGAGGCAGGCTTCGCCATCGCCAGCCCCGGCGATTTCGCCGCGGTGAAGCTGGTCGCCGACAACATCAAGGACAGCACCGTGTGCAGCCTGGCGCGCGCCGTCGATGCCGACATCGAGCGTGCCGCCGAAGCGCTGGCCGGCGCCAACTCCGGGCGCATCCACACCTTTATCGCCACCAGCCCGATCCACATGCAGTACAAGCTGCGCATGCAGCCGGACCAGGTGGTGGAGCAGGCCGTGCGCGCGGTGAAGAAGGCGCGCAGCCTGTGCGCCGACGTGGAGTTTTCCTGCGAGGACGCCGGCCGCTCGGAGATCGATTTCCTCTGCCGCATCATCGAGGCTGCCATCGACGCCGGCGCGCGCACCATCAACATCCCGGACACCGTCGGCTATGCGATTCCGCACCAGTACGCCGACACCATCCGCCAGCTGCTCGAGCGCATCCCCAATGCCGACAAGGCGGTCTTCTCCGTGCACTGCCATAACGACCTCGGTCTGGCCGTGGCCAACTCCCTGGCCGCGGTGGTGGCCGGTGCGCGCCAGGTGGAATGCACCATCAACGGCCTCGGCGAGCGTGCCGGCAACGCCGCGCTGGAAGAGATCGTCATGGCGATCAAGACCCGTCAGGACCTGCTCGGCGTGCATACCCGCATCGAGACCGAGCACATCCTCGCTGCCTCGCGCCTGGTTTCGGGCATCACCGGCTTTCCGGTGCAGCCGAACAAGGCCATCGTCGGCGCCAATGCCTTCGCCCACGAGTCGGGCATCCACCAGGACGGCGTGCTCAAGCATCGCGAGACCTACGAGATCATGTCCGCGCAGTCGGTGGGTTGGAACGCCAACAAGATGGTCATGGGCAAGCACTCCGGTCGCGCCGCGTTCCGTTCGCGCCTGGAGGAGCTCGGCATCGCACTGGAAGGCGACGAGCTGAACGCGGCCTTTGCCCGCTTCAAGGAGCTGGCGGACAAGAAGCACGAAATCTTCGACGAAGACCTGCAGGCGCTGGTCTCCGACACCCTCGCCGACGAGGCACCCGAGCACTTCAAGCTGAGCAGCCTTGAAGTCGCCAGCAAGACCGGCACCACGCCCGAAGCCAAGCTGGTGCTCAGCGTCGATGGCGCGGAGCGCAGCGCCCAGGCCGAAGGCTCCGGCCCGGTGGATGCCACCTTCAAGGCCATCGAGGCGGTCGCCGGCTCCGGTGCCACGCTGCAGCTTTACTCGGTCAACGCCATCACCCAGGGCACCGATTCCCAGGGCGAGGTGACCGTGCGGCTGGAGAAGGGCGGGCGCATCGTCAACGGCAACGGCGCCGATACCGATATCGTTGTCGCCTCGGCCAAGGCTTATCTCAACGCGCTGAACCTGATGCAGGTCGGCGCCAAGGCTCATCCACAGGTGGAAGGCGTTTGATCAGTGAAACCCGGCGCCGGGCCTACCTCGACGCCATGCAGGTAGCCAGCTGGCTGCCACGTACCGAGCTGCCGTTCGCTGCCCCGTCTCGGCTCGAGCTGCTGCAGCCGCCGGTTGCCGAGCCGGAGCCCGCGGGCGCCGTCGCGCCCGTGGCCGAGGTCGAGGCTGCACCGGTCGTCGAGCGGCCAGCCGTGACGCCGACCGTCGAACCGACCCCGGCACCGCGCCCGCGTATCGCCATGCCGGAGCCGAAGTCGGCGGCAGCGACCGTCAGCCCGAGCGAGGAGGCCGCCGCCGAGCCAGCCAAGGCCATCGAGCCGCCGCCACGTTTCTCCCTGCAGCTGCTGCGCGCCGGCAACGTGCTGCTGGTGGTGGAACTGCCCACCGGCGAATCCTTCCAGAGCCGTGACCCAGCCTACATCTTGCTCAAGGACCTGCTGCGCGCCGCGCGACTGCCGGACAAGCCGCAGCAGGTCGGCGACGGCGAACCGATCCGCTGGCCGCTGCTGCACAAGGGCAGCCTTGACCAGGGCGCCGAGGCTGCCCGCGATTACGTGCAGGGTGTGATGGCCGCCGAGCTGGAGCAGATGGGCTGCGACTGCATCTGGCTGATCGGTCGCCCGGCCCTGCGCTTCGCGGGCGAAGTGGACGTCGACAACTGCTATCGCGAGGTGGCCGTAGAAGGGCTGGGTCGCGCCCTGGCGATGCCGGGGCTGGAAGAATTGATGGAACAGCCGGCCGCCAAGGCCGAGCTGTGGAAGGCCATGCGCCGCAGCATGCCGCGCTGGCACATAGGTTCGTGAGTACGCGTGATGAGTGATGCAGTCAGCTTTCGCCCGATGACAGCGGCGGATATCGAAACCGTGCTGAAGATCGAGTACGCCGCCTTCAGCCACCCCTGGACCCGCGGCATCTTCAACGATGCCCTGACGGCCTACGAATGCTGGGTGATGTTCGAGGGCGAGCAGCAGGTCGGGCACGGGGTTATCAACGTGATCCTCGACGAGGCGCACCTGCTCAATATCACCGTCAAACCGCAGAGCCAGGGCCGCGGCCTCGGCCTGCGCCTGCTGGAGCACCTGATGCAGCGCGCCCGCGAGCGCGGCGGCCGCGAATGCTTCCTCGAAGTGCGCGCCAGCAACGCACCGGCCTACCGCCTCTACGAGCGGTACGGCTTCAACGAAGTGGGCCGCCGTCGGGCCTACTATCCCTCGGCCGATGGCCGCGAAGATGCGCTGGTGATGGCCTGCACATTGCTGGATTGACGGCGTGTTCAGCCCGGCGGACAGTTGCTCAGCCCGCCGGCCCATGAGGCGGCGTTTCCCGGTGGGCTAAAGCCCACCCTACAGCTGCCAGATCGTAGGGTGGATCACGCTTCACCGATCCACCGTGCTTCGGGGAAGGTGGATGTAAAAATCGACATCCACCCTACGACCAGACCCCACCCGGCGTTCAGGCGCGGCAAGCGGCCCGATCACTCTCCCGGCCGCTTGTCCCGGCCTGAATCCAGCGGGGCGTCGCCTTCCAGTTCGTCGTCGGAGAGCACGCTGTCGTCCTCGCGCAGCACCGCGTCGCCGCCGCTGAGGCCGGTGTCCTCGTCGCCCTTGGCAGGGCCGTCCCAGGGTTTGCCGTCGAGCGGGTCGTAGCGGCCCAGCTCGGCTTCGTCGAGGTCCACGTCCGCGCCGATCGCGTGCTCGGATACCACGCTCAGATCCCGATCCGCCGGCTCGCCATGCCCAGGTTCGTTCGGCGAGCGCGCTCCGTTCTCGGGGATCAGCGTTTCCGGTGCCATATCATCCAGCGTGGTTTCGCCATCCGGTACTTCACCGGCCGTCATGCCCGCTTCGGCCTCGCGTTCCGGCGGGAACCGATCGGCAATCTCCTCGCCCGGCACCTGATCGCCGACGCGGCCCTTGCGCTCGTCGCGGCGCTGGTCGAAGTCGAGCGGCTCCACGGAGCCCATGCGGTCCTCGGTGTCGTCGATTTCCGTCGGGGTATAGGGTTTCTGATCGCTCATGATCGTCTCCTGTCAGGACATCGGTCTTGCAGGTTGTGACCCGGCGGCTCGATGAAGATTCAGGTGCGCCGCTGGCCGGATCGGGCATCCGGGGCCATCCTTGTTGGGCTGTGAATTCGGGCTGCAGTACCTGACCGGCAGGCGAGCGAAATGGGACGAACCACCGTGCGTGATCCGGAGTCCTACCTGCATGAACGATCAAAACGACCAACCCGCGCCTGAGGCTCGGCGCTGCGCTTTCTTCTTCGACGTCGACGGCACGCTGGCTGAAATACAGCCCCGCCCGGAGCTCGTCTTCATTCCGCCGCCCACCCTTGCGGCCCTGGAACGACTGCATGCCGACGGGATTCCCGTCGCCGTGATCTCCGGGCGCCCCCTGGCACAGCTCGATGCGTTGCTGGCGCCACTGCAACTGCCCGCCGCCGGCGTGCATGGCGCCGAGCGCCGGGATGCCGAAGGCGAGTTGCGCAACCTGGCGCTGGATGCCCGGCAGCTGGAGCGCATCCAGCGCGAGCTGGCCGAGGCCTGCAGCGAGCACCCCGGCTTGCATCTGGAGAACAAGGGCGTCGCGTTCGCGCTGCACTTTCGCCTGGCGCCGCAGCTGGAACAGATCGCCCGCGAGCTCGCCGAGCATTTCGCCGAGCGCTACGCCGAGGTGCTGAGCCTGCAGCCCGGCAAGTGCGTGTTCGAACTCAAGCCGCGCGGGGCGAGCAAGGGCGAAGTCATTCGTGCCTTCATGGAGGAGATGCCGTTCGCCGGCCGCACCCCGGTATTCGTCGGCGACGACCTCACCGACGAAGCCGGTTTCGCCGTCGTCAACGAGCTGGGCGGGCGTTCCATCAAGGTCGGCGAGGGGCCCAGCGAGGCTCGCGAGCGATTGCCATCGGTACATGCGGTCGGCGGCTGGCTGGAACAGCTGCTGAGCGAGCTCGGCGAACCGGCCGAGCCCATAACAAAACCAGACTAGAGCGAGATTTTTGCCATGAGCCGTTTAGTAGTGGTTTCCAACCGCGTCGCGCCGATCAAGGCAGGCAAGGTGGCTGCCGGAGGGTTGGCCGTCGGTGTCTACGATGCCCTGCGCCAGGCCGGCGGCATCTGGTTCGGCTGGAGTGGCGAGGTCAGCGCGACCCCGGCCATCAACACCGAGGAAGTGGGCAACATCACCTATGTCACGCTGCCGCTGAACAAACGCGACTATGACCAGTACTATCGCGGCTTCTCCAACGCCACGCTCTGGCCGATCTTTCACTACCGCATCGACCTGGCCCGCTACAGCCGTGAGGAGTACGACGGCTACCGGCGGGTCAACGCCATGCTGGCCGAGAAGCTCAAGCCGCTGCTCAAGCCCGACGACATCATCTGGATCCACGACTACCATCTGATTCCCTTCGCCGAAGCCTGCCGCCAGCTGGGCATCCGCAACCGCATCGGCTTCTTCCTGCATATCCCGTTTCCCGCGCCGGAAATCCTCACCGCCATCCCGCCGCACAACGACCTGCTCAAGACGCTCTGCTACTACGACCTGATCGGTTTCCAGACCGACACCGACCGCCTGGCCTTCCAGGACTACATCACCCGTGAGGTGCGCGGCGTCGTCGAGCCGGACGGCAGTCTGACCGCCTACGGGCAGAACTTCCGCGCCGGCGTATACCCGATCGGCGTGGTGCCGGACGAGATCCAGCAGCTCGCCGAAGGCTACAAGGGTCGCGCGCATCCCATGCGCCGCGCCACCGACACACGCCGCCAGACCATCATCAGCGTCGACCGGCTGGACTACTCCAAGGGCCTGGTGGAGCGTTTCCGCGCCTACGAGGAATTTCTCGACCGCTACCCGGCGCACCGCAACAACGTCGAGTTCCTGCAGATCGCGCCGACGTCGCGCTCCGACGTGCGCACCTACCAGCACATCCGCGAGCAGCTGGAGAGCCAGGCCGGGCACCTCAACGGGCGCATGTCCGACCTCGACTGGACGCCGCTGCACTACCTGAACAAGAGCTACGACCGCCGCGTGCTGATGGGCCTGTTCCGCGCCGCCGACGTCGGCTTCGTCACGCCGCTGCGCGATGGCATGAACCTGGTCGCCAAGGAATATGTCGCCGCGCAGGACCCGGAAGACCCCGGCGTGCTGGTGCTGTCGCGCTTCGCCGGCGCGGCCCGAGAACTGACCTCGGCGCTGATCGTCAACCCGTACGACTGCGTCGGCATGGCCGAAGCGCTCGACCGGGCGCTGAACATGTCGCTGGCCGAACGCAAGGATCGCTACGAGCACCTGATGCGCGCCATTCGCGCCGCCGACCTGGACGCCTGGCGCGACAACTTCCTGCGTGATCTGCGCTCCTTCATCTCCCAGCCCGCCGCCAAACGGGCGAAGAAGGTCGAACTGGTCGAGCCCGAGTGAGCCGCGGCGGCTTGTCAAAAGGCTGCAGCGACTCGTAAGGTGCCGAGCCGACCCACAGGGACACATGAGATGAGCGAACTGGACCCGCTGTTCGAGAACAACGCCCGCTGGGCCGAAGCCATCAAGGAAGAGGACCCGGGCTTCTTCGAGAAGCTGGCTCGCCAGCAGACGCCGGAGTACCTGTGGATCGGCTGTTCCGATGCGCGGGTGCCGGCCAACGAGATCGTCGGCCTGCTGCCGGGCGACCTGTTCGTTCACCGCAACGTCGCCAACGTCGTGCTGCACACCGACCTCAACTGCCTGTCGGTCATCCAGTACGCGGTCGACGTGCTCAAGGTCAAACACATCCTGGTCACCGGCCACTACGGCTGCGGCGGCGTCCGCGCCTCCATGCGCGACGACCAGCTGGGCCTGATCGACGGCTGGCTGCGCAGCATCCGCGACCTCTACTACGAACACCGCGTGCACCTGTCCAAGCTGGCCAGTGAGGAAGAACAGGTCGACCGCCTGTGCGAGCTCAACGTCATCCAGCAGGTCGCCAACGTCAGTCACACCACCATCGTCCAGAACGCCTGGCACCGCGGGCAGCCGCTCGCCGTGCACGGCTGCATTTACGGCATCAAGGATGGCCTGTGGAAGAATCTCAACGTCACGGTGAGCGGGCTCGACCAGCTGCCCTCGCAATACCGTCTGCGCCCGCCGCGCCAAGTCTGATGAGTGCGCGTCAGGGCCCGGCCTTCGCCGGTCTGCTTATCGCCGTGCTCTGCTGGAGCGGCAACGCCCTGGTCGGCCGCGCCTTCCATGACAGCATCCCGCCGCTCAGCCTGTCGTTCTGGCGCTGGGTGCTGGCTACCAGTTTGCTGCTGCCTTTCGTCGCCAAGGGCATCTGGACGCACCGCGCCACCCTGCGTGCCGCCGGCTGGCGCCTGCCGGTGCTCGCCGCCATGGGCATCGCCAGCTACAACTCGCTGCTCTATACCGCCGCGCAAAGCACCGAGGCGATCAACCTCACCCTGGTGAACACCTGCCTGCCGCTGGCGACCTTTATCGGCGCGGGCTTCCTGCTCGGCGAATGGCCGCTGCGCCGCGCCTGGTTCGGCATGGCCGTGGCGGCGGGCGGGCTGCTCTACCTGATCAGTCGCGGCAGCTGGCAGACCTTCGCCAGCCTGTCGTTCCAGCGCGGCGACCTCATCATGCTGCTCGCCGTACTGGCCTGGGCGCTCTATACGCTGCTGCTGCGCCGCTGGGCCAGGCACCTGCTGGTGCCGCCGCTGGTGCTGCTGGGCGTGCTGATGCTGCTCGGTCTGCCGCTGATCCTGCCGTTCTACCTGCTGGAACTGGGCCGGGTAGGGGGCTTCGCCCTCACGCCGAGCAACCTTGCCGCCATCGGCTACACCGCCGTGTTCGCCTCGCTGGTGGCCTACGTCGGCTGGAACCATGGTGTGAAGATCGTCGGCGCGGGCAGGGCGGCCATGGTCATGTACCTGATGCCCGTGTTCACCGCGTTGCTGGGCTGGCTGTTGCTGGGCGAGGCCCTGCGCACCTTCCACTGGATCGGCGGCGCCCTGATCTTCGCCGGCCTGCTGCTGGCCACGCGGCCGTCGTTCCGCTGAGCCCGTGGCATTCCGAACTACGCGGCTCCACTTGCGCGGTCCGGCCTAGGCGCCCCCACCTACGCGGCCCAGGCTAGGCGCCCCCACCGTTCGTAACTAACCGTTTGAAAAGGATAAAAAATCTGCGGAGCCAGGGTTGACAGCCAAAACCGACCAGAGAATAATGCGCGCCACTTGGCTACATAGCTCAGTTGGTTAGAGCGCAGCATTCATAATGCTGATGTCCCAGGTTCAAGTCCCGGTGTAGCCACCAGACACAGAAAGGCGGTTAGCGAAAGCTAACCGCCTTTTTTGTTTTCTGGCCGGTGACTACCGCCTCCCGGATCGCCTAGCAGCACCCCTTCCGTTTGATGCTGCTTCGTGAACGTTATCCCCACCGCTTCACTGGCCGTGTCTGGGTGGGAAATAATCCGTCCCTTTTTGTTGTTAGTAGTCATGGTTTGGCTTTTTGTGGCTTAATTTTCTTTTTGAGCCGAACAGCAGGGTCAACGTCTATTTTGGATATCTTTACAGAGTATCCAAGTGCGCGAAGACTTTTGATTGAATTTTTCAAAGTGACCTTTGCAAAGAAAGGAAGATCTTCGGGGATCGATTTATCTGTTGCTATAGCATATATGACTTGATAGCTCCTTGCGTCCGGCATCTCTTTAGCATCAGCCAGCTTTAATCCTGCAGGCATCTTGTTGTTGACTTTTTCGCGAAATTCCTGATCTCGAATAAATATCTCTGCTGATACACATCCTTGCGCAAATAAGTGGCTTAGGGTGCTTGAACTCCTGTAGTACTTAACGTGAATGAAATCTTTCCAGTCTTTGACTAGGTCACAGAATTCGATTTTGTCGTAGATTCCGCCGATGTGTATGTTCTTTTTGTCCATTAGGTGGTAGCTAGGATCAAGTGTGCTCACGTTTTCATTGTACTCGCCCTCCGTGTCGAAGCTATATATAGGCAGAGAGTGTTCGTAATTTTTTAGGTCAGACAGAGAACGGTCAATCCGGTCTACAAAATTTTTATCAACTTTGTACCAAGTGCCATTTCTTAGAATGTATTCCTCGCCGCCTACAGATAGTTCCGCATATAGACATCTATAAGCGCTCCAGCTTTTGATTTCTTTATATTCATTGTTGTTTATGTATACCCCCACAGAATGCAAAGACTCGACTGTGAATGGGAGAGCCTTAGCGGTCAAGTATTCGTGAAGGTCATCAATATCTAGAACGACATGCCTTGGAGTTTTTGGCCACATGTCGAATGAGTAGCCGACTTGGTTCTCCCAGTCTACAACTTCGGGCTCTCCTAGCCATAGACGAGAGAAGTCTTGTTTAGCCAAAACCTCTTCTAACTCTAAGTCGAGGACCTGGCATATAGTGCTATCTCTGATTCGAGAAATGTTATCGACCCACTCAAAATTTTCGGGTAGTTTTTGCTTGTATCTAGATAGAGCCTCTTGCAGTATTTCTGCAAGCCCGTCCAGGCTCATTGATACGATTAGTGTTAAAGCATCTCGACCTGTAACTTGAGAGCCAAAGCATTCTACGGTTGATGTTCCTGTTACTGCATAAAGCATTTCAGTTTCTGAGTCTATATGTAGGTCGAATATGTCTACTTCTTTTGTGCTCTGTGTTCTTGAGTTAAGAGGGTTGTGATCATAGCTCGCCTTGTCTAGGCTTCTAAGTTTATCTGGAGCTACGGAGTTTAGAGTTACCCGCAAGCCAAAGTCTCTTTCGATATGCTCTCCCTGAAGTAAGTGAAAGCCAGAGCCAAATGTTAAGATGAATTTGGCGCCGCGATGTTGGACGACTAAGGCTGCGCCGACGGTGCTAGACTGGCCGAATGCACCTTCATAAATCTCAGGCCTGGAAGTAAATAATTTTGTCCAGGGCGGAGAGTGCTTGGGTGGCTCTTTCTTTATATAAAGGATGGCTGAGTCAAGACTCTCAAGATTGAGCTGGATCGGTGGTTTGGCAGATTCGACTTTTAATGTCGTGGAGTCTGAGCTGGAGGGGTCTTTAGCAAGATATATCGATAGGCGCTCTTTTCTTTCTTTGTTATTTTTTGCCATTCGTCCTCCATGACTTTCTGTGTGCTTGTTGTAGCTAGTTTTGTATGTCTCACTACTTTGAATGCTGGGTTGTAGATTCTCATGCCGCGACAAGATTGAAGCCTAGAAGGCTTTTCAATGTTTGCGCCTTTTTGGCGGTTCTTTTTATCATTGGAGCATCCGCATACATGCAGGAAAGCAATGAAATCGATCGATATTGTTTGGGTGGCGTGCCAATAACTTTTTCAAACTCACGCCAGTTCATGCCATCAATGATCTGTGCCGATTTGGCAGCAGAGGCCGCATCGTTAAGCAGCTTACGGCGCTTAGATCGGCCAATGAAAGAGGCTAGGGCGCCGAGCATAAAGGCAGCCGGGACGATGTACTGAAGGAACATCGAAAAGGTACGGAACATTTGTCCGACCATCATCTCACCCAGTTGCTTGGTATTGGCGACTGTAGGTGCCGGGCTAGTAGCTACAGAGTGGAAGAAAAGCCAAGCCGCAAAAGCTATAAGCAGGCTGACCCACCATGGAAGGCGGCTAGCGATAAAGATGAGATCTTCGAACGGAGAGGTTTTACTGCGACGGGCCATCCTTACCTCTAAGCAATCCTTGAATTGGCACATTGCTAGTAGGGGAAAACTATCTTGTGAGAGATTGAAGGTAAAGAGGTTGGCGTGACTACATCGGTCGAATTTGCTGGAAGGGCTGACCTAGCCAGCTTGGGGGAGCGCTGGAAGCCACATTTTATGGGGCTCTCTGGCTCTCCTGGCTCGGCGGGGCGGTTCGTAGCGGAATCCATTATCAGCGGGCTGTGGCGGTTTCTCTTGCCGTTGACGCTACCTTTGGCGCGGCGCAGAATCGCGCCATTTGGCGGGGCGACCCCGCCTGCAGCTTTCTTCTTATGCAGTAGGGCGTGCGATGAATACCTTTCTGACGGCGGTCTCGGTGGTCGTCTGCGTGTTGGCGATCAGTGCGGGTGTGATGCTCGATGTGCGGCACAAGCCGAGCGACGAGGCGAAGCGGGTGTATACCGCAGAGCGGGTGAACGAGATTCTGCGGCGTAATACCAGGCAGGGCTGAACCGACAGGCGAGGCTGAAGCATTAAAAAAACAGGCGGCCCGAGGGTCGCCTTTTTCATGCCCGGAAAAAAGCCGGGCGCGGGGCCCGGCGAAGTCCAACGAGGAGAGGTGCTGCTGCAGCGTGGTGCTTACCAGAGCGGCAGGCTGTAGCTGACGATAAAGCGGTTCTCGTCCAGATCGCTCAGGAAGTTGCTTCGCGTGGTGGCGTTGCGCAGCTTGAAGCCGAGGTTCTTCAGCGGACCACTCTGGATGACGTAGGCGATGTCGGTGTTGCG
>Ga0310345_10000250_pt1 | contig 98027 bp, 109 predicted proteins | sample HC15DNA20500_MG_FD_204667 | JGI IMG/M metagenome (GOLD analysis project Ga0310345, IMG submission 204667) | Marine microbial communities from station ALOHA, North Pacific Subtropical Gyre - HC15-DNA-20-500_MG | ecosystem: Environmental > Aquatic > Marine > Oceanic | place: Pacific Ocean: North... | reverse complement strand
TGATGGTCGAGGCCTTCGCCCAGATCGACAAGGAGGAGATCGACCCCATTCTCAGCATCACAACGAAAGTCGCCTGATCATGCCCTCAGGCCATCCGGGAAATTACACCAGCTTGACGGACACGACCCCTGACGAGATTGGAGTTTTTCAGCAGGTGGCTTTCTCCGGCGCCGCTTATCTCTATATGAGTGTGTGTTTCTACCTGTTTGTCGCGGGCCTGATACTGCTCACGACATTGGTCGACGATTTTGCACAGTTGAAAGAGAGCTTGGATCGTCAATTTGATGTGGATCGAACCCGTTCCATCGACGCAGCTGGCTCGACCATCATGCGCGGAATTTGCCGCTGCACGGTCGCCGGGCTCCTCATCGCGATGTGCATGAAGTTGCAAAGCTTGTATGTTGTTGTGCCTGCCCCAAACCTTGGGGCATGGCTGGCTTCTGACATAGGCTCGGTCTTCACTCAGCTCGGCAAACAAGTCGATTGGGGCGAGTACAGTATGCCAACGCACTACACGAGCCTTTTGGTGGCCTTCTTGGTCTGTGTGGTCTTTATCTATGCGGCCACGCGAATAGGTCTGAGAGGTTCTCCCGAAATCCCGTTGGCAAGAATGACGGCTGCGTTGGTCTTTCTGGTGCTGGTCTACCTCCTGATTGGCGTGATTACGGGTTTCACGGTCTTACTCGGGATAGGCGTTCTCGTTGCCGTATATGGCCTGTGCGATCCTAGATTCGGAGCCTCCAACAAGGCGCTGAGAGACGGTGGCTATGTACTATAGTTGGCTCGATCGATGGGACGAGCGCAGGACGCGGCGCCGCGATCACGACAAGGCGGTGACGGAGTTGGAATTCGACACGGACCTTGCATTTCCGTCGGCGAGACATACGGACGACGCTGCGGAGTTCTATCGGCTGGCAGAACAGGCGGTGACGGACGCCTCTTCGTTTTTCGGCTTGGATGATGCCCTCCCGAAAACGTGCCGGGACGATCAGTGGCTAAGTTTTCCGTCGAGCGTTGTAACCGAGACCATTGAGAACAACACGGTGCGAGCCAAACTGACAACGGCCAAAGCGTCCAAACACGCATTGGTCGTGTTCCACCACTGGAACGCCACATCGCGGAACCCGCAACTAGCGAGTTTCTTTGCGTGGCGCGGCTTCGCAGTCTTCGAGATAGCGTTACCCTATCATCTGGAGCGCGCGCGCCCCGGTTCGTCCCACGCCGATTACATGCTCAGCGCGAATCTCGGCCGAACCGTTCGCTCCCTAAGGCAGGCCGTGGTCGACGGCCGTCAGCTCATCAGAATCTTGCAAATGGACGGGTATGAGAGGGTTTCCGTTCTTGGCCTGAGCCTGGGGTCCTGGGTGGCCGGCCTGATTGCTGCGCACGAACCTTCAGTGACGAAAGCCTCGCTGTTTCTGGCGGGCGGAAGCCTGGCGGATATGGTATGGACAGGAAGTGCGACGCGACACATTCGCGCCAGCCAGGAAGGCCGCATCGATCTGGCCCGGTTGCGGCAGGCGTGGGCACCCTTGAGCCTTGAGAGCTGCCCCGAGAGGCTCGCTCGGCCCGGGCTCCAACTCCAGATGATATTGGCCGGTCGGGACCGAGTTGTTATGCCGAATTTGTCAAAGCAACTGATAGACCGGATCGCATGCTCGGGCGCCAATCCAATGGTTAAGTGGGTGAACTGCGGACACTACTCGATGGCCATGCCCCCTTATATCGTAAGTGCGGGGGTGTCTGCCTCAAGATTCCTGAATGCCTGATGTTCCGCAGTCAGGAAGGGGAGACAGCATCCGAATACGGTCATGCGTCCCTCAGGCGCTCTAATGTTTCCGGGGCGATTGCGTTCCGTTCGACCTCTCCGCTCCCATCTCGGGCACCACCTAGTTTCGCGTTCACATCGAGTTCGCCAAGAATCCTGTCGATCTCCTGCCAAACCAGCGGCTCGAGCTGGCCGCGGACCAGTGACCATTTGCTGCAGACGTCGAGCGGGTCCTCGGTGGCCATGATCGCGGTCAGGGCCTCCGCATCCACGGCCACCGTCGTGCGCATGCGCCAGGAAGATGGTTTAGCAGTCCGGTCGCCTCTCGGCGGAACGAACTCCGGCTCAAGCTGCCAGTGCCTTGTCGCGTGTCTCAGCGCGGCCCGGACGACATGGGCCGGATTGATGCCGCAGGCGTTCAGGGCTTCTGCCTGGCGCTCCAGAGCGGTCACCCGCACATCCACCTTCCGGGTCCGCGCGGATTGAGGCTGCGCAACACCTGGCGAAGGATCAACGACATCAGGTACAGCTTCGGCATGGGACGCCGGTGTTCGTTCGGGCGTCATCAGGTCTGACCCCTCGCCTGCCCGCGTCATCCCAACACCTTCAGGGTCGGGCCTCGTGACCTGGTGTCGTTGCGGTTCGACGGGCGCGGCGATCTTCAGACCTGCGGCATAGCTTGGGTCCGGGCGGGTGATCGTGGGGATCTTCTTGCGCATCTCGTCAGGCCGCGAGGACGTTGTTGAGGATGTCGGTCGCTTCCTCGAGCGCCTCGACCATATGGCGGACATGGGGGCGCATCAGTGGGTTCGGATCGGTCTGCTTCTGCAGCGCGATGGCATGCAAGAGCCCCTTCTCGTCCATCTCCTTGTAAGCGTTCCGGCGCAGCATCACGGTCTCGATGAGTGGGAACATCCCGATGGCACTCTCGATCAGCGCCGCATCCGCCTTGGTGGTCTTCGGGTCGACCATGTTCAGGACGACGTGGTGCCGGGGCAGCGCGGAAGCGTCGTCGACGCGCGCTGCGAGCTGCCGGAACCAGTCGACTGTCTGGCCGCCGACGTCGAAGTCGGAGGTCGAGAGCATGACCGGGGTGACGATGTGATCGGCGAGCACCGCGATCTCGTCGGACCATTCGGCCCCTACCCCGGCGGTGTCGATGAAGATGAAATCCGCCGAACCGTCGACGTAGACCTGCTCGATCATCCGGTCGACGTCGCGGACGCTCCCGGCGACCGACGAGCGCAGGTGCGGTGAGCCATACCCTGCCCCTACGGCGCGCGCGTGCCAGGACGACAGCACGCCTGTGCTGTCGGTATCGATGAGCATGACCCGGCGCCCGGCTGCGACGGCCGCGCTGATCAGGGCGCGGGAGAGCGTGGTCTTCCCACTCCCCCCCTTCCGGGCCATCGCGGCGATCACCACAAGGTTGTCGTTGGGCATCTGAGTATCTCCGGCAAAAATAGTGAAACGTCGCAAAACGATTGCCGTGTCGGTATCCTGACCGCTTGTGGACGTCAAGCAGTGCGCGGGCCGCGTTGAACGGGGGCCAGATTGCGCGTCTCACTGTCCGGAGCGCAGAACGCATCCGGCGTCCGACGCGGACCGGCGCGCATCCGACATGCTGCGCTGTACATCTGTCAGAAAGCGCCACGCATTGGACGTGAGACGGGTGCCAGACAGCAGAACGCACCCCGCAGAAGACGGCACGCAGCAGACGGGAAACGGGCCGCGAAACGCGGAAGACGGGGCGCGAAGCGCATCTCGCGGGCTGCAGAATGCATCACGCGGGATGCACTCCGCAGAAGACGTCAAATCGCCCCTGCATGGCGATTTTCTACATTGAGTACAAGCCCTTATGACCGACTCCACTTGCGTTGGGAGTCGGCGGGCTTGTACGAAGTTGGCAAGAAATAGGAACGTTAACTTCAAAATGCCCCGCCGGCGCAGACTGTCAGAGATCGAGCGATCGACCATCGCCCAGGAGCGCCGGAACGGCGTCTCCGCGGCGTCATTGGCCGCGCGCTACGATGTCAGCCTGAAGACGATCTACAACGTGGTGAACCACTGGGGTGAGCGTCAGACAGCGAACGGCAGCCGTTCGCGGGTTGTGGGGATCCGGGTCTCGGACGACGACCTGCGCCGGTTCGACGCGGCGCTGTCGCGGCGCAGGATCGCGCACCGCTCGGATGCCATGCGCCGCCTGATGCTGGCGGCCGAAGGTGTCTTCCTGCCCGACGACGAGATGTGCGACGAGCTGCGCAGCCTCGGCGCCGCGCTCAACCGGGTCGGCAACAACGTGAACCAGATCGCGCGGCGGCTGAACGAGGCCAAGGTGCGGGGCGAGAGACTGTCCTACCCGGCCTCCAGTCACCGTGACGTCCGCGCCCTCGCGGGCCTGGTCTTCGATCTGGCCGACCAGGTCCAGGAGATGTCGCGTGCGCGGCGCAGCGTGCTGGACCTTGAGATCAGCTCTGCCCTGGCGGGCCTCGCCGGGAAGGATGAGAATGGCGCGGAGTGACCGGGCCCGGGGCATCGACCCGGCGCTCTTCGACCGCGGCTGGAGCCGGGTTTCGGGGTCCTGGCAGGGGCTTTCCAGGGGCGCGCAGACGGTCCGGGCCGCGCGCGGCTATTCGCCGGCGATCTTCAAGGCTATCTCGAAAGGGGGCTGCCACACCGGGGCGCAGCTACGGGCTCAGCTCACATATCTCACGACGAAGTCGACCCATATCCTCGACAGCCGCGGCACCCATGACGGGAAGAAGCAGCTCTCGGAGTCTGAGATCGACCGCGTGGCGCGGCGCTTCGAGAACCAGTGGAACGAGCGCTACAGTCTCAAGCTCGGCCATACATCGCATCTTCTGATGGCCTTTCCGGTTGGAACCAGAGGTGAAGAGGTGCGCGATATCACCCAGGCGGTGTGTGAGAAATTCTTCGCCGGCGAGGGGTCGCAATTCGATTATATTGCTGCAATACACCAAGATCGCGCGCATACACATGCGCATATCGTTCTGAACCGCCGCAGCAAGGATGGCGAAATGTTCTTTCTCGGGAAGGATCATCACTTCAACTACGACGCCTTTCGCGAGGCGATGGTCGAGGCGGCCAGAGGACATGGGATCCGCCTTGAGGCGACGCGTCGTCTGGATCGCGGCGTCACGACCTACCGCGCCGAGATCGATGAAATCTACAAGGCCCGCGACGAAGGCCGTCCCCCTGTCGAGCGCCAAAGAACCGGTGCTGACCTGGCGGCCGCTCTGGAAACCGTCAGGCACAACGCTTTGATCTACCGCGGGCTCGCGGCGGAAGCCTCACGTTCGAATTTCGAAGACGTGGCCGAAGCGCTCGAGAGGGCCAGCACCATCCTTGCCAGTGGCGGTCAGATTCAATCTGACGGAGCCATCTACATGTCCCAAGACGAAGCAGCGTTCGACACGCTGATCACCGAGTTTTCTCAGAACATTCGCCAGATCGAGGCGGCGATCGACAGGGCGCCGGCGGCCGAGCGGCCGGTGATCGAGCGCAAGCTGACCGACGTTTTGGCCTCGGTCGCGCATTTGAACCCGCTCGGGGATCGCTCCGCCGCCCTGGTCGATGCTCCGTCCCGGGACGGCATCTATGCAAGGCCAAACGCCAGTGACGATCACCTCGCGCGCCTTGACGATGGCGAGGTGGCGCCAAAGCTGGCCGAGGCGTTGCAAGGCACGGGCATCGATGCCGAGGCTGTGGCCGCGCGCCTGCGGGAAGGGGCGGGCAATGCCGCATTGGAACGCCAGTGGCTGGCACAGGATCTGCAGGCGATTGCCAAAGCAAGCGACCTCGATCTGGAGAAACCTGCGGACCGGGAAGACGCGCTCGACCGGCTGGAAGCCGTGCATGTTCGGTTGGGCGATGTCCTGACCGATGTCCGCGTCCTTCGCGCGCCAACCAAGATCGACGAGGCGGATGACGCTGCGGAAGTGCTTGGTGAGCGGTTGGCGGCACCTGGGGGCGATCTCGCGCAAGACGGGTCCGACGTCTTTGCCCCATCGGAGCGGCAGGCGTTCAGAGCGCTGGTGGCGCAGTTCCGCCGGACGGATTTCGATCATCCGTTCTCCGACGACCCCTCCGTCCGGCGGGCGGGCGCCGTGGAGGTGGAGGACGCCCGCGCCGCGTTCGACGCCTACGCGCAGAAATCGCCGCAGCATGCCGAACTGGCCTCGATGGCCTGGGACCAGATGACTGACAGCCGAAAGCCGCCGCAATACGCGGTATCGGAACAGGACCGCACGCTTCATGCTGGCGACATGGACCTCGCTTTGCGGGATCCTTCGGATCATCTCGGTCCAATCACCGAAGAGCTCCGCACCCTCGCCCGCTATCGCACGGAGATGCCGGATGACGAATTCGGGGCGGCCGTCCAGAACGAAATCAACCACCTTCGGTCGCTCGGCGCGTCGCGTGCCTATATCAGCGAGCGCAGTTTCGAGATCGAGGACCAGGCGCGACAAGACTACGCCGAGCGCCGGTATCTGGAAGAGACAGCGCCAACCGTTATGGCCTTTGTGCGAAACGCCGACGTCGAGGGCCCGCTCTCCGAGGCAGAGCAGCAGGACATCGTCCGGCAGGTCAACGAGCGACTAAGCCCCGACGCAATCGACGCGCTGCGGGCCGGTAACGCGGACGTCCTGGACAAATTCACCGAGGATCCGCTGCGCCAGCTGGAACTCGCCAAGACCTATCTCCAGAGCAGCGAGGTCACTGCGCATGGCCCGGCGATGGAGCGCGTTCTCGATGCATTGGCCGAAGAGCAGATCGAGGCGCAGCGCGCGCGCCACGCCACGGCGCATGGTGAGAAGGGGATCACCCATGGATAAAGGCAAGATTGCCCTCGGAGTGTTGAGCCTCGTGCTGGTCGGCCTCGCCATGGGCTATGTCGTGGCAACCGGTTTCGTCATGTTCCGCTACGGGCTTTCTCCCACGCGTTTCGACGTCACCCTGCTTGCCCGCGAATATCGGGGTCTGTCTCAGTCTGCGCCGAAGGACTTCCTCTGGGTGAACCTCATCCTTGGCGGCTTCGGTCTGGCATCGCTGATGCTGAGCGTCACGCTTCTGGGGGATGCATTGACCCGCTTCGGGACGACGCATTGGCAGACCCGCGGTGAGATGAAGAGGAACGGTTTCTTTGCCAAGCCCGGCGGCGGCTTCCTTCTGGGCAAGCTCGGCTCCCCGAAATCCAAGCGCCTGTTCCTTGTCTCGAAGACTTTCCCCCACGCACTGATCGTGGCGCCTACAGGCCGGGGCAAGGGCGTGGGGTTCGTGATCCCGAACCTGCTGACCTACAAGGGCTCCGCCGTGGTTCTCGACGTGAAAGGCGAGAACTTCCGCGAGACCTCGCGCTTCCGCGCCAGCATGGGAGACAAGGTTTTCCGCTTCGCGCCGACCGACTGGGACCGACCGACCCACCGTTACAACCCGCTGGCGCGCATCGCGGCCATGACCAACCCCGACCGACAGCAGATGGAGCTGAAACTCACCGCGAAGCTCTTCCTGCAGACCGACAATGAAAAGCTGAGCGGGCTTTTGGCCGGGGGTATCGACTTGTTCGTGGCGGCCGGTCTTCTGGCCTTCGAGCGCGGCGTGCCGACCATCGGCGAGATCTATCGCATCACAGCCTCGGGGGGCGACAAGCAGAAGGAATACCTGAAGCGTTCACAGGAGGTGAAGAACAAGTCGGCTAAACTGATCTTCGAGCGTATGGCATCGACCAACAACGACACCCTCACTTCCTACCTCTCCCTCCTGATGACATCGGGCCTCGACACTTGGGACAACCGCGCGATTGACGCGGCTACCGCGACCTCTGACTTCTCATTCCGGGATATCCGCCGCCGCCCACATGCGATCTATCTTGTGGTCGAGTCAGAGATGATCCGCCCGCTGGCTCCGCTGATCCGCCTCTTCTTCTCGGACCTGATCGCCTCGTTGCAGGCGCGGGAACCCGGCGATGACGAGCCCTGGCCGGTGATGATCATGCTCGACGAGTTCGACCGGTTGGGGAAAATGCCGATAGTCGCCGAGAGCATCAAGACGCTGCGCTCCTTCGGCGGCAACCTCGCCATCGTGACCCAGACGATCCCCGCGCTGGACGAGATCTATGGTGAGAACACCCGAAGGTCGCTGCAGGGCGGCGCCGGCGTGAAGCTCTACCTCACCCCGTCCGAGCAGAAGACCATCGAGGAACTGAGCCAGGCTGTCGGCAAGACCACCAAGCGCGTGGTGACCCGCTCCCGCGCTGTCGGGCGCAATCCGTTCGAGGGGCGCAGCGTTTCGGAGAGGACAGAAGATACCCCGCTCCTGACCGAAGATGAAGCCCGGCGCATGGACCTCGACGAGGTCATTCTCGTGATCGACGCGCAGATGCCGATCCGCGCAAAAAGGGTGAAGTATTTCGAGGATCCGGCGTTGAAGGTTCTGCACGCGGCTCAGTCGGGGAGTTTCCCATACCCGGATGAGGACGGGCTGCGGCGGGATCGGCAGATGACCGAGACGCGGGAGACGGTGGAGAAGTTGAAGCAGGAACTGCAAGAGGTGCGGGCAGAGAAAGCTGCGGAGGTACCCGGCCCGACCGCGCCGAAGCCGTCAAATGACATTTCGAGAACCGGTCCTGGCATTGCAGCGATGGCCCGCGGCCGCGCGGCTCGTATCGCTGCGAGCGGCGGCGGCCAAGGTCAGCTTTCACTTAACGTCGAAGCATTGGGTATCACCGGCCAAGACCGAACGGCACTGGCTTCAGCAGTTCAGACGACACGGGCCATCATCTCTGAGCATGGGTGAGCAAGAAGTATCAAGGGACTCGGACACTATGCGCCGAAGAGCCGCTAGATTGCGCACGAACCGCATGCGTCCAACTTTTTTGGATTGCTTCACGCCTTTATGCCCTTTTGCACCCACTCCACCGCATCGCCTTCCTCACTGGAGTCGAACCACCGCATCTCGGAACGGGCCAACAGATTCACCATTCGCGTGCCCCATTCCATCCAACTTCGCTCCCCGACCACCGCGACGCGACTGAAATCGTTTGTATGGGCCGTGTCGATCTTGATGTCTTCCAGCAGTGCCGAGGCATTTTCGTATCCCTCGAACTTAGTCAGATCGAGCAAAAGGCCGGGCCTGCCGCCTCGGGAAAGTCGCTCATGAATTAGCGTGTGCATCCGCTCGAAGTCATCTTCTGACAACTTGCCTTCGCACACCAGTCCGATGACATCGTCATGCTCGGTCAGCGTTTCCTTGAACATGGATATCCTCCCTTCCACCTGAACTGCCATGGCCGTAGAGATCAGCGTTATCGTGCGCGCGCTCTTCATGCTCGAATTCGAGGCTGGAATGCCTGATGCCGAATTCTTCTTTCAGCCGCTTCTTGATCGCACTCTTGATCTCTTCAATTCGCGGCCACGCTTCGGCCTTCACGACGATGTGGCAGTCGAGCGCGGCTTCATGCTCCTGCATTTGCCAGAGATGGACGTGGTGGACCTCGGCGACGCCTTCGGTGTTCCGCATCGCTTCGACGACGGCCTCGTTGTCGATGTCCGGCGGGCTGCCGAGCATCAGCGTTAGGATCGGACCACCGATCTCCGTGAAAGCCAGATAGAGGATATAGAGCGCAATGCCGATGGTGATGGCCGGATCGACCCACCGCATGTCGTAGAGGATGATCAGCGACCCACCGACGATGACCGCAACGGAAGCAAGTGCGTCGGAGAGGTTGTGCAGGAAGAGCGCGCGGATGTTTACGCTGCCTTTCTGCATCGAGTAGGTCAGCAGCGCCGTCAGGGTGTCGACGACCAGTGCGACCCCGCCCAAGATCACGACCATCCAGCCCTGCACTTCGGGCGGATCGATCATGCGCATGCCGCCCTCGTAGATCAGGTAGAACCCGATCAAGATCAGCGTCGTGTAGTTGATCAGAGCTGCCACGATTTCGACCCGGCCATAACCGAATGTCATGCGCTCGTCGGCCGGTCGCCTCGCGATCTTGCGCGCGGCGAAGGCGATGACCAGCGACGCCATGTCCGAGAAATTGTGAAGCGCGTCCGCGATGAGCGCGAGGCTGCCTGAAAGTATGCCGCCAACGATCTGCGCGACGGTCAGAAGCCCGTTCGCCCAGATCGCAATTGATACTCGTCGATCGCCAGAGTCGGGGTCGATATGGGCGTGGCCGTGATCATGCGGCACGGTTCGTCTCCTCGTGGCGATGGTTCGGCTGGGCGAAACCGGGAAGCCGAGGCAGGTGTCCTCGCCGGATTACTCGCACCCGCCTGTTCATCCAGTGGCGGATAATGTTGCGATAGAGCCAGTCGCGCAGAATTCCGAAGTTCTGACGATGCTTCAAGTAGAAGTCGTCGGGTGTATCGAAGGTTCCGAAGTCGCTGGCGATGCCGGTCTTCTGAATGTAGGTATCGCGCCCGGTCCATTCGACCGGCGGCGCGCTCAGGCAGCTGGTGCCCGCTCCGTATCCGCAAAGGCTCTCGGACTCGCTAAACTCGCGTTGTAACGATGCCAGGAATGGCGCGTCCAGTATGAAGCCTTCCAGGTTGACCCATCCGCTCTCGGTTTCGACCTCGACCCAGGAATGAAGGATCTCTTTCGGGGCGACGGGATAGACGAGCTCCGGCACGACCCCGCGCTGGAGCGACTTGTGGATGGTGAAACCATGCAGCCGGCAGCGGACCCCGAGCGCGCGGAGCAACGCCATGAGAAGCGTGCCCTTCGTGTTGCACTGGCCGTATCCGTCAGCCAGCACTTCGGACGCAGGTATGTCGTCAGAGCGATTGTAACCGAAAGCGATCTCGTTTCGGACGAAATCATAGGCGGCACCGATCCGGTCATGCTCGCCAAGTGCGTGCCAGCCACGGTCCGCGACCAGGTCCGCAATAGGAGCGGCTTCGAAATCCAGCAGCCGCGTGGCTGTCAGCAAGGGGTCAACGGCGGGCAAGATGGATCTCCTCGAATCTAGCGAGGGTCTACATAGAGGCTACAGCAACTGTAGCTTCAAGCCTCTTTCAGAAAGCGATCAATCGCTACTGGTCGTCGGCATGAACGGCTTTGTGGTGTTCGCCGTGTGCATCGCGCAGGATGTCGACACCGCCCCATGCCGCGATCCCGGCCACGACCACACCCACGACTAGGTCCGGCCAGTTCGTTCCCAGCCAGGCAACGAGACCGCCAGCCACGACGATCCCGAGGTTCGCGGCGAAGTCGTTCCAGCTGAAAGTGTTCGCCGCGCGGATGTTGACGTCCGTTTCGCGGAGTCGGGCGAGCAACCAGACGCAGACCGCGTTGATTGCCGCGGCGACCAGGGCCATGGCGATCATGATTGTCCCGAGCGGGTCCGATCCGCCAACATAGCGGCGCCACGCATCATAGAGAATTCCCAAGGCGAACAGGATCAAAAGCCCGCCAGAAACGTTGGCGGCGCTGCGTTTCCACCTGCCGGACCGGGATAAAGCAAACAGACTGATGGCGTAGACCAAGCTGTCGGAAAGGTTGTCGAGACCGTTTGCGATCAGGGCGCTCGAATCGCCGAACGCGCCGGTCGCGAAGAACGCCAATGCCAGACCGACATTGAGCGCCAAAACGATCCAGAGCGTGCGTCTCTCCCTCTCTTTCTTTGCCGTGGCCATGCCTGATCTGTTCCTTTGGCGTTAATAAGGTGAACCGCCACCGCGCTGCAGGGTTCCAAACGCAAGGGTCAGTGCCAGTGGAGCTTATGCCCCGATGTCGTCGTGCTCGGTCAGGCACTCCGAATGGTCCCGCAGGACCTCGAGCACCCGGCAATCCGCCGTTCGCCCGCCGCTGCACTCGTGGACCATGCGCTTCAGTTCGGTGCGAAGCGCTTTCAGGCGCGCCATGCGTTGCTCGACCTGGCGGAGTTGCCGGCGGGCGATCGCATCTGCCTCGTCGCAGGACTTTTCCGGATGGTCGCTGAGATCAAGGAGCTCGCGGATCGCGTCGAGCGAGAAACCGAGTTGCCGCGAATGACGGATGAACGATAGCCGATCGAGTTCGGCATCCCCGTAGCGGCGTTGCCCACCCTCCGTCCGGCCCGGTTCAGGCATGAGCCCGATTTGTTCGTAGTACCGGATGGTCTGCACCTTGGTGCCGGTCTTCTTTGCCATACTGCCAATCGTCAGCATATGTTTCCCTCAGAGAACCTACAGACTTTGTAGGTTCTGTGGATTGGTGGCGCAAGCCCAAGACTCACGGACGCGTGACCTCCCGCCGCAGCCGGACAATCAGGCTTGAATCTACAGTAGCTAGAGGATGTACACGCCGAAACAATTTAGAATCAATGACAGGCAGTCCGGATTGTCCCTCGCATCGGTAAGAAAACTTCTCTGGGTATTGGTGGGAATTGCAGTCCTCGCGCTCGGGTGGCTTCTGCTCGGGTCCGACGATCGCGCCGACAGCTCTCGATCAGAGGCAGAGCCGGCTTTCGTCGCGGAGTTCGAACTGACCGATCATCAGGGCGTGGTACGCACCGAAGACGATTTCGCGAGGCGCTGGATGCTGATCTTCTTCGGCTTCACCAACTGTCCCGACGTCTGCCCCACCACCCTGTCGGAGGTCGCGGCCGTGATGGAGGGACTGGGCGATGACGCTGCAAAGGTGCAGCCGATATTTATCACGATCGATCCCGAACGCGACACGCCCACGGCGCTTGCGGACTACGTTCCCCTGTTCGATGCTGGCATCATCGGACTGACCGGCACACCGGAGCAGATTGCCCAGACGTCGGAAACTTTCCCGATCTTCTTCGAACGCATCGAAGAAGCCTCTGCCCCCGACGGCTACACGATGGGGCATACATCGCATCTGTTCCTTTTCGATCCAGACGCAGGCTTCGCCGAGTCCTGGCCCTACGGCACGTCCGCCGAAGAGATCCTCGCCGATTTGAGAGAAAGGATCTGACAGACATGACCCGAGTATCCGGAGAAACGGCACTGGGACTGGCATGGGTGACTGCTCTCACGGCGTCGCTAGCCGTACTCTTCATCGGCGAGGTGCTGGGACAGACGCCCTGCCTGCTCTGCTGGTTCCAGCGAGCCTTCATGCTCCCGTTGGCCATCATTCTCGGGCTCGGCCTCTGGTGGCGCGACCCACTCGCGGGCCGTTACGGGATCGCGCTTGCGCTCGGTGGTGGCGCTGTCGCGCTCTGGCACATGGGTCTTTACGTTGGCCTAATCCCCGAGCGCATCCAGCCCTGCACGGCCGCTGGTCCCTCCTGCACTGACGACAACCAGTTGGTCTTCGGCATTCCGATCCCGCTGATGGCGCTTGCCGCTTTCTCCCTGATTGGCGTGCTGTCGGCACTCTCCCTGAAGGAAACACGAACATGAACAGACGCGGCCTGATCCTCTCCGTTCTCGCCCTCGGCGTCGCCGGTTTCGGCGGCGCAACGTGGTACGCAACACGCCCCGGTCCGGTGGCGGTGGCCGAGCCTGTGGTCCCGGAACTGGCGGAGGCCTTGATCCGGTCCTATTCGCCTGTTCTCGGTCCCGAGGATGCGCCCGTAACCATCGTCGAGTTCTTCGACCCGGCCTGTGAGGCTTGCCGCGCCTTCTATCCTGTGGTCGAAGCCATCATGGCCGAGCATGGCGATGCCGTGCGCGTCGTGATCCGCTACACACCTTTCCACGGCGCGGCGTCCGAGGAAGCGATCCGCGTGCTCGAGGCCGCGCGCATGCAGGGCGTCTTTGAGCCGGTTCTTGAAGCGGTACTGCGGGAACAGCCGAGATGGGCGTCGCATGGAGCACCCGAGCCGGGACTCATCCTGGAGATCGCCGCAACGGCGGGCCTCGATGCGGAAGCCGCGCGCACGCAGATGCTTGCGCCGGACGTAGTGGCGATCCTGAACCAGGACCGTGCCGACGTCGAGACTGTGGGCGTCCGCCAGACGCCCACGTTCTTCGTGAACGGCAAGCCGCTCGATCCGTTCGGGGAGGCAGAACTGCGGCGATTGGTGGCTGCCGAAGTCGCTGCCGCGCAAAGCTGAATGGAAAGGGCAGGATCAGAACGATGAAAAAGTATATTTTGACCAGCACACTGGCGGCGCTTTTGACCCTTGGAGGGCTCTCAGTGCCCGCGCTGGCCGGACCCGAGGATGTTGTCGTCGAGAACGCGTGGTCACGCGCCTCCATCGGGATGAACCGTCCCGGGGCCGCCTACATGACGATCCGCAACACTGGCGACGAGCCGGTGACGCTGATCGGCCTTACAACACCGCTCGCGATGATGCCCGAAATTCACGAGACGAAGACAAATGCCGAAGGTGTGAGTTCCATGAGCCCGGCGGGGGAGATCGCGATCGACCCGGGCGACAGCGTCGCGCTCGAACCGGGGGGCCTGCACGCAATGCTGATGCGGCTACAAGAACCGATGACGGAAGGGGACACCTTTCCGCTGACCCTGCTTTTCGACGACGGAGGCGAAGTGACGGTCGAGGTGCCGATCCTCGGAATCGCCGCGCGGGGGCCAGAGGACTGATGCGGCGACGGGCGATCCTGGGGTACGGCGCGGCTGGTGTCGGGGCGGTCGCCCTGATGCTCTTCGTCGGTTGGTGGCAGGTCGATGGACCCGGTGGACCGGAACCTGTCGGGCAGCGGCCTGTGGCCCTGACCGAGATGGATTTCCGTCTGACGGATCATGAGGGCAACGCGGTCGGGCCAGAAACCCTGATCGGCCGCCCGACGATGGCGTTCTTCGGCTTTACCTACTGTCCGGACGTCTGCCCGACCACGCTCTCGGACATTTCGGGATGGCTCGACGATTTGGGGAACGAGGCAAACGAGATGTCCGTTGTTTTCATCACTGTCGATCCCGAGCGCGACACCGTCGATGCGATGTCGGAGTATGTCGGCTATTTCCATCCGGCGATCCGCGGCTGGACCGGCGAAGATGAGGAAATCGCGAAAGCGGTCCGCGGCTTCCGCGCGAGCTACGAGCGGGTGCCGACCGAGGGTGGCGGCTACACGATGAACCACACCGCCAGCGTTTTCCTTTTCGACGCTGCAGGGCGGTTCGTCACCATGATCGACTATCACGAGCCGAGGGAATTTGCGGTGCCGAAGATTCGCCGCGCACTCGAACAAGAAACTGAGGGGGCAACATGAGGATCAGAGCTATCGCGGCAGGTATCGGAGTTGTCGCCGCGCTATCGGGTGGTGTCGTTTTTCTTTCGGGGAGCTGGTCGAAGGACCCCGTACCTTCGGGCCTCGCGGCAGCAAGCATATGGACGCCGGACGGTCTCCAGCCTCCCCCGTTTGTGGTGTCGGAACCGCCGCGAATTGCGCAGGCAGGAGCCGAGACCACGACGTTTCCTAGCCCCATGCCTCTTTTGCAGATCTCGGTCGCTGATACTTCCTTGCCAACGATCGAACCTCCCCTTTCCACTTGGTCGCGCGAGATAGAAAGCGGTGAGACGCTCGATGCAGTTCTCGCGGAGGCCGGTCTTTCGGCGACAGACCGTGCGGAAGTCGCCCTCGCCCTTGGCGCGGAATATGATTTGAGGCGGCTGCGGCCGGGACATTCGGTCACCGTCGTCTCGACGATGGACGGCAGCCCGCGCAGCGTCGTGCTCGCCATCGAAAACGGTGTGCGCATCGAGGTGATCTTCGGCGATGAGCTTGCCACGCAGGTCGTCACGCCGAAGTCCGAGATGGTGACGCTGGCCGGGGAAGCGGTGATCGACAGCTCGCTTTTCGCTGCGCTCGACGATGCCGATATCCCGGCCCGGTTCGCGGTGGACCTGGCGCAGATGCTCGGCGGAACGGTGGATTTCCGCCGTGAGATGGCAGGCGGCGAAACTCTTCGGCTTCTCTGGCGCGAGGCGCGTGTCGGAGACGACAGGATCGGCCAGCCTGACCTTGCCTTCGCCGCGCTGGAGGTCGGCGGCGCGCTCTACGAGGTTGTTTGGCCGGACAGCGGCAGCGGACAGGCGACGATCTTCGTCGACGGCGAAGTGCTCCGCGTCTTCGCCCAGCCCGTCGAAGGTGCACGCCTGAGCTCCGTTTTCGGCCGCCGCACGCATCCAGTCTATGGGAACGTGCGAATGCACACCGGCGTCGATTTCGCTGCGGCGCGTGGGACGCCGGTTCAGGCCACGGCACCCGGGCGCGTCAGCTTTATCGGTTGGCGGAACGGTTACGGCCGCGTGGTTGAAATCTCGCATGGCTCGGATACCACGACGCGCTATGCACATCTCAGCGCGGTCCCGGACGGCCTCGTGCAAGGCCAGCGCGTGGGCGCCGGAGACGTGATCGGTCGTGTGGGCGCCACCGGCACCGCGACCGGTCCGAACCTGCACTACGAGGTCCTGGTGGACGGTCGGGCGACCGATCCTCTCTCCGACGAGCGGCTCGCCGAAGCTGCCGAGCGCGAAGAGGATGACTCCGCCGCGCGGTCGATGCTGGCCGAAGCCCGCGCGCTTCTCGCTGAAAGTCTCGACCGCGAGATCGCCCTGACAGCAACTGAAAGGCTCTGACCCATGAAACGTCTGACACAAGCCCTGACCTTCGCCATCGCACTGTTTCCGGCAGCGCAGGCCCTGGCGGAGGCAACTGCCATCGATGTCCGAAAGACCAATGGATGCGGCTGCTGCCTTTCCTGGATGAATCATCTCCAGGAGAACGGCTTCGCACCGACGGGTCAGGACATGTTCGGCGGCCTTCTCGTGCGCTTCAAGCTCGACAACGGAGTGCCGCAGCGCATGGTCTCCTGCCACACGGCGCTCGTTGACGGCTACGTGATCGAGGGCCACGTGCCGGCCGCTGACATCCGCCGGCTTCTAGACGAGCGGCCCGACGCGGTCGGTCTCGCGGTTCCGGGCATGCCCTACGGTTCGCCCGGCATGGGGCCCGAGGAGGACCGCGAAGCCTACGACGTCTTTCTGATTCTGAAGGACGGCTCGACCGAAGTCTATTCGAGCTACCCGGAAGGGTAAGCCACCTGACGAATGGATCCATTGTCCCCGATCATGCTCGGCTTTCTCGGAAGCCTGGCCGCCGGCACATTGACAGCCGTCGGGGCAGTCCCCGTGCTGTTCGGGCGGATCCCCTCACGCGCCACACGCGACCTGTCGCTCGGCTTTGCGGCTGGCGTGATGCTCGCAGCTTCGTTCTTCTCGCTGATCATTCCCGCGCTGGACGCGGCCGAACCGCGGTTCGACAACGGGGCAGCGCCCGCGGCCATCGTCTGCATCGCAATCCTTCTGGGCATGGCTACCGTTGCCCTGATGAACGAGAAGCTGCCGCACGAACACTTCAGAACCGGCCGCGAAGGTCCGGACGCCGCGTCGCTCCGGCGGGTCTGGCTCTTCATCATCGCAATCACGATCCACAACTTTCCCGAGGGTCTCGCGGTCGGGGTCGGGTTCGGTTCCGGTGGCATGGAAGGTGGCCTCCCACTCGCCATCGGTATCGGCTTGCAAAATGCGCCCGAGGGTCTGGCGGTGGCGGTGTCGCTCATGGGTGAAGGATACGCGAAGCTGCGCGCCTGGGGCATTGCGGCCCTCACCGGCATGGTCGAACCGATCGGCGGGTTGCTCGGGGCGGGTATCATCACGCTGTCGGAGCCGCTGCTGCCCTGGGGGCTGGCGTTCGCCGCCGGCGCGATGCTCTATGTCATCAGCCACGAAATCATCCCCGAGACCCACCGCAGCGGACATCAGAACAAGGCGACGCTCGGACTCTCGGTTGGCCTTGTCCTGATGCTGTTTCTCGATGTCTGGCTGGGGTGAAGCAATGTTGTCAGCCGAAAGACCGCCGGTGATCGGCATGTTGGCTGCCGTCGCGGCTTTCGCGATCGATCAGGTCACAAAGGCCATCGTCGTCACGAATGCGAGCGTCCTGAGCGCTGGTGTTCCCGTGTTCCCCGGATTCAATCTCACGTTCTATCGGAACGATGGCGTGACCTTCGGGCTTTTGGGCGGCGCGCCGTGGTGGAGCCTCGTGGTGCTCGCTCTTGCCGTGTGCGCTTGGCTCGTGACCATGATGCTGCGCACCCGGGACGGCATCGAGGCGCTTGCCTACGGGGCGATCATCGGCGGCGCCTTAGGCAACGTCCTGGACCGCCTCAGGTTCCGGGCCGTGACCGATTTCCTCGATTTCTACGCCGGCGCCGCGCACTGGCCAGCCTTCAACATGGCTGACGCCTTCGTGGTCGGCGGCGTCGGATTGCTTCTTGTCGCGCCGATGATCACGCGACGGCCCAAGTGCGGTCCATGACGCTGTTTTGGACGCTGTCCCGGGAACGGGTGATTTCCCTGCCGTCGCGCATGATCGCGGCCATGGCAGCCGGCGGCCTTGCCGTTCTGACCCTCCCTCCGTTCTCGATCCTCCTGCTTCTCCCCGTTGCCTACGCCACCCTCCTTGTCCTCCTCCGGCATCTCCCGGTCGCCAAGGCAGCACTTGTCGGCTGGGCGTTCGGTCTCGGGCAGTTCGGTTTCGGGCTGTCGTGGATCGCGGAGAGTTTTTACGTGGATGCAGAGCGGTTCGGTGCGATGGCGGTACCCGCCGTCGCAGGACTGTCCGCAGGTCTCGCCGCCTTTCCGGCTATCGCGTCGGCGCTCTTCACCGCCATCGCACGCCGTCGTGCGATCGAAGGCGTGGCGGCCTGTCTTCTGTTCGCGACCTGCTGGACGGCGGCAGAGTGGCTACGAGGGCACGTGCTCACGGGATTCCCCTGGAACCTCGCCGGCTATGCCCTTGTCGACTACGCGGCCCTGCGGCAGCCGGCTGCATGGGTCGGAAGCTATGGGTTGAGCTTTCTCGTAATACTCGTCGGCACTCTTCCGGCGCCGGCCCTCTTGACCGAGGTGCGCCCGCGCTGGAGCATCCCCGTGCTCGGCCTTGGGATCGTTGTGGCGACCTGGTCCGCAGGCGTGGCGCGGCTCCAGCTCGAGCCGTCAAGCCCGCCGGGGCTCGATTTGAGGATTGTTCAGGGCAACGTTCCCCAGCAGGAAAAGTGGGCACCCGAAAACCGGGAGGCGACGCTCACGCGCTATCTCGACCTCTCGACTCGTCCCGGCTCTGTCGACATCCTGCTCTGGCCGGAAACCGCCTTCCCGGGTTTTCTCGATGAGGAGTCCGGGGCACGGTCGCGCATCGCTGCGGCCATTCCGGATGGAAGCCTGCTTCTGACCGGCGTGCCGGATCGCGTTTCCACGGACGAAGGCGCGCGCTACTATAATACCGTTCAAGCCTATGACCAAACCGGCACAATCTTGACCGGCTACGCCAAGCACCACCTCGTGCCCTTTGGCGAATACGTTCCGTTCAGGGGCTGGCTGCCGATCGAACGCATGACGGAGGGTCTGGGGGACTTCAAGGCCGGACCGGGGCCGCGCACGCTGGCACTGCCGGGGGTACCGCTGCTTGCCGTGGCCATCTGCTACGAGATCATCTTTCCGGGCCATGTCGTTGACGGCCTGTTCCGGCCGGACTGGATCTTCAACGCGACCAACGATGCCTGGTTCGGAACCAGCATCGGGCCGGAGCAGCACCTCGCCTCTGCACGCATGCGCGCCGTCGAGGAAGGGCTTCCCGTCGTCCGGGCCGCAAATACCGGAATCTCCGCGATCATCGACGCAAACGGTGACTTGGTCGCGCGGCTCGGCACCGGAGAAACCGGTGTCATTGATGCGGCTCTTCCGTTCGCTCATCCGCCAACGCTTTATGCGCGCTTCGGCGACTGGACGCTGCTGGCTCTCATCTTCGTAGCCTGGGCCGTAGGACTGGCTGCAGGTCTGGTCGGCACACACCGGGGCAACAAGAAAACAGGAACGGAGGCAAAGTCATGCTGGTAATCGCGGGCGTTGTCGCGGGTGCGATCTGGGGCGGATATCTGGCGCGACGCCGAAAAGGAAACCGGCTGGATATCCTCCAGTACGCGGCGAGTTCGGCGATCGCCTTCGGTCTTCTCACCTATTTCGTTTCGGTGGTCCTCTTGCGCGTCTTTTCATGAAAAGGGTTTGGAAACGGCACCGACGTGAGACGTCTTTTCAAAATATTGCTGTACGGGTTTCTGGCGATCTGCATCACGGCGTCGGTTGGTTCCGGGTTGATCTATTTTCTTCTGAGCGCATCCATTCCCGACTACAACGAGGACTTCACGGTCGCAGGCTTAGGTGGACCGGTCGATATTCTGCGAGATTCCTCGGCAATCCCACACATTACCGCGAATTCCGCCGCGGATGTCTATTTCGCGATCGGCTTCGTTCATGCCCAAGACAGGCTCGGTCAGCTGTTAAGGGCAAGGCGAATGGCCGACGCTTCTTGGCCATCAGATGAGACATTGTCCGTTGCGCCAGCGGTCTCAGATGCGCTCGCGTCCTATGCCGCTGGCGTCAATGCGTGGCTCGAGCTTGTGTCGGAAGGAGGGCGTGGCAGAGGCTCGCCGGAGCTGCTGATCGCAGACGAACGGTCGATCGACGCCTGGACACCCGGCGATAGCCTGAGGATTGCCCGGTCTTTCCTGAATGGCCTGCGACCGGGGAGCGCACGGAAAGGAATGCCGAGCATATCAAGTGCAATTATACCGGCCGATCGCCCAAGAGTGCTCGAACTGTTTGCCACTGATCCGCAGCAGCGCCTCAATGCATGGGCGATGGACGGTGAGCGAACCGCTACCGGGACGCCAATTCTCGCCGCCGATATCAGCGGTTCCCTTTCGCTGCCCTCGGTATGGTATCTCGCCGATCTTCAATTTTCGACAGGGCCGGTCATAGGGGCCACAATGCCGGGCGTGCCTTTCGTTATTGTCGGTCGCAACGTGCGCGTCGCCTGGGCCTTCCGGTCACTTCCCGTGCCCGACGAGGAGGCGCCAGGGGGGGCATCACCCATGCAGACGGCAGGTTTCCTGACGATGCTCGAGCTGTTCGCGCGTTCAGCCGACGCGACCGATGTCATTGGAGTTGCCGAAGAGATGTTGCCGAAGCGCATGGAGGCATTGGCCATTGACCGAGAGACCGTTGCCAGATGGCCAAAAGAGGAAGCCGTACGAGCGTCGTCATTTCGCGACATTCGACTGGCGGCGCTTGAATCTCGGCAATCGATCTTCTCGACGGAAGGCGCCATCGGTGTTCAAAGGGACACTGTGAGTTCCGTGGCGCGAACCCTCCTGCCCCTGATGGCGAAGGAGCTTTGGTTCGTGCAGTCCAGAGACAGCATCGAAGGCACCGATGCAAACGACCTTCGTCGTGAACTACTGGACAGGCTTGCGTCGTGGAATGGCGATATGGATCGCTATTCACCGGAACCTCTGCTGTTCTGGACCTGGCTCCGGGCTTTGCAGCAGCGCATTTTGAAAGACGAATTTCCGGCAGCGCAGCAACTCTGGACCCGTCCGAACCCGGACTTTCTTTATGCCGTACTCAGTGATCGTCGCGGCAGCGCGATCTGGTGCGACATCCGGCCATCATCACCTCGCGAGACTTGCGAGGAGCAGGTTCGCGTGGCCCTGGATGATGCCCTTGGCTGGCTGGTCGATCGATACGGGCGCGATCCCTCGACCTGGAGCTGGGGCGAAGAGCATACTTTGGACATGCGGTGGTTGCCGATCAGTTCGCGTGGGTTACTGACCGACCTGCTGTCCCTTCAAGCGCCGATCTCAGGCGATCCCTTTACGCAATTCTTGACGTCATTTGGTGTTGAAGAAGACCGTCCATTCCTTGTGAGTGCCGGAAGCAATTTTCAGGCGGTCATGTCGATATCGGAAGAAGCGGGATCATACTTCATGGCGCCCGCCGGACAGTCGGGACATCCGCTCTCTCGGTTCTACGACAATCTCTTTTCTTCGTGGATACAAGGCGAATACATCGCCATGTCGACCGATCTGTCACTGGCCCGTGGCGGCGCTTCCGGGATCTCGCGACTCACACCGGCTACCTCGGACAGTCCTCGCATGAGCGAGGGCCAGAGCGAATGATCACGAACCTCTTCTACCTTTACGACCCTTTCGGCGATGCGCTGTCACCGGTGTCGCTCATTGTTGTCGGTCTTACAGCATGGCTGTTTTTGCGTGGGCTCAAAATACACGCGCGCTGTCTCGGAAGGGTTTCTGGTTGGCGTCGAACCGTCTTCTTCGTCGGCCTCGCGGCCGTCCTCGTCGCGACGAATGGGCCGCTCTCGCCATTGGGGTACCGTCTGTTTTCGGTTCACCAGGTCGAGCATCTTCTTCTGCGACTGGCCGGACCACTTCTCATCGCAGTGTCTCAGCCCTGGCTTGTCCTTCAAGCCGGATTGAAAAGGGAATGGCGCCGACGCCTTGCCGCGATTGGGCGTACGCGCATCCCGCGATTCTTGGCGCTTCCTGCATCTGCCACCTCCCTTTTGATTGGCGCGCTCTTCGTCTGGCAGATCCCGATGATCTACGCCCTTGCACAACGCATTGCGGCGGTGGAGGCGCTGGCACATCTGTCAATGGCGCTGGCGGGGCTTTGGTACTTTGCTATGCTGTTCGATCCGCGTGATCCGCCTGAAGGAGCGCGACGGGGTGCTCGGCTGATGTCAGCGTTCGTGGTGATCGTTTCCAACATCTTTCTGGGCTCCCTGGCGACGCTCAAGGAGGCGCCTCTCTATGGATCAGAAATCATCGCAGCGAACGGTGGTCGACTTCGCGCCCTGGCTGACGAAACAATCGGCGGCTACGTAATCTGGGTCCCGTCGTCGATGGTTCTCATCGTGGCAATCATCCTGGTGCTGAACGGCTGGAACGCGGCGGAGGAACGGCGTTGGACTTCCCGCTACGAACTCATGCGCAAATCGAATGCGGCGGCGCTCGAGTTCCCGGAAACCGCGGAGGAACTGCGTCTGAAAGTGGAGAAGCCGAACCGGGACATGGGCCGTACCCTCGCCCTCGGCGCATTCGCCATGTTCATGGTTGTCATGATTACCGTCGTGACCATCGTCTATGCGCTCTGAACATTGGATCGGGCACCGAAATTGAACACTGGCATTCGATGAAACGATGGACTGGCTCAAGGCAAATAGCGCGAGTTTCGCTAAGTTAGTGCGACAGTCTCTTCTTTGAAGGCCTTGGGGCCAGGGTCTTCCAGCGGAGGCACTTCCGACGTGTTGCATTCGGGCGATGGCAAGTTGCTCCAATGTTGCAAATTGAATGCGCGGCCCCGGACACGTCGCGACGCAGGTAGTGCTGTGTACGCTTGAATGAGGGCTACCCGCCGCTTTGGGCGTTCCGCAACGCATGCTCGAATGCGTTCAAGGTGCGTTCGCTCACATGGTGCTCGATCCCTTCCGCATCGCGTTCCGCGGTTTCTTCATCGATCCCAATGCTCAGTAGGAACGCGACCACGATCCGGTGTCGCCGTCGACACGCCTCGGCTAGGGCCTGGCCCTCTTCAGTAAGGAACACCGCTCGATAGCGTTCTCGCCGAACGAGGCCGGCGGTCCTAAGCCGTGAAATGTTCTTCGTGACCGTCGGTGGCTTCACGCCGAGACGCTCGGCAATATCGACCGGTCGGGCCTCTCCGCGGGTTTCGATCAGCTCCGCGATCAATTCCACGTAGTCCTCTGCCATCTCGCTTTCATGCGCTTGCCGCACGATTGCAAAGCCTTCCGCCTGCGCCTCCGGCGCGCGTTCCCCAGGTTCAAAGGTCTCGCGTTCTTGTGATTGCGGCTTGGTCATGTCGCAAGTCTGCCCTGAGACACAAGGATTGACAACTTGTTTGCTTCGGGTAGATAAATTAGCCATGGCTAACTTTTGTATTGGAGGTCATGGTGATCCGGAAGCTGCTTGGGTTCGTGATTTTCTCTCTGGCCGGCGCGATGGTCTCGTTCGGGCCGGCCAACGCGACACCTGCGAAAGAAGTCCCATGGCTTCCGGACACGGCAGCCTATCGTCTGACGTTGTTTCTCGGAAATCTGGAACCGCTACTCTGGGACGACGTCGAAGCCGTCTGGTCCGAACCTTACCGCAATTCGGAGTTTTCCGCGGACGCGCTGACCTGGTTGGGTGAGAAAAGCGACATCGAAACCGGGCCCTTACTGGACGCAATGGCGCGACGGGACCGACAGTCCCTCTTCGCCGCCGCGACGAGGTTGATCGCTCTCAGGATCGAGGAAGAGCTGGGCCGCGCACTGGACGTTGACGACCCGGCACGCGCGCAGCAAGCGGTGAGAACCGCGCGCGAGCTCTACCGCGCCTTCGCTGACGGCGTTGCCGCTGCCGATCCTGAGGCTTCACGACGGATCGGCCTAGCCTGGCTGGAACTTAACAGTAGCACAGGGTCCGCCGGTGTTCTCGGAGCAGGCACCACACCACCAGACCGCGAAACGATGGTCACGGCACGAGCGGTGATCTCTGACTATCTCGCGGAGAATTATCTTGTGGACGACTTCGCTCCGAGGCAGCAGCTCAGCCCGCTGCCTGAGACGGCTCTGCTCAGCGGACGCGACATCGAGGTGCCACCGAGCCTGCCGCCGGGGTCCGATATCTTCGACCAGAATCCCCTGCCCCTGCTCGTCCTCAATTTCGAGGAGCAGGGCATCGATGAAACGGACCTGCCGCTTGTCGCATACGGCGACATGTTGTTCGACAGCGCTCAGATCTTCGGCAGCCCGGCGCGCGACCTCGGGATCGCCTGTTCGACCTGCCACAACCGCTCGGATGTGAATCAGCGTCTGTTCATTCCCGGCGCCAGCCATCAGCCCGGAGCGATTGACGTCGACGGCGCATTCTTCAACCCGATCTTCAACGACCGGCGCGACGATCCCCTCGACATCCCAAGCTTGCGCGGCTTGCGTTTCACCGGGCCTTACGGACGCGACGGTCGGTTTGCATCGCTTCGCGACTTCACCCGCAATGTGATCGTCAACGAATTCGGCGGTGACGAACCCACGCCTTTCATGCTTGACGCGCTTCTGGCCTATATGCTGGAATTCGACTTCCTCCCGAACTCGATGCTGACTGCGGACGGCATGCTGACCGAGGCGGCACCGGACGCCGCGCGGCGCGGCGAAGAGATCTTCAATCGGCCATTCGCGGGGCTCGGCGACCGCTCCTGCGCCAGTTGTCACGTGCCGGATGGCAACTTCCTCGACCGTCAGGCGCATGACATCGGGTCTGCCAGTCCACCCTACGAGGATGCGCGCGCAGGCGCATTCGACACACCCACCTTGCTCGGGACGGCCTTCACTGCGCCCTACTTCCACGACGGATCGTTGCCGACCCTCGCTGCTGTCGTGGAATGGTTCGACGAAACCAAGTCGCTCGGACTGAGTGAAGCCGAGCGCTCTGACCTCACCGCATACCTCGAGGCGGTGGGTTCGGCTGATGAGCCTTTTGAGACTTTCGATGCCGAGAACACGTCCTTCCGCCTTGCTTTTGCCGAGCTGACGACCTTCGCATCGACGCTCGACACGCTGCTGTCCCGGCGGGACGCAGAGCACATCCTACTCCTGACCGATACGGTCGCGGCGGACCTCTCGGCCGATGCCAGCAGGATGTCCAACCTTGCCGGTCGGCCCGAGGTCTATGCACTTGCCGAGCGATTGGCCCAAGTCGGTGCCGCCGTGCGCGCCGGAAACTGGGAGGCGGCAGAGGCACACTGGACCGCGTTCAGGGATGCGGCCGACACAATCGAAGAAAGGGCGTTCTGATGCCTATCCGACTGAGCCGCAGAAAGACGCTGATCCTGTCCGCCGCGGGCGCCGTGTCCTTGGGAACACGGCTTGCAGCACAGGAAGAAGGCTTGCGCCTCGCCTTCATTCCCCAGGAGAACCCCGAAAAACTGCTCGGCGACATCGCGGCCATCACCGGTTGGCTTGCAGATCAGGTCGGCGTTCCGGTCGAGGGTTTCGTCACCATCGACCATGCCGCGGCCGTCGAGGCGCTGCGGAACGGCGATGCCGACATCTCGTTCATGGGCGCGCTCCCCTTCGTGCTGGCCGAGGCCGAGATCGGCGCAGTGCCTCTGCTGTCCGAAGTCTATCGCGGCGCGCCGAGTTACACCGGCCGGATCTTCGTGCGCCGCGACAGCGGGATCGAAACGCTTGCTGATCTCGGGGGCAAGGATATCGCTTTTGCGGACCCGATCTCGGAATCGGGCTATCTCTATCCTCTGGCCGAGTTCGTCGAGGCCGGATTGGTTGCCGGGCCCGGCGAGGCGGACGCCTTTTTCGGTCGCATCTTCTTCGCGGGCGGATATCAGCAGGCGATGCAGGCGATGGCGGAGGGACTTGTCGATGCCGCCGGGGCGAGCCAGTACGCCGACCTCCTTCTCACCCCGCAGCAGCAGGCCGAAATCATCTGGATCGCCGAGAGCGAACCAATCCCCAGCCACGTGGTGATCGCGCGACCGGGACTGGACGCAGATCTCCGGTCGCGGTTCGTCGATGCGATGATGCGCCTCAACGAAGCCGGCAACCGCGACCTGCTGCGCTACCTCTACGGACCCGACGGCTATGTCCGAGCGGACCCCGCTGCCTATGACGGGGTGCGCGACATGGCCCGCCGCTACGGGCTCCTCCGGTGAGCGCCGCGGCGCAAATAGGCGATCTGAGCTTCGTCCATCCCGGCGCCGGGCTACCGGCATTGGACCATGTGTCGCTCATGGTGCCTGCAGGCGAAAGCACCGCGCTGCTCGGACCCTCGGGCGCAGGGAAAACGACGCTACTGGCCTTGCTCGACGGGCGTCTTCGCGGCTGGCGCGGTCGGGTCTCGGTCCTCGGCGCGCCGCTCGATCCAGACCATCCGCCTTCGCGCGCCAGCCGGCCAGATATCGGCTTTGTCTTTCAGGAATTCGCGCTGGTCGAACGCTCTTCAGTGCTGCGAAACGTTCTGAACGGGCGCCTTGGCCGCATGTCGCCCTTGCGCGCGGCCCTCGGGTCTCCCTTGCCACGCGACGTGGAGGTCGCGCGCGCCGCACTCGCTGATTGCGGCATCGCCGATCTGGCCGAGCGTAGGGTCGACAGCCTCAGCGGCGGGCAGCGGCAGCGTGTGGCCATCGCCCGATGCCTCGTCCAGGAGCCGCGCCTGATCCTTGCCGACGAGCCCGTCAGCAATCTCGATCCCGCCCGCGCCGCGGAAATCCTGACGCTGCTGACCGGTGCTGCGCGCGCGCGTGGCGCGACCATGCTGTTCTCCTCGCACCAGCCCGACCTCGCGCGGCGTTTCGCCGATCGTATTGTGGGCATGCGCGATGGGCGGATCGCCTTCGACGTGGCGGTCGGTGACCTGAGCGATGTCGCGACCGCGGACCTCTATCGCGAGACGGGGGCCCTGCCGGGCATCGAATTGCGGGCGGTGACCTGATGCGGTCGCGCGGGTTTGGCGGTTTCGCAGCTGGGGCTATGGTCGCGGGTGCGATTCTCTGGTCATTCGCCACGACCGATGTCGAGTTGTCGCGCCTCCTGTCCGCCGGACCCCGTATCGCGGATTTCCTCGGCCGGATGGTCCCGCCCGATCCGACCGTGATGAACGAGATTTTGAAGGGTAGCGCGGAAACGCTGCGCATCGCGATCCTGGGGTCTCTGGGCGCGGTCCTCCTGTCGGTGCCGCTCGGGATAGTTGCATCCGAGACGATGGCGTCGCCGGCGCTCTACCGACCCGTCAGGACGCTCCTCGCCTTCATCCGTGCCATCCCGCTGATCCTGGTGGCGATGCTCATGGTGGGTGCGGTGGGCCTGGGTCCCCTCCCCGGCATCATCGCGGTCGCCTTCCATGCCACCGGCATGCTCGCGAAGTTCTACGCCGAAGCGATCGACGGCGTCTCCCGCGCGCCGATTGCCGCGCTGGAAAGCGCCGGTGCCGGGCCGCTGGCGCGGCTCCGCTACGCGATCTGGCCGCAGATGGCGCCGGTCGTCGCCCGCGACACGATCTTCCGGTTCGAACTGAACCTGCGCGAGTCGCTGATCCTGGGCATCGTCGGCGCGGGCGGTATCGGGTTCTACATCCAGACCTATGTGCGCTCGTTCCAGTACGACAAGGCAGCAAGCGTCACACTGGCCGTGATCGCGATGGTGATCGCCATCGAAGCCATCAACGTGGCCCTTCGCCGCCGGTTTGCCTGAAGCGATCGACCGACGCGCAGACGCCTCTCGGCCCATCAGGCGTAGATGTCTATCGGTGTCCCGTCCCGAACCATGGCGTAGATTTCCTCGATCTCGGGATCCGAGACCGAGATGCAGCCCGCCGTCCAGTCGCGGACATTTGTGGGGTCGATCCCCCGCCGCGGTCCGCCGTGAATGAAGATGTCCTTGCCGGGGGAACGCCCTTGGGACTCAGCGAAAGCGATGTCGGCCTCGTTCGGGTAGGAGATACCGACGGACAGATGGAAGAGGCTGTCGGGGTTCCTCCGGTCGATCACGTAGGAGCCTTCCGGTGTGCGGCCGTCGCCCTCGAACTGCTTGTGACCGACAGGCGCGAAGCCTAGCCCGATCGGATATGTCCGTAAGACGCGATCGGCGCCGTCGAGAACCAGCAGGCGCTGCGCCTTGTAGAGGCGCAGCCGGGTGACCTCGGGTCCGGTATAGGTTCGGAACTTGCTGGCGCAGCCGGACAGAAAGGCAACAAGCCCACCGAACAAGACGCCACGGCGTGGAATATGGATTTTCGTCACTGCTCTATGCCTCGTGAGCGAGGTCTCATATGGGCTGAACGCTACCCTGCGGGTGGTGGCGGTTCAATGCCCGTGTGCGAGCGCGCCTCTTGCCATCTGCTCACCAATCGGCTCGCCGCCGGATGGCGGCGCATCTGCCTTGTGGCCATTGAGCAGGCGCAACGCATTGGCGACAACGAGAAGCGAGACGCCGACATCCGCCGCGATTGCGCCCCACATCGACGCCATCCCGAACGCCGTCGCGACGACGAAGACGGCTTTTGTCGCCAGAGAAACGCCGATGTTCTGGCGGATGATCGACATGGCGCGGCGTGAATGGCCGATGAGCCACGGTAGCTTGCCGATGTCGTCCGTCATGAGGGCGATGTCGGCGGTCTCGATGGCCGCGTCGGACCCGACGGCGCCCATGGCGATGGCGTAATGCGCCCGCGCCATGGCCGGGGCGTCATTCACTCCGTCGCCAATCATCGCGACCATGTCGTGGCTTTCGACCAGTTCCTCGATGGCCGTCACTTTGTCCTCGGGCAAGAGTTCGGCACGCACCTCGTCGATGCCGACCTCCACCGCAACGGCGCGCGCGGTACGTTCATTGTCGCCGGTCAGCATGACGATGGTCTTCACGCCCTGCGCATGTAGTCGCGCGACGACACCCTTGGCGTCCGGGCGAATCCGGTCGCGCAGTTCCAGAATCCCGGTCACGCCGGTCTCGTCACCGACGGCCACAAGCGTGCTGCCGGCCCCCTCGATCCGGTCACGGAGGTCCACCGGAACGGCGCTGCCGAACCCTTTCTCCTCGGCGAACCGTTCGGAGCCAAGCCAGACCTCTCGGCCCCCTGCCCTTCCTTCCAGCCCCCGTCCCGGCACGGTGCGTGTATCCTCGGCCGCTGAGACCGCGATGCCGTCTGCCTCGGCCCGCGCAAGTATGGCACGCGCCAGCGGATGCGATGACCGCGCTTCGAGTGCGCCCGCCAACGTCATAAGATCGCGCGCCGAGGCCCCGCCAAGCGGATGCACGGCGGCCACCTCAGGCTCACCCATGGTGATTGTACCGGTCTTGTCCATCGCCAGTGCCGTCGTCCGGCCCGGGGCTTCGACATAGGCTCCGCCCTTGATGAGAACCCCCGCCCGCGCCGAGGCCGTAAGCGCGGCCACGATGGAGACCGGGGTTGAGATGACCAGAGCACAGGGACAGGCGATCACGAGAAGAACCAGCGCGTTGTAGACCCAGTAGTCCCAGGCTCCACCGAGGACGAGCGGCGGCACCAGCGCAATGGCGATCGCCAGCGCCATGACGATGGGCGTATAGATGCGCGCGAACTTCGCGACCCACTGCTCAACGGGCGCTCGGCGGGCGTGAGCGTCCCCCACCATGCGGATGATCTTGGCGAGCACCGTGTCTGAGGCCGCCCTGGTCGCGCGCACCGTCAGCGTCCCTTCGCCGTTGATCGTTCCCGCGTAGACTTCGTCGCCTGGCTCCTTCGGCACCAGCGCGCTTTCGCCGGTGATTGGCGCCTGATCGACGGCCCCTGCCCCATCTACAACTTCACCATCCAGCGGGATGCGGTCGCCGCCGCGCACCACGAACCGTGCATTGATGGTAACAGCGGAAGCCGGCACGTCTGCTTCAGAACCATCATCATAGAGAACCCTTGCCGTCGGCGGCGCCAGGTCAAGCAACGCTGAAACCGCGTTCCGCGCGCGCCCGACGCTCCAGCTTTCGAGGTAGAGCGACAGCGAGAAGAAGAAGGCCACCGTCGCCGCCTCGAAGAACTCGCCGAGGCCGATGGCTCCGGCCACCGCGACCACCATGAGAAGGTTCATGTCGGGCGACAGACGCCGCGCGGAGGACCAGGCCTTCGGGGCCACGAGCCAGACACCGAACAGGATCGCGACGGCGAAGAGCACCGCCTCCGCCAGCGGCATCGGTGCTTCGCCATGGCCCGCGAACAGCCCAAGGGCCCCGCCCATGCCAGTCTCGACGATGTGCCAGAGAAAGCCGGCCGCCCAGAAGCCGCCACTCAGCGCCGTGAACAGCCGCTGCCGGGCGAGATGGGCTGCCTGATCTTCCGACGCGGTTCCTGCATCCCAAGGCTTCGCACTCATGCCGGTGGTCGCAACCAGTTGCGCCACCTCGTTGTCAGTTACACCGTCCGCGCTGTCCAGAATGGTCATCCGCCCGTTGATGACGTCGAAGGCCAAATGCTCTGCTCCGCCGACCTTCGGACCGACGACCTTGTTCAGGATCGCCACTTCTTCGGCGCAGTCGAGCCCGGAGACCTGGAAGCTCCGCCCGACAGACGGCGCAGGCGTCGTCGGAGCGACGTTGCCGCATGGTCGATCGCTTCCGCAGCAACTGTTGCCGCTCTCTTGCGGGGCGTGAGAATGATCTCGGCGGTTGGTATCAGCAGACATGAACGGACCTCAAGAGTCAGGTTGTTCAGGACAACATAGTTCCTACAGTAACTAGAGGTTCAAGAACATTAATTGATGGTTCTCCGGATCGCTTTCTTGCTATGTGTCGTCGGAAAGAGGCTGACCAGCTGTTGCGGCCAGACCGACAAAACAGGAAGGAAATTCAATGCGGCCGATACTATCAAAGCAAAACGCGGCGATCGGAGCCACATTACTGCTTACTGCCGGGTGTGCCATCCCTCCAAGCAGCGGGAGCGACGCGGCGAACGCTATCGGCAATATTCCCGATAGCGTCGTGGCAATGGCGGCGCCCGACCAGGATATTTCTACCGCGCGGCTTGTGCCGGACGACGGCTGTTACTGGTACCAGCATAGCGGGCCGGTCGAAACGACCTTGGTTCCGCTACGCACGCCAAATGGCAGTCGCATCTGCACCGCACGGGAAAGCTGAGCCGCTCGGCAGACCGTCGAACCGCCCGCCAAGCCCGCGCGCGTCTAGCTGCGGGCGGTGACGCTGTCCTCGGCCGAATAGAGGTAGGCCGTCGATCCGAGTTCGACGTTTGGGTAGAGGTCGTTGATGTGCGCCATAACCATGCGCACGCAGCCGGAACTTGCACGACCACCAATGCTGCTCGGATGCGGAGAGCCGTGTATCCGCAGATAGGTGTCGCGGTCACCGACGTACAGGTAAAGCGCTCGAGACCCGAGCGCATTTTCCGGTCCAGGCTCCATGCCGTCGGCGATGTCCGCGTAGAGTTCCGGATCGCGGTCGATCATATTCTGTGTCGGTTGCCAGTGCGGCCACTTGACCTTGCGCTTGATCGTATATGTGCCCGGCTCGTATAGATTGCCGCGCGCGATCGCCACACCATAGCGCATCGCCGTGCCACCTTCCTCGATGTGATAGAGATAGCGCGCCACCGCATCCACATGGATGTCTCCAGGGACGAGGCCCGCATTGGCGGCGACACGTTGCGGAAGAAAGCGCGGATGCAGACCCCAGGGATTGGACGTGGCAGGATCGTAGCCAGGCGGCGTGACTAGCGCGTCCCATGCGGCCTTTTGCGCTTCCGTGGGCCAAGAGTCGGCAAATGCCGGGCTGGCCAGCGATGCCGAGAACAGCGCGGTGGTAGATTGAATAAAATGCCTTCTCGTCAACATGTTAAACGTCTCCTTCGTAATTGTATGGCGGGTCGCGCAATTTCCCGGATACATTGTTGCCAGCCCGAGAGGATTTGAGGTGAGGGTTTAAGTTGCGTTGGCAGTTTGCCCGCGGCATTGGCGCTTTGTAGAGGGCTAACGCCTAAAGTTACTAGAGGTTCAAGGAAAACTTTCGTGACCCGACAAAACAGCTTCTCGCCGCTCAGCCGATACGTCCGAGAATCGGAAACGCATCTAGCATCCAGTATGACAGCGCGCTCAACTGTCCTGTCATCATCGCAATTCCCATCAGGATCATCACCACACCGGCCGCTTGGTGAAGTCGTCGACCGACGCGACCTATGGCCCGCAGTCGCCCAGCGATACGGTCAGTGAAAGCAGCAACAATGAGAAAAGGAACCCCGAGACCGGCGGAATATACGGCGAGCAAAACCATGCCTTCACCGATTGTTGCGCTGGCCGCGCTGGCTGTAAGGATCGCGCCGAGAATAGGCCCGATGCACGGCGTCCAGCCAAAGCCGAACGCCAGACCGAGCACGTAGGAAGCGGTCGCCTGACCGCCAGGGATGTCGAGATTAAAGCGGAAGTCGCGTTCCATGACAGATATTCGCGCAGCACCGATCATGAACATCCCGAACAGGATTATGATGGCGCCGCCAGCCAAGTTCAACTCGTAGCGCCAACGCAGTAGTGCCTGCCCGAGCGCCGTCGCCGACGCGCCGAGCGCGATGAATATGGTCGAGAAGCCAAGCACGAAGCACATGCTCAGCCACACGGCGCGCGAGGTGGAGGCGGACGCTACGCTGCCCTGTGCCGCCGTGCGTCCTGCAACGTAGGACACATATCCAGGGACCAGCGGGAGGACGCAGGGCGACAGGAACGAAATCGCACCGGCCAGAAGGGCCGCGGTCAGGCCAAGAAGAGAGACGTCCACCATCTACTTCTGCCCCCCGGAGACGATCCGGCTCAACGGAAGCCTGATCGCCAGGAAATAGGCAACAGACGGAACCACCATCCATTGCAACAGCGGCGTAAGACCCGCATCGAGTACCGGAACCACCGGCATGATGTCGCGATAGGCCCAGGCCGCGCGGATCACGATATTCAGCCATTCGCTGAAGACCGTGTAAGAGACGCCGAGGACCAGCGCGAGAAGGAGGACAGTTCCTGCCCGTGTTGCCGGCCACGCCTGTCCACCGACGATGAACAGGGAAAGCAGCAGCGTGCTCATGGCGATCAGCAGGTCTCCGCCAGTGCAATGCGCGACCGCGAAGGCAATCTCGCTCCAGCTTCCTTCGACCCAGATCGTGTAAAGTGGGATGTGGGCACTTTCCCAGAGGAGGTGTCCAATCGCGGAATAGACGATGTAGCGCCGGATGACAGACAGCCAACTGGCCTCTGGCAGAAGATATAAGTTGGTATTCGCGGTCATTCTTTCGGTTCGTCCTGCTTCAGTGCTCGTTCGTCAGGCCGTTGACATAGAGGATCATGTTGATGTGGCGAAACTGGTCTCCGGCGAAGATCCCGGCATGTCGGTTGCCGCGCGCGATCACGTGGACGAGCGGGGCATCCGGAGGCACTGTCGTCAGCGCGCGATACCGCTCGATCAGCACTTCAATCGTTGCCCTTGGGCGAGCAATCTTCACGTTCTCCGCCAAGGGCTGCGGAACCGGGTCCTCGGCATCGCTCACGACCAAAAATGTCACCATGCTCAGCATGGGGGATGCGTTCACACCGTCCCTTACCTTTGCCAGAAGCGCCTGCTGATCCGCGCAGGGTGAACCACAACTCGCCGGTACAAAACTGAGGACCACGACCTGGTCCTCGAGATTGGTCAGACCAACCGAAGCCCCCTCCGGTCCCAACAGGTTCATTGCGGGCAGGTCCCTGAGGTCTAAAGCTTCGAAAGCGGGTTCCTTCTCCGCCATGACCTCGTCAAGACGATCGCCCGGATGGTCTGCGTAAGCCGGAAGAGCGAGGAGAAATGTCGCCGTTGCAAAAAGCTGCCGCATGGTCACTCCCCCTAGGTCCGCTGGCACCCGGCCCGAGAACCGGTACCGAGATGTCGATCTTTGCACCCGATGCGAATGTGAGGGTCAGCGGCAGAAACGTGCCCTCTTCCAGCTTTTCCGTCAGCGCCATCAGCATGAGATGCATTCCGCCCGGCGCGAGTGTCACGGGCTCGCCGGATGGCAGGTTGAGCACCTCGATCTGAACCATTCTACTGACGCCCTTGGCGTCGGTCTCGACTGCGTGAATCGTGACGTGACCGGCAGCGGGGGTGGAGACACCGATCAGTTGCTCTTCCTCGTCGCTTTGGAGCGTGAGGTAGGCCGCCGCAGGGCGCGACGCGAGCACGCTCGCGCGCGCCCAACCATCGGTGATCGTGACATCGGCCAGTGCCGTCACTGGCCAAACCGCCAACGCGGCCATGAATATCAACTTTCTCATTCTTACAGCGCCGTCCCTTAAAGTTTCCTGCGGATTGTTTCGGCGAGGTCCTCTGGCGTCTGACCGCCTTCCTGATACACCGCCTCGTATTTTCCGCCCGGGCGCATCAGGTAGATATGCCCTCCGTGCGCCATGAAATATCCATCGGGCGCGGAGTCGTCCTCCGTCCGCTCATACCATGTCCGGAAGTTCCGGGCGGCCTCGGCGATCTGCGCTTCCGTGCCCGTCAGTCCGATCAGACGCGGATGAAAGACCGAGACATAATCAGCCATGGCCGGCACCGTGTCGCGCTCCGGGTCGACCGTGATGAACATAGGGGCTACCTGGTCGGCATCGTCACCAAGAATATCCAGCACACTGGCCATGTAGGCGAGTGTCGTCGGACAGACATCAGGACAATTGGTGAAGCCGAAAAAAACGAGCTGCCAACGATCAAGGTAGTCGGCCTGGGTGACCACCTGGCCTGTATGATCCGTCAACGTAAACACCGACCTGATATCGGCCTCTCCAGAGTACCGGACCTCGCGCGATCCACTTCCGAGGTACATGTTAAGTGAATAGTAAAGCCCAATGCCCGCCACAGCCAAGAGAGCTGCGCTCCACAAAGAAACCAGAAGATAAGGCTTCCAGGATTTGCGCCCGTTCTCGTTGCCACTACTCATCGGTCGTTTCCGTGATCAAAGACTGCAACGCGGGCTTTTCGAGAAGTCCCGGGACAAGCGTCTCTCCAATCAAAAAGGTTGGCGTTCCCGAGATGCCCAATTCGGCGGCCGCCTGGTGTGATGTTTCGATATGAGCGGTGATGTCAGTGGCATCCATGTCGGATTGCAGACGGGAATAATCCAGCCCGGCTGCTTCGGCGGCGCGCCGGATCATCACGGCATTCGCGCGCGGTTGCGCCATCAGCTCTTCATGAAAGTCGGCGAAGCCATCTTGCTTGAGTGCGGCCAACGATGCGCGCGCGGCGAGCTCGGAATCCGGGCCAAGGATTGGCCACTCCCGCATGACGATCCGAAGTTCGGGATTCTCTTCGATCAGCTCAAACAGGATCGGGGCGGCGCTTCGGCAATAGGGGCAGTTGTAGTCGAAGAATTCTATCAGGACGATCTTCCCATCCGGATTGCCCAGAACGCCGGCATTCGGGTCAGACAGCAAGAGGTCACTTACGCGAGCGATATTTGCACGCTGTTCCGCTTCGGCTTCCGCCTGGGCCTCCTCCTGAAAATTCAGCAGGGTCTCGACCAGAACTTCCGGGTTCTCGCGGATGGTTTGCAGGATCAACGCCCTGATGGCCTCTTGCTCCGTTTGATCGAGCGGGGTGGATTGCTGAGCTGCGGCACCCAAGGGCGCGATCAGCACCCAAAGAAGGACCAACAGAAATCGAGCGGCCGGTGTTCGTGACATACGCATCCTCCGTGTCGAATCACCGGGGGCTCGTGCCCCCGGCGAAGACCAATCAGCCTTTGTCTGTAGGAGGCTGGGTTTTCTCCATGGATGCGTTCATCGCCTCCATCATCTCCGTGCAGGCCTCCATCATCGGACCCATTTGTTGCATCATCTTCATCATCGGCATCATACCGTCCATGCCGGACATATCGCCCTGCATCATGTTGCCTGACATGCCGTTCTCGCCGTCCTTCATCTGGCCTGACGACCCGCTGTTGTCCTGGGCGACCACAGCGGTTGCCAAGAGGGTAGCCGCGGCTGCGGCGATGCTCAGATTCTTGATAGGTTTCATGAGTTTCTCCTTAAGGTTTCTTTGTGTTCTCGGGATCAGTCCCTCGTGAGGCTCGCCTCTGTGGGTGAGTTCTTCTTGTCGCAGGAGTCAGATTTGCACATCGCGCAATAGCCCAGCCCGCACATGACAGCGCACGGCGCTACAGCCAGGATGAGCGGGGCCGCACCGATGGCGGTCAGCCAGCCCCAGTTGAGGGCCATTCCGGCAGCGATGATCGCCATCGCCGCCAGGATCAGACCGCGGCGCCCCAGTTTGGGACGCCACTGGCCGGCCCCGCCAGCATGGGTATCAGGTGATATGTCCGACATTGCTCCTCACTCCTTTTCGTTGATGATGGTCTGCATTTGAGAGATGATTTCCGGGCTGTCCCATTCGGCCGGCCCAACCAGGCGGCCGAGTTCCTTCCCGTCCCGCCCAATCAGGATCGTCGTCGGTAGACCGAGCGCTCCGAAGGCCCACATCGCACGGGTACTGTCCGCCAGGTACATGTCGAGGTGCTGGATGCCGATCTCATTGTAGAAGCGCCGCACGACCTTGAGGCCCGCCCGATCGATGGAGAGTGGCAGCACGTGAAAATCGTCTCCTCCGAGACGGGCCTGAAGCGCATCGAGCGTCGGCATTTCCTCGCGACAGGGCACGCACCAGGTTGCCCAGATATTAAGAAGCACGACCTTGCCCCGGAAATCCTCCAGGGTCAGGTCTCGTCCCGCTCCGTTGACGAAAGGCGGCGACAGCATTTCGCGTGGCGCATCGTGAAGCGGCATCAGCGGCTTTGCCTCGGCACGTCCCACGAACCCCAGAGCCAATACTCCAGCCAAAAGTTCGCGTCGATTCATGATCCGGCTCCTTCCTGAAGGCGTCGCACGACGGGGAGGATGTCATCCTCCAAGGAGCGGCGGTTGAAGGGACCGATATGCTTGTAGGCGATCCGACCGTCCGCATCGATCACGAAGGTCTCCGGCAAACCGTACACGCCCCAATCGATCGCGACCCGGCCAGTACTGTCAGCCCCGATCCTGTCGTAAGGATCGCCAAGCTCCCCGAGGAAGGCCAAGGCCTCTGTCGGGCGATCCTTGTAGTTGATGCCGAAAATTGCGACTTCATCTCGAGCGGCCAGTTCATTGAGCAAGGGCATCTCGACCCGGCACGGCACGCACCACGACGCCCAGACGTTGACGATGGACACCTGCCCTTTCAGATTGGCGGTCGAGAGGCCGTCGGAACGTCCCTCGATCGGCGGCAGCTCGAATTCAGGTACCGGCTTGCCGATTAGCGCCGATGGCAGACCGTCATCGTTGTTGAAAAGCCCCCAATAGAATGCGCCGCCGATCACCGCGAAAACGGCCACTGGCAGGAGGGCCATCCACGATGTTCGCTTTGGCGGATGCTCGGTGTGCTCAGTCATAGCCCACCCCTGTCGTTTGACGAGACCTCGGCCTGGAACTCGCGTTGCCGTTCGGGCCAGGTGCTCTTGATGTAGGCGAGGACGTCGGCGATCTCGTCGTCTGTCAGGATGCCCTCGAAGGCCGGCATGTCGCTCTCATATCCCGGCACCACCGCCTGAACGCCGCCCTTAATCACGATGAAAAGATTGCGGTCGGAGTGGTGCCAGGTGTGGCCCGTTTCATCGTGCGGCGGGGCCGGCATACGGCCGTTGTCGAGACGTCGCCGCCAGTCAGGCTGGCCTTCGAGGTTCTCACCATGGCAGGACGCGCAGCTTTCGGCGTAGACTTGTTTGCCTGCGATGAGGTCGTCCTCTGTGACGGGTTCTCCAAAAAAGGTTAGTCCTTGGATGGCCGTCACGTCCGGTGATGCTTGCGCCAGTACGAAACTGCCGATGATGGCAGTCGCGATCCCTGCCAGAAACATGCCAGCAATCGGTTTCATGTCGCGCCCCGAATGTACTTGGCCAGAGCGATCACGCTCAACACAAGGACAGCGACGAGCAGCAGCAAAACCACCCCGCCGCCCAACATCATCGCGCCCATCATGGGCCCGTTCATCATGCCCATGCACTCATTCATCGGAATAGACGGTGATGCCGCCCTCGCCGAAGGCGTAGGTCTTGAGGGTGCCGGTCTTGACGCGGGCCATCCCCGGGGCATTGGCCGGCATTCCAGGCAGGGTGATGCCAGCGATGTCTGGTCGCTCGCTCAGGAGCCGATCGATGATCTCGGCCGGAACCAGACCGCTGACATAGTAGCCGTCGATCTCGGCGAGATGGCACCCGATGCCGCGCTCGGGAACACCGACGTCGACCGACCGCTTGTCGAAATCCCGGTCATCCACGCGGGTGACGGTGAAGCCGTTTTCTTCGAGATAATCGGCGTAAGTATCGCAGCAACCGCAGCCCGGATCGCGCCAGATCGTGATCTGCTTCGTGCTATCGGTCGTTTCCGGCTTTGCCGCCGGCTCACTTTGTGCCCAGGTCAGCGTCGTCAGCGCCCCCGCACTGACAATACCGCCGCCGATCAGGCCGAACACTGTTCTTCTCTGCATCTCTCTCTCCTTCATCCGGCCGCTGTCGCGGTCCAGCTTTTGCCGCCGTCGCGGCTGAGTTTCAGGGTGCCGCCGATGACAGCAGCGATGTACGTCTCGTCACGAGGATGAACCGCGATCGCAGTCGCGGCGCTTCGAGCCACCTGGGTCCAGACCACCCCGCCATCCGCCGAGGTCCAGATCCCCGAGGGCAAAGCGGCATAGAGCCGCTCCGGTGCCGAAGGGCTGCTCGCCAGCGACTGTACCGGCTCGCCTTCGGGCAACGGGTTTTCGGGGGGTGGCGCATCGCCAGAGACCAGCGCATCCATTGCGTTGCCCGGTTGGACGTCCTGCCAGCGGCAGAAACAGTCGGGCACCCGGGTCAGACCCATCTCGGTGCCTGCATAGATCCATATGCCGCCCATGCCGGTCTCGAGATCGACAGAGGCCAAAGTGAGCGGATCGCGCTCGGCCCCTTTGAGCCAGGGGCGGTCCATCGCCAGCGTCCAGGTTTCGCCAGCGTCCTCGCTCTTGTAGAGACCGTCGCCGCGGACTGCTGCATAGATCATTTCGGGGTCCCGCGATGCGATCGCGACGGCATTCACTTCTCCGTCCGGAAGCCCGGCTTTGCCGATGCGCCACGTCGCCCCACCATCTGCCGACAGTGCGACACCGCCCTTTTCCAGGCCGGCGGCGACAAGGCCGGGCCGGTCAGGATTGGTGGCCATGGCCAGCACTTTGCCAGGCGTCGTCCACTCTTCCCAGGTACCGCCGTTATCCTCGCTGATGTTCAGCGTTGCTTCCGCCGCCAACAGCACGTCACCGTCGAAAGCCAACGCGCGGATTCCGCCGCCGCTGCCGGCCCGCGCAAGGTCCGGCAGAAGTACATAGGCGCCTACGCCGAGAGCCGACGAAAGAAAGGCGCGTCGCGTGCTAAGCAGGCTTGGGTATGCGGTTCTCAATTTGCTTTCTCCCACGTTCAGGCCACCCGGATCACGCCCATCATCCCCGCCGCCTGGTGCTCGAGAATGTGGCAATGAAACATCCAGTCCCCCGGATTGTCGGCGACAAAGGCGATCTCGACGCGTTCGCGCGGTGCCATCAGAACCGTGTCCTGCCATTCGCGATGCTCGGTCGGTGCCCCATCGCGGGTCATGACCCGGAAGGAATGGCCGTGCAGGTGGATCGGGTGATGGAATGCCGTTGCGTTGGTCATCTGGATGACGTGACTCGCATCGCGTTCGAGGGTGAGGAAGGGATCGAGCATATGTCCTTCGGCCGCCTTGCCGTTGACGAACCATATGCCGCGCCCGTCGTGGCGCATGCCCATCATGCCGCCCCCCATCATGTCACCGGATTGACTGAGACCCATGTCGCGTTCGACCATCGCGCCCATCATGCCGCCGGTGAACAGCACCTCGTGGCGGCGCGCAGACGCCATGTCCGGTTCAGGAAGCGGATTGTCAGGCAAGGCAATATCCCAGTCGGGCGGCGCGTCGCGCAGTGGCGGGTCCTCGTAGACGATATCGAGCAGCCGATACTCGCTATCGCGATAGGCACGATCGACGAGCGGAACTTTCGGGTTCGTGGCGGTCAAACAATCCAGGATGACATCCGCCCGCATGGCAGGGCCGAGCACGACCCGCCCGCCGGGCGCTGCGTGGGGTGCCACAGGCTGGCCATCCAGCGCGATGATGCGGGGTTCGTGATCTCCGAAGTCGAGCGCGAAGATGCGCGCATTGGCGGCGTTGATCAGTCGCAGCCGGATGCGTTCGCCTCGTTGCACGGCGAATGTCTCGGGAACCTGCCCGTTGATCGTGACCGTGTTTCCCAACCGTCCGGCGTGGCTCATGTCCATGGCCGCGCCGAAATCGTCCGAGATCGTGGCATCACGCGTCAGGCGCCAGTCGTCGAGGATCCAGGTGATGTCGCGGTCGACCTGCGGCGCGTTCAGTTCCTCAATGATGAGCGGTCCGTAGAGACCACGCCCGACCTGCTCGAAGCTGCGCTGGTGGGGGTGATACCAGAAGGTCCCTGCATCGACTGCGTCGAACTCGTAGATGAAGGTTTCGCCCGGCGCGATGGGTTTCTGTGTCAGGTGCGGCACCCCGTCCATGGCGTTCGGCACGCGCAGCCCGTGCCAGTGGACTGTGGTTTCCTCGGCCAAGCCGTTCGTGACGTCGATGCGCAGGCGGTCGCCCTGCCGGAGCCGCAACTCGGGCCCGGGAACCTGTCCGTTGTAGCACCACGCGGGTGTCTCGGGGTGCGGGTTGGGCACCAGCCGCGCAGCGCCCGGCGCGGCACGCAACGAGAAACTGCGGCTCTGCGACTCGGCGAACGTGGTCTTGCCGAAGGCCGTTGCCGCAACCCCCGCTACCGAAGCAGCGAGAAAGGAACGGCGCGATAGAGCCGGATTGGATCGGTTGAACATGAACTTGTACTCTCTGATCTGACGGCGCGGCACCGCGGCAACGCTGCGGTGGCGGTGCGATTGTCTCGCGCGACCGCACGGAAGCGCGCAGTCGGTACGAGTCGACACATCCGGCGCGATCAGGCGCCGAGTGTCGGATCAGAGGTGGAATCGAGGAGGTTCTTTGGCCGGAGGACCGGTGATGCCACGCGCAACCCGCTCCGGCATCCGGTCATGCGCGATGGACGTGGCGACATGGCCCGTGTCCGCCGAAGCAACCGGAACAGCGGCCATCCCTGCGACGTTGCACACGAAATCGCAAACCCCGCCCTTGAGTCCGGCCTCCTGATCGCCGCACGCGTCGCAATCGTCCATCCCGGACATCCCGACATCCGCGGTGATCATCGCGGAGGCCATGGCAGCTGATCCCGCCGAATGCGCAACTGCGCCCACGGCGAAGGCCATGAGCGCGAGAAAGCAGAAAAGGCGGGCGAGCAAAATCATGAAACTATTATTTACTATTGCGTTGCATGAATATCCAGCGACGGCTTGTCGCGTTTCCGTGAAGGGCGATTTATCGCCTGATCACCGTCTTCGCAGCAATCCTGTTGCGCTAGATCGTCTATGATCGGGCAATCAGGCCGCTCGTCGCCCTGACACCGTTCGACAAGGTCGCCGAGCGTCGCGCTCAGCCCCTGTAGCTCTTCGATCTTTCGGTCGATTCGCGCCAGATGGGTCTTCGCGATTGCCTTGACTTCGGAGCTCGACCGCTTGCGGTCTTCGTAAAGAGACAAGAGCGTTCGGCATTCCTCGATGCTGAAGCCGAGAGAACGGGCCCGGCCGAGAAAAGCGAGCTTGTTCAGTTCGAGATATCCGAACTCGCGATAGCCGTTCTCCCGGCGAGGCGGACGCACAAGTCCGATATCCTCGTAGTATCGAATTGTTTTGGCGGGAAGGCCGCTTCGTTCAGAGACGTCGCCGATGTTCATCGCGAGATCCTCATACATCTGTTTGTATTCAATATAGGGCTTCCACTAACTGGAAGGTCAATGCCTGTAGGAATTATTTCCCATTCGGCACGACCGCGCCAGCAACCGTCAGACGATGAAGCGGTCCCAGCTTCCGTAGTGTTCCTCGCTCCTGCGACCGAGGGGCAGGCTGAGCGCGACGAGGACGATCCCGGCGACGACACCGGTCAGACTGCCCGCGACCGTCCCGCCATGGAGCAGCAGCGGCGCCACGATCAGCCAAAGACCGAACAGGATATTGAGGAACCTCAGGGGCCGGGCCACTTCGGCCCAGGCAATGACGGCGGTGGTCAGGATCAGCGCGCCCAAGAGGTGATCGCTACCTGCCAGCGGCATCGCGTTACCGAAGATCGCACGGCTGAGCATCAGGAAGGCGCCAATGCCGGCGCTGAGACCAAGCGTCCATGGGACCGTTACGCCACGCGCGCTCTGCCGAAAGACCTGAAGCGGCCTTGCATCGAAACTCATCTCTCCCCCAGTGGACGAGCCTGGCAAAGCGTCGCCACGGAAGAACGCGCGCCAGAACGGTCTGCCTCGGCGCGTGTTCCAGACCATGAACTGGACCATGGCCACGATCTCGTCCAGCGAGAACGGAATCATGATCAGCATCGCCAACGCGGCCAGCAGGCAGATCGTGCAATAGGTTCCGATGGTGATCGGTTGAATGATGATGAAATAGATACTGACCACCCCGAGCGGTCCCACCACGATCCCGAACAGCGCCACCATCCATGGCATGGTGCGCCAGCGTAGCCGACTGCCCATCACGCCCATCAGAATCTCGAACATGTAGCTCATGGCGCCGAGACCCCCATCGGCGACCGGCCAGGCCTTGGAGACATCCGAGGTGATGATGTACTCGGTTCCATTGAGCGCCGAGGGGGACGAGAAGAACGGCTCCCAGACTGCATCGACATGGCCGAGCTGGTAGGCCGATAGGATACGCGAAAGGATGAAGCCCACGACGCCGAGAGCGATGATCGGCAGACGCTGCACATAGGTTGACGGACAATAGGTCCAGCCGGGCGGAATGTCGCCATCATCCATCATTCCTTCGCGGGACATCCCGGGCATCATCGGAATGAGGATCGTCAGGGCGATCACCAGCGCGCCGATCAGGGTGTCGTTGGCGTAGACGGCCGGGTCCGGCGTCCAGAGCACCAATGGCGCGGCCAGCAACCAGACACCGAGCGCGGCATTGGTCCATTGCGCCCAGCCGTTGCCGGGCCGCAGGGACAAGGCCGCAAACAACATGATCGCCAAGCCGGTGAACACATCGTTCCAGGCCGTCATCCAGCTTCGGGTGGCCGCCTCCATCAGGTCGCGATCTTCGGTCACGCGCTGGACCGCGGCGCTGAACTCCGTCTGATCAAAGGTTCCGAACACCGAGGGCGCGGTGGCGAGCCAGAGGCCAAGCGCCATCACCAGCCAGTGCACCCAGAGCATCGAGAAATGCATCTGCCGCATGTGCACGTCATGGTCGCGCGCGGCTTCGTCCGCTTCGGCCTCCGAGGGATTATCCTCCGCCTTTTGCGTTGCTGCCTCCAGCGCCACCTTCTGCGCGGATACCCGAGCGGCATTCAGACCGTTCGTGCGGTACCAGGCAAAGGGGTCATCCTTCAGTTTTGCGAGAATGCGCGGCATGTCCTCGCGCAGGGAATGTTTCGGTTTCCAACCGAGTTCCTTGTGGGCTTTGGACAGATCCAGCGCGTAGTGATCGCTAGAAATATCGACCATCCAAGCGCGTATGAAAGCGTCTTCGCCAAAAACCTTGTTCTCCGTCCAGGCCCCCAGTTTGGCCAGCTTCGGGGGCACGTTCCAGGTGATCCAGTCTTCGCCGTGCAATTCCCGTCCGATCAGGCGCTGCAATTCCCCGAACGGGATCGGCTCGGCTTCGCCGAGCAGAACCGGAAAGGTGTCTGACAGGTCGGCCCGCCGGTCGACGACCCGTGACATCGCATCGAGCAGATCGTCGAGATGCAGAAAGGCTTGCCCGCGCTGCAGATCGCCCGGATAGACCTTGCCGTTGAACCGTTTCTCATAAATGCGCGCGATCTGGTGCGCCAGAAATGTCGAATGCCCATCGTCGTCGTAGATGCCCGCGGGTCGCAGAAAGACATGCTTCTCGCTGCCCTGCTCCTCCCCCAGCATCGCCTCGGTCCGGACCTTGGACGCCCGGTAGGGCAGCTTGGCGTCGAAGGGGCTGTCTTCAGAGATCGGCTGTCCCGGCTCGGACGGAGCATGGGCCAGCATCGTCGAGGCGAAGACGAACTGCTCCAGTTCGAATTTTTGCAGCCCCTGAAGCAGTCTTTTCGTGCCCTCGACCGTCACCGCGTCGTAGGCAGGGTGGTTTTCGCCCGTCAGGTCGAAATAGGCGGCGAGATGTATGCAGGAGGCGATCCTGTCGCCATAGGCATGTCGGATCCGCCGAAGCGCCTTGTCGACGCTTTCCTGATCGGTGATGTCGAAGCAGACACATTCCGCCGTGTGAGGCGGGTGCGGCGGCGTGTAGCGATCAAGTCCGACAACAAGATAGTCTTCGCTTAGACGGCGGGTGACCGCCGCGCCGAGATATCCGCTCGACCCGGTCACCAAGACGACCGGTTTTTGATCCCCGCCCATGAATGGCCTCCGATCTCACAGTTGTCTTAATTGCGCAGGTACTTGATCAGCGCCGCGACGGCGAGAATCAGGACGAGGATGATCAGAACCCATATCAAGCCCATCCCAAACATCATCCCGCCGCTCATACCTTCGCCCATCATTGTCTCAGTCCTTCATATATCTCGTTGAAAAATAACGCCTACCGGCATCTTTCGTTCCGACGATGCAGCACACTTCGGCCCAGGCAACGCTAGCTTCAGTCAACAAGCTAGGCGTTCCACCAACTGTAAGGTCAAGAGTTGGGCGGCGACAAAAAGGCTATTGACCTTCCAGTGACTGGACGTCGCATATTTCCTTCAGATTGAGGATGGAGATCGAAGATGCAAGCTGACGATGCTGTCGTTAAAGTGCGAGATCCGGTTTGCGGAATGGGCGTGGATCCTACTACCAGCGAGCGTGAAGTCGTCCACGATGGTCTCGAATATCACTTCTGCTCCAACCGATGCCAGGAGGAGTTCTCCGCTGACCCTTCCGCCTATGTCGAGGCCGTCGATCCCGTGTGCGGTATGTCAGTCGATCGCGCGACAGCAAGCCATGTATCCCGGGTCGCAGGTGAGCCGCATTTCTTCTGCTCGGTGCGCTGCCAGGAGAAGTTCGATGCGGCACCGGAAAGCTACGCTGGAGGAAGACCCGCATCCGAAGCAATGCCCGAAGGCACGATTTACACCTGCCCGATGCACCCGGAAATCGAACAAGTCGGTCCCGGCGACTGCCCGATCTGCGGCATGGCACTGGAACCGAAAGGCATCCCGGCTGGAGATGAAGGCCCCAACCCGGAACTCGTCGATTTCACCCGAAGATTCTCGATCGGCACGATCCTGACCGTTCCTGTCGTCGTCCTTGCGATGGGAGGCTATGTCGGTCTCCCCGTGCGCAGCTGGGTCGGGCATGGATTGGCCCACTGGCTCGAGTTGATTCTGGCAACGCCCGTCATTCTCTGGTCCGGGTGGCCGTTTCTGGTGCGTGGCTGGAAGAGTTTCCGCACCATGAACCTCAACATGTTCAGCCTGATCGGGATGGGAGTCACCGCCGCCTGGGCGTTCAGCACCGTCGCCGTAGTTGCGCCTGGTTTGTTCCCAAGTGGCTTTCGGGACCCTGAGGGCAATGTCGGTGTCTATTTCGAAGCGGGCGCGGTGATCGTGGTTCTGGTGCTGCTCGGTCAAATTCTGGAACTGCGCGCCAGGGAGCGGACCGGCTCGGCCATCCGCGCCCTGCTCGACCTGGCGGCAAAGAGCGCCCGTCTGATCCGCGCGGACGAAACGGAAGAGGAAGTGCCTCTGGAGCATGTGCAGATCGGCGACCGTATCCGGGTCCGCCCGGGCGAGAAGGTGCCGGTGGACGGCGAAGTTGTCGACGGGCGGTCGTCGGTCGATGAATCCATGCTGACGGGGGAGCCCGTTCCGGTCGAGAAGGTTGTAGGCGATCCAGTCACAGGGGCGACGATCAACGGCACGGGCAGCCTCGTGATCGAGGCGAAACGGGTGGGAAAGGACACGATGCTGGCGCAGATCGTCGAAATGGTGGCGGCCGCTCAGCGGTCCCGTGCGCCAATCCAGAAGCTCGCCGACGCCGTGGCCGGGTACTTCGTTCCGGCGGTGATCGCGGTGGCGATAATCTCGTTCGTCGCCTGGTCAACCTGGGGTCCGGCGCCTGCGTTTGCCTACGGTCTCGTCTCCGCCATTGCGGTTCTTATCATCGCCTGCCCCTGCGCGCTTGGCCTTGCAACGCCGATGTCGATCATGACCGCGACAGGGCGAGGTGCGCAGGCGGGCGTGCTGATCAAGAATGCCGAAGCGCTCGAGGCGTTTGAAAAGGTGGATACCCTGATCGTCGACAAGACCGGTACGCTGACGGTCGGCAAGCCGGAGCTTTCCGCCGTGCTGCCGGAAAAGGGGCACGACGAATCCGAGGTCCTACGGCTGGCCGCCAGCCTCGAACGTGCGTCCGAGCACCCGCTGGCTGAGGCGATCGTGCGCGAGGCCGAGGAACGCGACCTGAAACTCGCCAATGCCGACGAGTTCGAGGCGGTTACCGGTATGGGCGTGAGGGGTATTGTGGAAGGCAAACCCGTGGCACTGGGAAACGTCAGGATGCTCGGCGAACTCGGCATCGACGCGCCAGCTGCCACCGAGGTCGCCAACGCCCGGCGCGACGACGGCGAAACGGTGATGTTCGTGGTGGTGGCCGGTGCGATTGCCGGTCTCGTAAGCGTTGCCGATCCCGTCAAGGAGACGACGCCCCGCGCGCTGAAAGCCCTGCACGAACTCGGCTTCCGGATTGTCATGGCAACCGGGGACAACGAGCGCACGGCCAAAGCCGTGGCGGGCAGGCTCGGCATTGACGAAATACGTGCGGATGTTCTGCCCGAGGACAAGGCGCGCATCATCCGCGAGCTTCAGGCCGAAGGCCGCAAGGTCGCCATGGCTGGCGATGGCGTGAACGATGCGCCCGCCCTGGCCCAAGCCGATGTCGGGATCGCCATGGGCACCGGCGCCGATGTGGCAATCGAGAGCGCGGGGTTCACCTTGGTGAAGGGAGATTTGAACGGCCTCGTCCGGGCGCGGCGCCTTTCCCTGGCGACGATGCGGAACATCCGGCAGAATCTGTTTTTCGCCATGATCTACAATTCGGCCGGCGTCCCGGTCGCTGCGGGGATGCTCTTCCCGTTCTTCGGGCTTTTGATTTCGCCCATGTTCGCGGCCGCCGCAATGAGCCTCTCGTCCGTATCGGTGATCGGGAACGCGTTGCGACTACGAACTGTTCATCTTTGAACGTCTTGCGGCCTATTGATTGGTGGATGAGATACTTGCTGGAGGTCTGCGATGTTGTCGTGTGACAAGGACCAGCTGTGGATCCGGATCAACCGCGGCTGATCCGTCTTGATCTTTCCGCAACCCGAGCAATTTGCTCAGCGCTCTTTCTGACCGTCCTCCCGGCGACTGTCGGGGTTTGTGCAATGGCTCTACCGACGATCTCTCCAGTGCTCAGGCCGCCGACCCGTGCCCGCCCTTGAACGCCGGACGTATTGACCATCCCCCTGGCAACCGCAGCCGCACCGGCAAACGCATTCGGTCCGGCCACAACCATGAAATTCCCCGACAGCCCCCGCACGATGAGCGGCGTCGCCGCAACGAACCCCTTGGCCAGGAACACCATGACAAAGAACGGGATGAGCGAGCCGATATTGGTGGCGGAGCCCGGATCGCCGAGCTGCGCCAGGAGCGCATTGGCCATGCCGACGACGGTCGAGAACATGGCAGCGATGACGACCGGGTAGAAGGCATAGCTGACGGTCGTAGAGACCCAACGGTGGAAGAAATCCTTGGTCGCCTCGAAGAGCGAGAGCGCGATCATCACCGGGGCGAGGCCGAGCATGAGCGTCAGCATCATCTTGGCGAAGATCAGAACGATCCCGGTCATGAACCCGAGGAGGCTTAGGAGCACGAGGCCGATACCGCCAAGGATCGCGCCGGTCATCCAGTTCAGGTTGCTGCCGATGGCGTTCAGATATTGGCTGAACTTCTCGATCAGGAAGTCAAATTCAGTAGCAAAGTAGGTGGCCCCTGCTCCACCGCCCCCCACGGACGAGATCAGTGCGCCCGCGACATAGTCCAACCCCCCGATCACCGCGTTGGCGACCGCATTGAACTGGACCCAGTTGAAGGCGAAGAGCCCGACCAGCATCAGCTTCATGAGGTACCAGAAGAAACTCGCTCCATCCATGCTGCGGTACTGGAACGCCATGTTGATGAAGAGCCCGATGGCCGAGAGGGTCACCATCAGCAGGACGATCGTGCCGATATTGCTCGCGACCGCCCCGAACTGGGACTCCGCGGCATCGGCGAGGAAGGCGTCCGCCGTTCCGACCATCCAGCTGACGACGCCCATTACCAGTTGCCTTGGCCTTCGCAGATCTGTCGTACGCTGGCTTCCAGCGACTTGCGTGTTTCGACCCACTCAAGCCGCAGTGCGGTATGATCTGGTTGTGACAGTGCATAGAACCGTTCTTGGTACTCTTTGTCAGCACCATCCCATTCCGGGAAACGTACCTCGCAGGAACAGACTCCAGTTTCTGCGATCCGCTCCCAAGCACGCAACTCGTATAGGTCCATCATCGTCAGCGCCTTGTAAGCCTCGCGCGGATGCAGTTCACCCATCCAGGCGGGGCGCGCGGGACGGTCGTTACAGATGCGGAACTGCTGTGGCGCCATGTTCACCGTGAGGTCGGTCGACACGTCGGACGTGCCTTCGGCCAGTGCCGGACCGGCGCCAAGAACGACAAGGATGGCAATGTTGGAAAGGCGCATGTGTTATCCTTTGAGAGTCACTGAGCCGGACCTTCGGTCTGGCCGGGCAGGTAGAATTCGGTGATGCCGCGCGCGCCCTTGTGGCGGCCGGCTTGGATGATGACGTCGATCGAGCCTTCGATGTAGCGGATCATGTCGGCGTAGGTCAGAGGCAGATCGGTCTTCAGCGCGGCGATGGCAAGCCGTCGCACGGCGAGCTGGGGGGTTTCTGCGTGGAGCGTGGTGAGCGAGCCGCCATGGCCGGTGTTGATCGCCTCGAGGAAGGTCATCGCTTCCTTGCCGCGAACCTCGCCGAGCACGATGCGGTCGGGCCGCATCCGCAGCGTCGAGGTCAGGAGCTGGTCGGCGCCGCGGGTGTCGCTTTCCCGATCGGAGATCAGCGTCACCGCGTTCGGCTGTCCGGGCCGCAATTCGGCCGCCTCCTCGATGGTGACGATCCGCTCCGCGTCCGGCACGAGGGAGAGGATCTTGCGGGCCGCGACGGTCTTGCCGGTCGAGGTCCCGCCGGAGACGATCATGTTGAGTTTGTTCTGGACACAGAACTTGAGCGCGGCGTCGATCTCGCCCGTGGCCACGACCTCTCGCAGGGCGAGGTTCCGCTCGCGTCGCAGTGCCTCGAGGCTGGTTTCCTTGTCGAAGAGATAGGCGAGCCTGATCTCTTCGAGCGGCAGGCTCGAGAAGAACCGGAGCGAGATCGAAAAACCGCCCTCGACGGCGGGCGGCTGGATCACCTGGGCGCGGATCGGGCGGTCCCGGTAGAGGATGCTGACCGAGACGATGGGTTTCTTCTGGCTGAGCGTCGTGCCCGCGGCCGAGGCGATCTGGTTGCCGAGGTCCTTGATGGCGGTCTGGTTCAGGGGTGTGCCGAGCGCGGACATGAAATGATCGCCGTGGAACTCACCCCAGGTGCTGCCGTCGGGATTGATGCAGATCTCGATCACGTCCGAACGCCCGATGGCCGGCGCCAGCGCGTCGAGCGAGGCTTCGAGGTAGCTCGCCGCCATGTCAGAAGATCTCGAGATCGCGGTCGACCATGACGGTGATCCGCGTGCCCTGGTCCACATGGATGACCGGCTTGATCGCCAGATACTCCTGCATGACGCTCTGCGTGCTGTCGCGCAGGTCCGACCCGACATCGCTCGCCACATCCGCGGCGGCCTCGTCCTCGATCTGGCCCGCCGCGGCCGCCGGGAGCGCGCCGATCAGAGAGATGAGCGCGGCCGAGCCGAAGCGTTCGGCGAAGCGCGTGGCGACGAAGCCGGTCGTGCCGGACCGCCCGAGTTCGTCGCCGCCATAGGCGCTGATCTGGACCGACTGGTTGTCGGGCAGGATGATCCGGTCCCAGGCCACCATCACCCGGGACTGCGCCAGCGCCACGTCGGAGCGATAGCGTCCGATGAGCCGCGACCCGCGCGGGATCAGGATGCGCGAGCCGTCGAAGGCATGCACGTCCTCGGAGACGATGGCCCGGATCGCACCGGGCAGGCTGCTGTCGAGCGCGGTCTCGGTCACCGCCTGGATCATCGTGCCCTGCGGCACGGTGTGGGACGGGTTGGCGATCACCTCCGCGCGGGTCACCTCGGCGACCTGCGCACCGGACCGGACGAAGGCCTCGTCGGCGCTGAGGCGCGCTTCGATGGCCCCGTCCCGCGGCGCGTTCCCGGCGCCGGAGAAGGCGATCATCGGTGAGGCGATGCGTTCGGCGCGGGCCTCGGCTTCCGCCGCGCGGCGGCGTTCGAGCTCGGCGAGGCGCAGCTCTTCCTCGGTGGGCCCGAGCGCGGCGGGCGCGGGCTGTTGCAGCTGCGCCAGTTCCAGATCCATGCGCATCTGTTCCAGCGCCCGGTCGCGCTCGCTCAGTTGTCGCTCGAAGGCGCGACGGGACTCTTCGCCCGCCGCCTGCAGGGCCGCGATCTGCGCGGTCAGATCGGCGATCGCGGCATCGGCGCCGGCGGAGGATGGCACCGCCTCCTTGGCCAGGAGCGAATCGAGTTCGGCCCGGACGGCCGCCAGTGCCTCAGCCAGAGCGCGCTCGGTCTCGCTCGGTCCGGCGTCCGCCGGTGCCGGCTGGGGGGTCCGGACCGGCAGGACGGCGGGCACCAGGTCGCCGAAGCCCGACCCCTGGTCCTGGAACTCGGCCGGCGCGGCGGTCGGCATCGGGGCCGAAGCCTCGGGCTGGAACGCGGCATAGGCGAGACCGCCCAGGCCCGCGATCCCGAGCACGCCGACAAGGGCCGTGACCGGGGACGGACGCCGGCCCCCCGCCCTTTTCCCGCTCGCGCCTTCGAGCGCGGCAAGACGGGCCGCGAGATCGTCGGGCTCGGTGCTCATGCGCCCGCTCCCCTGCGGCCGAGATCCTGGATGCAGACCACCTCGTCGCCGAGGCGCAGCACCCATTCAGGGTTCACCCCGGAGACCCGGATCACGCCATCCGCTTGCGCCTGGCTGTTGACCGAGCGTTCCGCGCCGCGTGTGTGACGGAAGATCGCCGGGACGGGCGCGTTCCGTGCGAAGCGGAAATAGGTGAAGGTGCCATCGTCCCAGACCGAGAGTGGTGTGAACTCGCGCTGCTCGCTCGCGCCGTAGTTGGCATTTGGCGCGGCGGCCGCCACCGCCTGCCGGGGCGCGCTGCGGCTTTCGGGGTAGCGGAACTGCACGACGTAATGCGGGGTCTCCCGCGCCTCGACAACGTGGAAGTAATAGGAGCGCCGGTTGGTGTAGACGGTGATGTTGGTGGCGACGCCCGAGGCCACGGGTTTGATCGCGAAGGCGCGTCCGCCCGGGACCGCGTCGAACTGGAAGCCGACCGTGTCTCCAGCGATGATCGAGCGGATGGTCTCGCCCTCGCCGAACTCGACCGTGGTGACGCGGGTGAGGCTGGTCACGACGCGGAACACCTGGCCGTCGACGAAAGTCGCGATCCGGACGCGGCTGTCATGGGCGCCACGACCGGGCGTGGTCTCAGCCCATGCGGGCATGCTCAGGAAGATTGCGGCGGCACACAGCAGGCTGGAAAGGGAATTGCGGGTCGTCATTCGGCGCGGTCCGATCTGATGGCATATTGCGTTACGGTGAAGCCGAAGGGGTTCTGCCAGACCTCGTCGAGGACGCGCGGGGTCTCGGGGTGGAACTCGAACATCAGCGTGGCGGTGAAGGCGCCGTCCTGCACGCCCTGCGGTCCGGTCAGGCGTTTGCGCAGGCGCACCTGCGCGCGGTTCTCGGCGATGAGCGTGATGCTGGCGATCTCGACCGCCATCTCGGCCCCAGCCCCATAGCGGGTCGGCGGATAGCCTTCCTGGCCGCTGGTCCAGGTCGCGCGCATGCTGGCCTCGGCCGCACCCTTCGATTGGGCGAGCACCCGGCGGACACGCAGGTCGTTGTCGAGCTGGTTGTAGGTCTCGCGGTCGGTGATGTAGCGGTAGATCTGCGCCTCGATCACCGCCGGGCGCTCGGCGAGCGTCACGGTCTGGACGGCGGCGTTCGGCAGCGCGAGACCGGTCGCGGGATCGAAGGGCACGACGACCGGGGCCGGGGTTTCGATCAGGAGGGCGACGGCCGCGGCCGAGAGGCAGCCCAACACACCGAAGACCGCACCGCCAATGCCGATCTTGCGCCAGGTCTCCTCGCGGCGCAGCGCGCCATAGACCAGCTCCTCTTCGATGATGGCGTCGATGCCCGTTCCCATCGTCATGGCCGGAGTTCCGGCAGGGTGAAGTCCATGTAGCGGCGTTCCTCGGCGATGGTCGCGGCATCGACCACACCCGCATTGCCCGCGCCGACGGTCTGGATCGCCTCGAGCTCCCACATCCGGGTCATCGCGATGGCGAGCTCGGCGGTCACCCGGGTGTTGTGATCCATCGACGCCTTGAGATCGGCCATGTCGGGGATCATCTCCACCAGGCGCTCGACGCGTTCCAGCGATTGCGCCGCCTCGGCATGGCTGTTCTGCGCCGCCGCCGAAAGCACGGCCCCGGTGGTGGCGCGGGTGGCCACCCCTTGCGCGCCGGGGCTGCCGCTGCGGGCGATCTCGGCAAGGCTGTCTTCGTCGAACCCCGCGCTTGCCAGCACGGTCTCCATCTGGGTGCGAAGAGGTCCGGCGGAGGAGCCGAGGAGCGCGCTCCAGTCGCCCTGCTGGATGCCAGTGATCAGGTCGCCGATATCGGAGAAATTCGCCTCGAGCAGCCCATCGAGATCGCCGCCCATGAAGAGGCCCAGGATACGATCCCGGGCACCGGTGAGCGAGGCGTACATCTGGTTCAGCTGGTCGAGCTGCTGCTGCACGAGATCGAGCTGTTCCAGGAGCGTGTCAAGCTGATCAGTCTGGATCCCGAAATCCTCCAGCATCTGCTGCAGCTGGCGGATTTCCTGGGCGATGTTCTGGGTGTCGACGGTCGGCACGCCCTGGGCGATGGCCGGCGCGGGTGCCAGGCTCACCGTCACGGCCACCGCCGTGGCGGTCCCGAACAGAATTCTCCGTGCGCGCGGGAAGGTCGTCGTCATCGCAATGTCTCCAAACTGAAATCCATGTATTGCCGCTCGGCGGCCTGGGCCGCGGCGAGCGCGATCTGCTCGGCGCTCATCGGCTCCGTCCGTGCTGCCTTGAGGCGAGTGCGGATGGCGACGAGGCGTGCCAGTTCCGCGCGGGCATAGGTGTTGAGCGCCAGCGCCTCGTGCAGATCCTCGGTCTCGCCGATCCGCTCGATGATGTCCTGCACCCGGAGCGCGGCGGCCCGGACCGAGACCATCGAATAGTCGCCGTAGACCCCGGAGCCATGAGCCGAGAGGCTGAAGCTGGCATTGGCCAGAAGGACCGGATCGATGGTGCCGAGCGCGTCTATCCCGCCGACCGCAGCGAGGTAGCGGTTGTACTGCTCGGGGATGACCACGACGTAGTGCTGGGTCTCGGTGAAGGGCGGCACGCCGCCGTAATCCTGCACGTTGCCGGGGCCCGCGTTATAGGCGGCGAGCCCGTGGATGATGTTGCCGCCGAACATGTTCAGCATCTGCGCGAGGTAGCGCGCGCCGCCGGTCACCTGCAGGTAGGGATCGTCGTAATAGGCGGGATAGATGCCGAGATCGGAGGCGGTGCCGGGCATGATCTGGGTGAGGCCGAAGGCGCCGACGGGCGAGCGGGCGCCGATCTGGAACCGGCTCTCCTGCCAGATCAGCGCCTGGAGGAGGCAGCGCCATTGCACCAGCGACAGTCCGGCGCGCGACACCCCAGGGAGGGAGAAGGTGTCGCGCGCCGCGCGGATGATCAGCTCCTCGATCCCCTCGCGTGCGTCACCGAACATCCGCGGCGCGGCTGGATTGCCATCCTCGGCGCCATAGACCACGGCGGCGGAGGTCTTGGAGCCCCTGCCCGCCTCCAGTCCCGCGATGGTAGCAGAGACATCGGTTCCGCCCAAGCTTGTCGCTTCGACGAGATCGTTCAGCGCCGCGAGCTGCTGGCGCTCGATCTCGGCCAGCTCCTCTTGCCCTGTCAGCGTGTCGCGTTGCAGCGCCAGATCCCCGTCGCGCTGCGCGATGAGCGCCGCCGTGCGCGCAAAATTCTGCGCGTCGAAGGTCGGCACGCCCTGCCCCGACGCGGGACAGGCGAGCGCGGCGAAGGCGATAAGGGGAGGAAGCCGGCGCAACATGGGTCAGTCCGCAAGCCCGAGCGCGGTGAAGGTACAGGAGGTGTCGGCCCGCGTGACCGCGGCACCCTTGGTCGAGACGCGAGGTGCGTTCGCGGTCTCGGCCCGGAAGTTGAAGCAGTTGGCCGTCGCGGGGCGATACTCGGCGCAGGCCGACAGGGTGAGCCCGAGGACGAGAAGCCCGAGGCGCAGGGTGAAAGTCTTGGTCATCATGTTCTCCAGAAATCCGGACGGTCGCGGTAGTCGCTGCCCACCAGCTCCTCGCCCTTTTCCATGCCGCCGAGGATGGTCACGAGCGGCCCGAGGCTCGAGAGATCGGCATCGATCACCACCGAGCCACGGTCGTCTCGGACCAGCGCCAGGCGCGAGGACGAACCGACCCCGAGGAGGATGTGGAGCTCCTTCTCCGAGAGCCCCAGCATGGCGTAATCGGCCTCGCTCGCACGGATGTTCGGCAGGACGATCTGCGTCGGCACCGCCTCGACGATTGTCTTGCCGGTACGGGTACGTTCGAGCTGGCTGGCGTATTGCGTCATCATCACGACGACCGCGTTCTGTTTCCGGGCGGTGACCAGCCAGTTCGACAGACGTTCGGCAAAATAGGCGTTGTCGAGCGCCTTCCAGGCCTCGTCGATCAGGATGACGGTCGGCTTGCGGTCCTCGATGACCCGCTCGACCCGCCGGAAGAGATAGGAGAGCACCGCCATGCGTTCCCGTTCGCTCTCGGAGTCGAGGATGCCGGTCAGATCGAAACCGGAGATGTCACCTGCGAGGCTGAACGTATCTTGCGGGTTTGCGCCGAAGATCCAGCCGTAGCGGCCTTGGGACGTCCATTCCTGCATGCGCTCGAAGAGATCACCCTCGTCGTCGGTCGAGACCAGCAGCGAGGCAAAATCCGACCAGTTCCGGAGACCCCCGTGGCTCGCCGAGGCGTTCTGGCGCACGACCTCCTGCAACCGGTTGGTCTGCACCGGGGTCAATGGCCGGTCCCGGCGCTCGAGCAGCGTCGCCAGCCAGTCCGCGAGCCAGGCCTGGCCGCGGGCGTCGGTCTCGGTCTGGAGCGGATTAAGACCCGTGGGCCGCCCCGCCCGCACAGTCGAATAGCTTCCGCCGAGCGCCCGCACCGCCATCTCCATGCCGGCGCGGTAGTCGAAGATGAAGAGCCGGGCATTCGCGCGCCGCGCCATGGCCATGAGGAAGGCGGCCAGAACGGATTTGCCCGAGCCGGGACGCCCCAAGATCAGCGTATGCCCGCCCGTGGGCTCCCTGTCCGGTGCGCCCTGTTCATGAAAATTGAACCGGAACCCGCCGCGTTCGGGCGTCGGGAAGAGCGTGATCGGCAGGCCCCAGGGCACGTCGCTTCCGGGCTTGCCCAAGGGGGTCCGATGCAAAGTCGCCAGGTCCGCGAAATTGTGGTTGGTGATCGCCGCCTTGCGGCTCCGCGCCCCGGTATTGCCGGGATGCTGGGCCATGTAATGCGCCCGCGCCCCGAAGCCTTCGGAGATCAGGTTGATGCCGGTGCTGGCGGCGATGTTGCGCACTTCGGCGCAGATATCGTCGAGGGCGGCGCGGGTCTTGGCATAGACCGCGACGGTCATGTGATGTTCGCCGAAGATCAGGCGTTTGGATTCAAGGTCGTCCTGTGCGAGTTCCAGCTCTTCGGCGAGGCTGACCGCGCCGTCGTTGGCGGCCTGCATCAGCCTGAGCTGCCGCTTGATCCGACCGGCCATGATGTTCGAGTTGATGGGCACGAAGGAATGCGTGACCACCATGTCGACCGGCAGGTTCAGCTCGTCGAGCATCAGCGCGTCGGTCTTGGCCGGGTAGTTCTTCACCGCGAAGATCGCGCCGAATTTCTCACCCGCCGCCCCGTCGGAGAGGCGGATGGTGGGACCGTCGAAGGTCACCCGCGTGTTGGCCACGTCCTCGGCGAGGATGCCGAAGCGCGAGCGCGGGAACAGCGGATGTTCGCTGCCGATATTGAGGCTGCCGAGGAAGCCAATGAGCGCGCCGGAATTTGCAGACAACAACCGGGGCTTCATCTCGTCGAAGGTGGAGAGGATGAACCCCACCACCTCGTCGAGCTTGCGCAGCCTTCGCACCGTGTCTTGCGCGAGCCGTGCCCGGGAGGCGGCGGCCAGGAACGGCAGGCCGCGGCCTGCCTCGGGGCGTTTCAGGACCGTCAGGGTCAGCGTCTTGTCGCGGAGCCCGGAGGCGCGCAGATGCGCGCGCCAGCGCCGGTCGATCTCGCCCGCGAAGCCCGTGTTCTCGATCGGTGGCAGGTCCACTTCGACCGCCTTCGAGACCTTGTGCAGGTAGAAGGAGAACCCGGTCCCGGCCTGCGCCACGATCCCGGCCATCAGTGCCCCGATGCGGTCGAGATGCGCATCCTCGCTCGTGGTGCTGTTCACGCCTTCAAGCCGGATGCATTGCATGAGCTCGTTGCCGCGGGTTCGGATCGTGGTGTCGCTCACGAGGCTCACATAGGGCAGCATCTGCGAGAGACGCTTTTCGCCAGCGACCCAGGACGGCAGCGCCGTCCCGAGATCGAGATCCTCGCCATATCCAGCATCACGGGGCATAGCTGTCGCCTCCGTGAAGCTTGCGGTTCCGGGTCGGCGGCGTCTCCTGGAGAGTGATCACCAGCACATCGAGGAAGTTCGGATCCCAGTCGGCGGCCTTCCAGAGCGCGGGCCAGGCAATGCCGGCGATCAGCACCACGACCCAGCTCTGCACCCAGAGGAACAGGAGCGTGGAGCCGAAGAGCCAGACCATGGCATACATGATCGGCAGGCCCATGAGCTTGGGCGGCCTCAGGAGGCCGATGAAGACGCGCGACTGCTCCGCCATGGTATCAGACCTCAGGTGGTCCAGATCGCGGCGACGATGGTCGGAGCGGCGGCGATCCCGGCGATCGCCACAACGACCCAGAGCGCCTGCCGGAAATCGAGGATGCCGAAGAGCCAGGACAGGAACACGCCGATCAGCGCCAGCGTGCCGATCACGATGCCCAGGGGCCCGGTGATCGCATCGACGATGCCCTGCAACAGGGTCTGCACCGGCGAGAGGTCGATGCTTTGGGCCAGTGCCGGTCCCGCGGCAACGATCAGTAGGGCCGCCGCGACGGCGGTCAGAGTCTCTTGTCTTCTCACGAAATCTCTCCTCTCAGGCGCAGCATCGCGGCGGTCACTTTCGCCACATGGCCCATGGTTTCTCGGTAAGGGGGAATGCCGCTGTGGCGGTCGACTGCCTCGGGTCCGGCATTGTAGGCGGCGAGCGCCAGGCGGCTGTCGCCGAAACGGTCGAGCATCATCAGGAGATACCGCGCCGAGCCGTCGAGGTTCTGGCGCGGATCATGCGGATCGACGCCCAGAACGCGCGCCGTGTCCGGCATCAGCTGGCCGAGCCCGATCGCACCCGCGCCGCTCAGGGCGCGCGGATTATAGGCGCTCTCGATCTCGATATTGGCCCGGTAGAGCGCGGCCCAGTCGGTGACCGAGAGACCGGCACGCCGCAGGCCCGGGTGACCGGCATAGCGGAAGGCGGTCGCCTCGATGGCGGCGAGAATGTCGGGATGAGCCGGAACGGGCGCGCGCGGCGCGCTCGCCGCATCGGCCTCGTCTTCAGATCGATTGGAGAAGAGAAAGAGCCGGTCGCCCGGACCCGTCGCATCGTTTGCTTGCGCGTCGGTCGATGCGTCTGGATCACCCTGCGCGGCGGAGACGTCGATCAGCCGGCCGTCCTGGCCGACGGAGAAGATGAACCCGCCTGTCGTCGTCTGTGCCAGCAAGGCCGAGGGTGCGGAACAAACACCTGTACCAAGCAGGGCAAGGACCGCGAGAACGCGGCAGGCGGTGAATCCGTCAGGCCTTGGCGGCCAGAGGTTTGCCCGGGGCTTCGTGCGGAACCCGTCCGCCTTCTTCGAGCGGGATTGAGACGACGGTCGCGCCCATGTCGGCCAGGAAACTGACGAGGCCGACGATCGTCTTGAATTCGCGGATCTTGAGATAGCTGCGCGAGGTGACGAGCAGTTTCTCGTCCCGTCCATCGGCCGAGACGGCCCGCACGGTCCAGGTGCCGTACCAGCTGTTGTGGCGTTTCTCGGCGCCTTCCTTGCAGACGACCTCGGCCCTGTATCCCTGGCCGAGTAATCCGCGCAGTCCGTCTTCGGTGACCACATTCGGTGCTTCTTCTATCATGACCTCCCTTGGGCCCTCCTCATCATGAGTACCGGCCCGCGGGACATTTCCACACGGGCGATACAAGACAACATAAATGACTGCAAGACGATTTCTTCATCTTGACTGGATGCTTTCGCGCACTTAGGCCCGCTATCACACAAATCCACCGATTCACACCGGCAAAGGAGTTTTGCCCTGCGCATGTTTTGTGTCGGTCGCTTCAACCTGCCCGGTTTGGCGGCGGTTCTCATGCTGAGCGGTCAGATGGCAAGCGCCTGCGTCGCGCCGGACCGGCCCTTCCTGCCCGAAAGCCCTGACGATGTGCGCGAGTATGCTGACCTGCTGCGGGAAGACTTCGAGGGATATATCGCCGACATCCAGGAGTACTTCCGCTGCCTCGATGCCGAGCGCCAGCGCGCCTTCCTCGAGGCGCAGGAGGTCAGTCGCGATTATGGACGGCTGGTCGAGATCCTCGAGTGAGGACCCGCAAGCTGGCTGGTCTCCGCTTCAGACATCAAGCGTCGCAAAGAAATCCGATTGCTGTCATGCATGTTGTATTGTATTCGCCCGCACAGTTTTGTGGAGAGTCGATACATGCGACGCAAGATCCTGCGGCTGGCGATGGCCGCGACATTGACGCTTTCGGGACAGGTCCCGTTGGCGACCCCGGCGAGCGCCTATCAGGTGGACTGCGCCATCCTGCTCTGCCTCGCGGGCGGCTGGCCGGCTTCGGCGCCTTGTGCCCATGCCCGCGCGGTGTTCATCCGCCGGATCACCCCCTGGCCCATCGAACCGCCGCTCCAGATCTGGCGCTGTCCGATGGGGGCGTCGTTCTCGCCGATCGAGGCCCCCGGACCGGCCGAGCGCCTGTACGATGCCGCCTTCCAGGCCACCCTGCCCCGGCAATCCTTCCCGGAGGATGCGCCGGTGATCGAGGTGCAGGCCACCGACGGGGCCGACATCGACATCTCGGACGACGCCTTCGATTTCGTGCGCAGCATCCGGGTCTATCACATCCAGTACCGCCAGCACGAAAACCGCGACGGCGACTGCAATCGCACCGACTCGACGCGGCTCGGGTCCTACGGCGCGCAGGGAGACTACCGCTGGACCCCGTCCAGTACGGCCCAGGTCCCGCCTGCCTCGCAGCTGCGGATCCCGAACGGCTGCGGCAGCTATTTCTACCGCTCGGTCTTCGTCGACTGGCGTGACCACGCCGGTAACTACGGATCCGAAGAAGTCCGGTACTGACTATTTCCCGGCCCGGGTCACCTCGGGCCTGCTCATCCATTTGCACCGGAGGCTGTGCATCCCAGACCCAGAAAAGAGAACGACGCCAGACCGATAGTCCGACGCCGCGCCCGATTACTCACTGTGCCCGAGTTTTCTAGCCGATCGCCCGGAGACCTGCAACCAGCAAAGTTGTTTTGCTGGCAGGAATGTTGTTGCCTCACGATCTGACGTCGTCCCTCCAAAGAGACGACTTTCATGGACCTTACGACCGGCTCAATCCTACGGCAGATCCTCCGATGCGATCTGTCCGTTTCCGCGCACAAGCTCGCGACGATCATACTCGACGGCATTGCTTGGAAGGACGGCTACAACGGGCTCGATCGGGGCACAGCCGCCTTCACGCTGTCCACGCTTTCCGAGATCATGGGTGTGACCCGCCAGCATCTCACGACCCTGCTTGCTGAGCTCGCGGCGTCGGAGCTTCGCGTCGAGCGCTGGAAGCCGAACGGCAAGTTCGCGCCGTGGCTCTTCCGCTTTGGCTGCGTCGCCGACGAGTCGCCACAGCATCTGGCGTCAACTGGGGGCGACACATCACTATATAGAGACTCTAATAACAAAACTATCTTCTCCGGGAAGATCGAGATCGCCCCCGGCTCGAACGTCCATCGCACCACCTGGGCGGCGCTCATCAAGGCGGCGAAAGCCGCCCTGCCCTGCTGGAACGTTGACACACAAGCGATCTGGGATCGCTTCATGGCCTTTAACGACGCCCGCGGAAACACCTGCGTCCCGGCGGGCTTCCTCCTGGGCTTCATGCGCCGTTGGCAGACGTCTGTAGGGCGACCGCCGGCAGCGCCGAGATCCGTCAGTTGCTCCAGATCCGATACAGGGCGTGCCGAGACCGAGCTGGTTCGTCTGGCGCGCTCTGCGCCGGTTGGGAACCGTCAGTTTCATGCTGCCGACCTGCAACGCAGGATCGGACTTGCGGCATACAGAGACCGCGTCAGCACCATGGTCGACCGGTTCGGATGTGGGGAGTTTGCGGCGATGCTCGCCGTCCACGGTGAAGCCGCACGTCGCGGAGAGATCAGTCCATGAGTGTCGGTTCAGACCGAGGCCCGCCACACCCTGAACCGCCCCTGCCCTGTCACTTCCTGCACAAGGCCTTGCGCTTCCAACCAGGCGAGGTTCCTCTGAATGGCTGCGCGACTGGTGCCCGTGAGTTCCTCGGCCATGGGCGCGGTCACGAGCGGCCAGTCGCGCAGGACAGAGATCAGGCGTGGCGGGGTGCGTCCCGACAAACGCGAGGAACGCGCGATTGCGCGTGCTTCCCACGCCTCCAGCTGATCGATTTGTCGCATCGACCCGATGATCCCCTGCTCGGCCGCCTTGAGCCACCTTCCCAACCGCTCCTCGGGATCGGCTCCACGCAACCCCCCTGCCCCGCTGGTCTGCAACGGCGCGAACAAGGCCCCGCCCTGTCCTTCAGCCCCCGACAGCCTTGCCGCGACGACCGCACCCTCGAGGACATCGCCCTCCGGGCCGATGCCGGTCAATGGCCACAGGTGAAATGCGAAACACGCCCTCACCAGGGGGTGCAGACTTGATGTCAGGCCCATGACCGCGTTCCAGGCCGCAACCTTCTCCGTGAGCGGTTCGACGCCCTCTACCTCGTGCCGACCCAGAAAGCTCGCGAGGTCCGGTTCCGGTCCAGGGCCTCCTGAAAGCCGCCGGAACGTCCAAGCCGCACGCTGGAGATCAGTGGTGTCCTCACCCGTCGCGCCCAGGCGCATCGCCTGCCAGAGCCCCAATCGATCAACCGATACCCGGTCGCCCGACATCCAGCTGAACTCGGATGCCGCGAGCAAGCCCAGCCGGTGCCGCCATCCCTCCGGTCCGCGCACCAAGCGGTCATCCAATGCCCCAAACCGAGCGGCCACGCGCGCCAACCGCAGGGCCTGAGATGCCTGGGCGGCTTCCCAATCGGCGACCAACGCACGTTCATCGGGCTCCGCCCGGGGCAGCGGCGGCAGGAAGTCGGGTTCGTCTTCGGCCGGACCCGGCAGGAACCAGAGGTCTTCTGCCGCTGGCGCGCCGTCATAGGGCCCCTCGGTGTCTTCCTCCATTTCCTCTGGAAATGCGGACTGTTGCGGTTTCATATGTGCAAAATATGATTCTTTTGCACAGTACCCAAGCGAAATCTTGGGGTGTCGCCTATGACTCTATATTGAAGGCAACCGCGCCACCCTGTCTGCGTGTTCTCGTGGCGCTCGGCGCAAGGAAACCAAGGGATTTCTAACGAGCGCCACCACAGAGCCGCCCCTTGCATCCGTTTTCAAACGGTCGTTTATTGACAGTATATGAAACTGCAAACGGCCGGTTTTCATGCCCCTGATAGGCTATGCGCGCGTCTCCACCGAGGATCAGACCCCCCTGCCCCAGTCCGAGGCCCTTCAATCTGCGGGTTGCGTAGAGATCTTTGAAGAGCACGCCTCAGGCGGAAATCGGGTGCGGCCGGTGCTCGCACGGGTGCTTGAAAAGATCAGCAAGGGTGACACCTTAGTCGTCGTGCGGATTGACCGGCTTGCGCGGTCTCTGTCGCACTTGCTTGAGGTGATCGAAAGACTGGAGGGCAAGGGGGCCTTCTTCCGCTCGCTCCATGATCCGATCGACACGGCATCGCCCCAGGGCAAGTTCACGTTGCAGGTTCTGGGCGCCGCGGCCGAGTTCGAACGCGCCCTGATCCGCGAGCGTACCAAAGCCGGACTTGCCTCGGCACGCTCAAAGGGCCGCGTCGGCGGCAACCCAGGTCTTCGCGCCAAGGACCCTGAAGCGCTGCGCAAGGTGCGGCTGGCGCGACAGGACGGCTACATGGAGCGCTTGAACGAAACTGCGCAGGATTGGGTGCCCCACGTGCGCCGTTTGCGCCCCGATATGGCTTGGGAAGACGTCCTGCGGATCATCAATGGCCCCCTGCCCCATGATCGGCGCTGGACGCAAAGCCGCCTGCTCCGCGCCGTGAAGGCATACGTGGCGGACGGATTCCTGCCCGCTGAAGTGCTTGGACGCGCTGGACGTCGCGAAACCGACGATCGCCTGCCTGCGATTGTCGCCGCAATCAAAGGTGCTGACCCCGAGTTCACCTTGCAGGCAATCTGCGACCGACTGGAATCCATGCGTGAGCGCACCCCTCGCGGTCGCACCAGCTGGCAGCCTTCCTCAGTCAGAATGCTGCTGGAGCGTGCTGAAAAGCTGGGGCTCCTCTGAGTATCACACTTGTGTTGGCCTAACCGATTGCCACTAAATCTAGAAAGTGCTTGCACGAATCTGGTTGGTCGGGCAATAGTCTCGAAAAATAACGCGCGGTCACATAAAAAACGCGCCCACGGATCGGGGCAGACATGAGCGAAGTAGAGCAGGATTTAGACATCGCCATCGGGCACTACGCGGAACTTCTCGCGTCGAACCTGCATGCTCAGCGCGCTGCCCACTTCCCGCCGGATGCAAAGAAGGTGATGCGCACTTTGACTAGCGGCGAAGCTGCTGAACTCCTTGGCGTCGATCATACCTATCTTCGTAAGCTTCATCGAGAAGGAAAGATCGTTGACGTCGAGACGACGGCTGGAAGTCATCGCCGCTATACCCTCGACGATATATGTGAAATCCGTCAGACCCTTGAAGGAAATGCAAAGAAGTCTGGAACTTACGTGCCTGGACGTCGCGACGGTGACGAGCTTCAAGTCGTTTCAGTGGTGAACTTCAAGGGCGGGTCAGGCAAGACGACGACGTCTGCTCACCTCGCTCAACGCTTGGCGCTTAAGGGGTACAGGGTTCTTGCGATCGATCTCGACCCTCAAGCATCCCTTTCAGCTCTTCATGGAATCCAGCCGGAACTTGACCTTATGGAGGGCGGGACCCTCTATGATGCCGTTCGCTACGACGATCCGGTTCCGATCGACGAAGTGATCCGCAAGACCTACATCCGCGGCCTTGATCTCATCCCGGGCAACCTTGAACTCATGGAGTTCGAGCACGAGACGCCTGCTGCTATCCAGCGAGGAGGAGCGAAGGCGTTCTTTGCGAGAGTTCATGATGCTCTCGACAGTGTTGAAGCAAACTACGACGTTGTTGTGATCGACTGCCCGCCGCAGCTTGGTTTCTTGACGATGTCAGCCCTTTCCGCGTCCTCGGGTGTTCTCGTGACGGTTCACCCGCAGATGCTTGACCTCATGTCGATGTCCCAATTCCTGCGAATGACTGCGGATCTCCTGGGAGTGATCAGGGATGCAGGCGCAAATCTGCGCTTCGATTGGCTGCGCTTTTTGCCAACGCGATACAAAGTCGGCGACGCGCCACAAACCGAAGTCATCGCTTTCATTCGCGGGCTGTTTGGGAGGTCGGTCCTGACCAATCACATGGTTGAATCGACCGCAATTTCTGATGCCGGCTTGACCAAGCAAACGCTCTACGAAGCTGACAAAAAGGACTTCACGCGTCAGACGTTTGATCGTGCGATCGAATCCATGAACGCAGTCAACGATGAGATCGCTGAAATCATCCAGAACACATGGGGGCGGAATGGCAAGAAAGCCTAAACTCGGCCTGCCGCTGCAGACCCTTCGCAACGCTCCTGACGCTCTTGAAGGGCGCCGACTGCGTGGCGGTGTATTTGAGATCGATCCGGCGCAGATTGTTACCGAAGGACGGTTGGATGACAGGCTTCAGATTGAAGTTGAGGGCCTGAAGAACTCTATCTCCAAGAACGGTCAGCGTGTGCCTGTATTGGTCCGCCCACTGGAAGGCGATCGCTACAACCTGATCTATGGTCGCAGGCGCCTAGAAGCATGTCGCGAACTCGGTATCAAAGTTCGAGCCATCGTCACGGAAGTTGAGGGTGATCAAGCGCTTCGAGATCAGCTTCTCGAGAACCAAGAGCGTCGTGATCTGAGCTTTATTGAACGTGCGCTTGTTGCAACGGCGCTTCTGGACGGTGACCATTTGGAAGGGGCTGAGCGCACCAATCGAGGTGTCGCCGAAGTCCTTAACCTCCACGAAGCTGGGGTTTCACAACTCTTGAGTGTCGTTCGGACAGTCGGCGAGGAACTCATCCAGGCAATTGGTGCAGCTCCTGGGATTGGTCGCCCAAGATGGGAAGAACTCAAAAAGGCCTTGGGTGCCTACGACGGTGATCGAGACCAACTGCAAGCCGCAGCCCATATAGCTAAGTCCGAAAGTTCCGGCTCGGTCGATGAGGTTTCTGATCGTGCGTTTCTCGCAGTTCTGGAAGCTGCGAAGAGCGCGGAGAGGAAAGCAAGTCCGCCTCGCAAGGGCGCGCCCGCTTTGGCGATCCCCGGTGTCGGAGCTGCGACAGTCAAGACCGGTCGCCAAGGCAAGCAGCTAAAACTCGATCTGACTACGGATGAACCTGAATTTGTCAGCTGGTTGGAGGGCAATGCCTCAAAGCTGATTACCGAGCTTCATGAGCGCTGGAAGCGCTCAGAAGACTGAGGAAGAGCAACCAACAAGAAGGAGGCACGATACAGGCAAAAAAGAAAAAGGCCCCGAGAAGCTAGCTTCACGAGACCTTTGTAAGGTTTCGCACCGGGATCAGCCCGCTACAAAATCTCAGTTTTCGCACTTCTGAATGTAGCGTTCTGGCCCCTACCCCGCAAGCGCAAAGCGATTCGCGGGCCGTAGAAATTTTGCCTTCGTGAACGTTTTCATGGAGTACACACCGATTTCGCCGTTTATGCGGCCGATCTCGCACGCCCATCTGCGCGTGATCGAGCGACCCGAGGCATCTGTTCCGGGTAGACCCGTCAACAAGTGGGAACTCCTGCGCGAGCTCTCGAAGGCGCAAGCGGCCTTCGGCGTGTCAGAACGTGATTTGACTGTTTTGCAGGGGCTCCTCAGCTTCTTTCCAAACGATGCACTTGGCGGGAACGCCGAGATGGTAGTCTTCCCCTCGAACAAGGCGATCTGTGAGCGCCTGAATGGTATGCCCTGCTCCACGATGCGTCGTCACCTCGCGCGTCTTGTCGATGCTGGTTTGCTCCAGCGGCGTGATAGCCCCAATGGAAAGCGCTACGTCCGCAAGCACGGCGAAGAGCGCGTCGCCTTTGGCTTCGATCTTTCCCCGCTCTACTGCCAATCCGAGGAGATAGCACGGGCCGCAGAGGCCGTACGTGAGGCTGAGGAGCGCGTCAGGCGTCTGAGAGAGGTTGTAAGCCTCATGCGGCGTGATCTCGCGGCTCTCGCGGAGTTCGGAGACGAGATGCAGCCAGGCCTAGGCATCTGGGACCAGCTTCGTGACAAGGCTATCCTCACAGCGCGCGCGCTTCGCCGCAAGCTTTCAATTGAGGACCTCGTGGCCTATCGAGCCGATCTTGAAGCTCTCCTCGACCAGGCACGCAACATCATTGATGGCTCTGGAACAGAAGAAATGAACACCAATGATGCCCGATCTGAGCGTCACCATCATAATTCAAATAAAGAATCTATAGATCTTGAGCCTGCTTTAGAAAAAAGCGGGGCGGCGGCGGGCGTGCCAGATGTGGACAGGGATGAGCCCGTGGCTGATGTCGATGAACAGGACACAAGACACCTGCCAAAGATCCCGCTGCACCTGGTGATCGCGGCATGTCCCTCGCTCAAGACCTTCTACCAAGGCGAAATCCGGCATTGGCACCAGCTTTTCGATGCGGCATGCCATGTGCGACCAGCCATGGGGATCAGTGCATCTGCATGGGAAGAAGCGCAGCGGTTCATGGGTCCGGAGCAAGCGTCGATCGTTGTTTCTGCCATGCTGGAACGCTTTGAGGACATCAGATCGCCTGGTGGATACTTGCGAGCTCTAACTGCCAAAGCTGCGGCCGGTGAGTTTTCCTGTGGGCCGATGGTCATGGCATTGATTGGGCGACGATCTGCAGCTTAACAGCTGTTAAGGTTGAGAGACTGCGTACTGTTCCGCCACCTCGGGACTGACGACTTAACAGCTGTTAAGGTCCTGTCTCGGGAGCGTCAGAACAGGAGAGGGAAAGGTTTGTTGGTTTGAGGGGTGACGGGAAGTGAGATCGGGAGAGTGGCTTCCGGCGCCCGTCGTGGAGAAGATCTGATGGCGAAATCTGCCCAGAAAGTCACCCTGTCCCCGTCTCGGGACATTCCCTTCGACAAGCTCGTGCTGAGCCAGTCCAACGTCCGGCGCATCAAGGCCGGCATCTCGGTCGAGGAACTGGCCGAAGACATCGCCCGCCGCGGGTTGCTGCAGAGCCTGAGCGTTCGGCCCGTTCTGGCGGATGATGGGTCCGAGACCGGCAAGTTCGAAATCCCCGCTGGCGGTCGGCGCTTCCAGGCCCTGTCACTCCTGGTGAAGCAGAAGCGTCTGGCCAAGACGACGCCCATTCCCTGCATCGTACGGGATGCCACTTCCGCGATCCTCGCCGAAGACGACTCGCTCGCTGAGAACATGCAGCGTGCAGCCCTGCATCCGCTCGACCAGTTCCGCGCCTTCGTGGCGCTGCGGGAGAAGGGTCAGGGCGATGAAGAGATCGCGGCCGCCTTCTTCGTCACGTCGCAGGTGGTCAAACAGCGCCTGAAACTCGCCGCCGTGGCCCCTGCCCTGCTCGAGCTCTATGCCGAGGACGAGATGACGCTGGAGCAGCTGATGGCCTTCACGGTCAATCCGGATCATGAGCGCCAGGTTCAGGTCTGGGATGCAATCAAGTCATCCTGGAACAAGGAGCCCTATCAGATCCGACGCATGCTGACGGAAACTTCGGTGCGGGCCTCCGATCGTCGTGCCGTCTTTGTCGGCGTCGAGGCCTATGAGGCTGCTGGCGGCACCATGCTGCACGACCTCTTCCAAGGCGATGACGGCGGCTGGCTGGAAGACCCTGCCTTGCTCAATCGTCTGGTCAGCGAGAAGCTTCAGGCTGAAGCCGAAGCGATCGCGACCGAAGGTTGGAAATGGATCGAGGTCTCGCTCGACCTGCCCTATGGCTACAGCCACGGCCTGCGGCGACTGAGCGGAGACCCGGCGCCGATGACGGATGACGAAGGCGCGGCCCATGCCAAGCTGCTTGCCGAATACCGAGCACTCGAAGAGGAATACGAGGGCCAGGATGAATTCCCCGAAGAGATCGACGCGCGTCTTGGCGAGCTGGAGGTCGGGATGGAGAAGCTCGAGGCTCGACCGTTGATCTTCGACGCGGAGGAGATCGCGCGGGCAGGGGCTTTCGTCACGCTTGATCGCCATGGCGAGCTTGCCGTCTATCGGGGCTTTGTGCGGCCCGAGGATGAGCCTCGGGAAGACGCCGCTGTCCACAGCGGTGAACAGGTGCCAGGAGGGCAGGGCGCTGAGCTTTCAACGGGGACCAATTTGGATGGTATCGGCCACGGCACGGTAATTACTTCTGCCGGTCAGGCGCTTGGCGCGAACGTGCCTGACGACGAAGACGATGGTGCGTTGAAACCGTTGCCCGAGCGGCTGATCATGGAGTTGACGGCGCACCGGACATTGGCACTGCGCGAAGCTGTCGGGCGCTCCCCCGACGTCGCGTTGACGCTGCTGCTCCTGAAGCTCGTCAATGACACCTTCCGGACGTCCAGTTCGGCCGGCAGCTGCCTCGAAGCTTCGGTGCGTCACGTCTACATGTCCGCGCAGGCGAGCGATCTGAAGGACAGCGTGGTGGCCAAGCTGGTGGACGACCGCCACGCGGAGTGGGAGGCCGACTTGCCGCTCGGCAACGATGCCGCGCTCTGGGACTACCTGGCTTCCCTCGATCAGGCGAGCCGGCTGTCGCTACTCGCGCATTGCCTCAGCTTCGGGATCAACGCGCTCCATGAGAAGGTGAACCCTTATGGTGCCGGTATCTCCGCCAGCGGTTTGACCAAGCGGATGACCCAGTCCGACTTGGTCGCAGAGGCGGTCGATCTTGACATGGTCGAGGCGGGGTGGGAGCCGACGGTCGATACCTATCTGAACCGTGTGCCCAAGGCACGGATCCTCGAGGCTGTGCGTGAGGCGAAAGGGGAGGGGACGGCGCAACTCCTCGATCACCTGAAGAAGGGCGAGATGGCAACCGAAGCCGAGCGTCTGCTGAAAGGCAGCGGCTGGTTGCCGGAGGTTCTTCGCCGTCACGATCTGGCAGCACTCGAAGACGCGGAAGGGCAGGGGGCGCCTGAGCCCGTTTCCGACGCCGGCCAGACCGAGGATGTCGACCTGCCTGCCTTTCTCACCGCTGACCTGCCGGGTGATGATGCATCGATGATGGCTGCGGAGTGATCCGCGCCATCCGAGGGCGGGTTTCCCCGCCCTCAATCACATAAAATGCAACAATATCAATATGATGAATGCAAAATGACGCATTCAGGATGAGGAATCATGTCTGCAACCACCATTCTCGACACCGCGCCCCTGGGCGCGCTCATTCGCTACACCGACAACAGTCCGAAACCGCCTGCGCGGTTCACGAAGAAACTCGCGGCCTGGGAGCGCTCGAACGGCGTTGGCCGTCTCGTCAAGAAGGAGCCGCCACGACCCTATCCGACCTGGACGGCGCCGGCGTCGTTCACGCTGCACGAGGGGAACTTCTCCTCGGACGGGGTCATTCTCGTGACGATCATGCGAACTCATTCGGCGGATAGTGCCTTGACCTTCGAGGTCGCTGAGGAACCACAGCCTGGGCAGGTGCGTGTCCTGCTGGATTCCGGAGGTTGCACGGAGCTGCTCCACCTGGCCGAGTCTGTCACGGCTGCTGAACTCTGGATCGCCAAAGAAGGCTATCGCAACGCGCGGCTGGAGATCGTCGGCAGCGAGGACGGCGATAGGGCAGGGGGCGCGGAGCTTGCCGCCTGAGCCCATGTAGAACCCAAGGGGCCCGCCAAAGCGCGGGCCTCTCACCCATCACGACCCTGTCCCGCGAGATCGCGGGGCACCATAGAATCCAATCCAACACGGAATGACGTATTCCTTGAAAAGCCTGCCCGGGAGGCTGGCACCGATGGCATCAGCGGGACACCCGGCTCCAGTCAGCGGTCGCACCATCCCCCGCTCGCCATTCCCTTCCTTGCCCCGAATCCCGTCTTCGAGATCAACCCGCGAGGGGTCGGACTACGGGCGAACCCGTGCCGCCGGGTGGATTCGGACGAGCCGAACGCACCCGGTGATGTCAGCCAGTCTTCGGGCCTGCGGGGTCCTGTCGCGCGGGGGATGGTCCTCCGCGTCCAAGACAGGAGCCAAACAGATGTCCCGCAAAGATGCTCACGCTTTCGCCGCCTCCCTCGCCGCCACGCTCATGGTCTCGATCGTCGTCTTCCAGGCCGGTGATGGAACCTATGGCGCCGTCCCCGCCGATGAAGTCGATGGCGACGAAGTTCAGGTGGTGGGTGAGATCGACCCGTGGGCGTGAAGCCCACGGGTCTAAGACGGCTCGGCTTCGGAGCACGGCTCCGATCCGGGCCTTTCGCCGGTCGCCAGCGTGGCCCGACAAGTGGAACACGCCAAACATCCCGGCTGCACACTAATGATCTGACGCCCAGGCGGGCAAAGCTCCGGCATCGATCAGCCGTTGCCGAACGAAGGGATCGAGCGCCTCCGGCAGAAGATCACGCAGCAACCGCCATTCCGGCGATTGCTCACCAACTTGCTCAACATGGCCAAGCCTGTGAGAGGTGATTGATCGCTCAAGGTGTTCACCAACCTTGCCCTTCAAGAGATCGCGTTGCGACGTGTTTTCGATCAGCGTAGTCAGCAAGCGTGCAAAAGGTGCCAGTGACCCGGAGTTCTGGAACGTGTTTAGCATCGCCCGAATGTTAGGATGATCGCTCGCATAGTTTTCGGGTTTCCCAGCCGCCTCTGCCACGATGGAAAACGCGGCGGCAACAAGACGGTCGATACGCTGCCGTTCCGCGAATTGTTCAAGTTCGGTCAACGGCAGATTGTTCATCCGATCACCCCACGCTCGAAGAGCGCGGAAATAGGGCAGACGTTTTGATTTGATCTGTTCGAGTAGCGGCCCCGCCAATCGGTACTCCAGAAATGGGCACCGGGATCCAGGGAATGTGAGGGTGTCGAACCTGACCAGGACGGGCGCGTCGTATGCAACGCCGTTCGACAAATAGCAGGTCAGAACCAGTGTACGCTGTTCCCGCGATGCAGTGATTGCATTCTGGTCTAAAACGAAAGCATTGCCCCTGTGCCGATGAATCACGTCCGATACGGCCTGTGGCACGCGTTCGGGATCGAAGGATGACAACACCCAAAGCAGCGGTATGCCCTCGCGGTCGTAGTGGATGCACCGCTGTGACACCTCGGTCTGGAAAGTGTGCGACATCTGGTATTCGACGGCAAAGCGTCCGAAGCCGCGCCAGTCAACCAACACGTCCGGAAAACGTCCGTGCTGGGTTTCTGTCGGTGGCAGATACTCATTGACCTTCGTGCCCTCGCACCGCTCGTCTAGCGTGGCAACTTCGGCAATGAGTTCACACATGCGGCGGTGCATTTCGGACTCTTGCTGGCCGCGATACTGTGCTACTCGCGCGTCATCCGGGTGCATGTTCTTTCCAGAGTACCAAGGGCAACGCGGATCTGATCCCTGGTAGTGAGCGAATAAAGGGCGTCCCTGCGAGGTCGAGATATAGACCTGTCCATTGCAGGCGATGCACCGAGCCACCAGGCCGTCTTTTCCGTTTCGGTGGTCCGTCATGCCTGCCCGCAAACTTTCCCATCCCTCGCGTGGCATGGCGAGTAGATCACGGGCCGACAGTGGCCCTAATTTCTCGAAGATCACTTCTTCGATTATGCGGCGAGGTTCACGAGACATGGTCTTCTGGGTCTAGCTCCTTCAAGGTCAGGATGTCTTCGACGAATGACGTTTTTGGCCGGTTACGTGTCCCTATTCCTTCAGCTGATGGCGTGACCGGCATCGGTTTTGTGCACTGGCAGCGCATCGACAACATCCCGATCTTTGCGCCCACGGCTAGATCAAGTGGGCCCCGAGTGCTCAGGCGCCCGGAAACTCGCAGGCGGCCGTGCGGGCTTTGCTCCCCACCGATATAGGGCGGCTAGAAAGCGGCCGATGCCGCGGCGATGGCTTCCGCCTTCGTGCAGCCTCGCACCATGGGCAAATCTTTGACAGTGGGGATTGTCTTGGCGGCGGCCTTCTTCATTGCCTTCAACTTGTGGAGCGACAGCGTCCCGAGATCGCAGTCAGCTATTGGGTGCGGTCCGTGGTCCGGAATATTCCGGTATCGATAGCCCGTCGCGGCAAGGCCCTGCATTTCCCAGCAGGGTAGGGCAGGGGGGCGAGAGTCGGTGATCGACACTTGCGCCGCTGGTGGGGTGCTGGGCTTGGGGTCAGACAGTTCCGATTGGCAAGGGGAAATGGTCTGGCATGGGCTCCCCGCATCTCTCTGTCTCCTGGGCCATCCCTTCGACTGACAATCCCCTAATCCCGTTCGGGCTCTCGCGCGCAACCCCGCGTCAGTCCGGGCCGTGTTGGCCGCCTTTGGCGTCCTGCCCGCTCCACCCCGGTCCTTTGGGGGTTTCCGGCGCCCATGTTGGCCACCGTGCACGCGTCACCCGACGGGCTTTTTCAGGGTCTTGTCGAAGGGACGGTCCCGAAGACAGGACACACAGGAGCTTATCATGCAGAACATCGTCATCCTCGCCGGCAACATCGGTCAGACCCCCGAAATCCGCACCACCCAGAGCGGCACCAAGATCACCAACTTCAGCCTCGCCACCTCGCGCCCCCGCCTCTCGGAAGGCCGTGTGATGCGCGACGAGAACGGCTACCGGGTCATGGACACCGAATGGCACCGCATCACCTGCTTCAACGGACTCGGCAAGACGGTCGCGGAGCATTGCGAAAAGGGCATGAAGGTCCTCGTCCACGGACGCATCCACTACACCAAGTGGATCGACAGCATGGGGAACGACCGCTACGGCTGCGAGATCATCGCCGAGAGGGTCGACTTCCTGAGCCGCCCGAAGTCGGCCGAGAATGAAAACCCTGAGCTGGTCGATCGCGACGACGAGATCCCGTTCTGAGGAACGGGGTCTCCCCCCTCGGGCCCGGCGGAGCAAACCGCCGGGTTCGGTCAATCTCGGAGATATAAGCGCCGTTCACGGTCGCGGCTGGTCCCGCGGGGCGACCAAAAAAACGGACAGTTCGAGTTTGATCGTCGAGGCCCTCGCTATTGGCGAAGCAAAGCTTTCAGCGCCGACCATACGCGACCGAGCGCTCGAGCAATTCGAGCGAAGAACCCATCGGTTTCGGGAACCAGAGCCGCGGCATCGCGGCGGTCGCGCGCCTTCACAGCCGCGATCACCTCCGGGGCCATTGCGGCAGCCCATCGGACGCGGTTGCCGGTGATCCAGTAGTGGGATTGGCAGGGCAGGCTCCAATTCCCAACAGACGGGCGCAGGGAGACGGTGCCGCCTTCTTCCGTCAACCGCCACTTGGCGGGGTTCAGCGGCGTCACAACCTCGCAGCCGCAGCCGCAGCAGCACAGGTGCATGGCGGTAGCGTAGCGCCGCGAGACGTACAGGACGCTAGGGGCGGGATGCTCGGGAATATATTCTACAAATTCCGGAGTCAGCTGGTCGATGCGGGTCATGCGTCCCCTTCGTTGGCAATCTCGCCGGGAGCGATGGCATAGCCGGTGTAAACGGCTTGGCAGGTGTCGCGGTAGATGCCGCAGAGCTTTTTCCACTGGATCACCGCCAGCGCCGCATTGAGCGCGTTCAGCTCGGCAATCTGGATGTTGGTCGCGTACTCGTTGGCGGCCGCGTCGTTGTCGGCAAAGGAGATATGGCGCTCCGCGAGCGCGCGGGTGTCCGGTGTGCTCGCGGTCACGCGGACGATGCCGCCCATCTGGCCGCCGATCAGAAGCACCCCAAGACCGACCTCGGTGAAGGACGTGCCGTTTGCGCTTAGCCTGTCCACGACCATGCGCTTTGCCGCGCCCTGGTCGAGACAGACGAAGGCGAAGTCCAGCCCGTCGAGCAGGAACAGGTTGTCCGGCCCGAGGAAGGCATCATGCGCGACGATGCCGCCGTGCATGTTCGCATACAGGGCAGCAAAGCGGCGGGCCTTCTGCGGCCGCTCCTGCAGCTCCTCGATGCTCGGCGCGCCGGGCGCACGGAAGGCGTTGTGCTGTGAGAACACGTCGCCGTCGATCAGCCGGATTTCTGCAACTTCGGTCTTGGCGACCAAGTCAAGCACATAGCTGCCGGTCCCGCCAAGGCCGACGATGCCGATCCGCTGGCCTGTCAGCTTCGCGTTGACGGCGGCGATGCCCGCGCGGCTCGAAGCCGTATCGACATACTTGAATGGGCCGGTGCCATCCTCGGCCGGAATCGCCGGATAGGTTCGGGCGTCAGCGTCGGGATCGAGCTTTGTGGCCTCGCCTGTAATTCGGCCGATGTAGGTCGTCATCTTGTGGTAGTAGTCTCGGTAGTCCGCCTTGGCCGAGAAGGTGTGATCGGCGCGGACGCCTTCATACAGGGCTTGCGGCTGCGAGCCGTTCTCAATGGCGCGGATTTTCCGGCCGTCGCTGTGGCAGGGATGCTCACCGGTCCAGTATGCGACGTGATCCGTGGGCTTCACGGTCAAATCGCCGGAGAGTTCCAGTCGTGAAATCAGGGTACCGCGGCGCACGGTCCGGTCGGCCCCGACATAAGGAACGTCCCTGACAAGCAGGAAGCCGCCCCGAATGTCGAGGTCGTAGCCTTCGTTGCGAAGGCGGGTGAGGTCGGGACTACGAGCGATTGGTCGAAGTGACATCGAACTCCATCCCATCCTTGGCCTTGACCGACTGGCCCTCGACCAGCGCACCGGCGGGCTTGTTGCCGTGGCCGCGCGTGTATTGGATCGTGTACTGGATGCACTCGCCGGTCGGCGGGTTCTCGAAGGCCAGAGCAACGATCTCTTCGAAGGTGAGGTCGTCGTTCTTCGGCACGGTCTTCGGCCTGCCATTGATGATGATCGTGATCGTCTTGGGGTCCTTGTCCCGGTACGGAGCGTTCATGCGCGTTCTCCTTGAGGATGGGACGCGCCGCCGCACGACGCGCCGATTGCGATTTCGCAATCAATTCCGTATATAGAAGGGGAGGCAGTAGATTGCAAGATCGCAATCGCTTGCTTTCTCGCAATGGAGAGGACATGACCGACAGGTTTGACAATGAAGCCTTCTACGCAGCTCTAAACGCCGCGCGCCTTAGCAGGCAAATGACATGGAAAGACGTGGCCGAAGAGGCTGGGGTTGCTGCTTCGACCCTTTCGCGCATCGGCCATGGTGCGAAACCGGACGTAAACGGCCTCGCGGCCCTGCTCGCTTGGTCGAACCTCAAGGCCGAAGACTTCATCCGGGGCGCGAAGGCAGAAGAGGCAGAGCCGCTGGCGAAAATCACCGCGCTTCTTCGGGCGGACCCGCACCTAACGACGCAGAACGCGCAGCTGATCGAGAACATCGTCGTCAGCACGTACAACAAGCTCCGGGGTGGCTGATCAGGATGGGCTTTCGTCGTGGATTCAAAGCCGAAGCGAACCGGATCGCGCTGCGTATCCGCGACCGGATGGGCCTTGCCCAAACCGATCCCATTGACCCTTTCGAAATCTGTACCCGCTATGACATCCGGGTGATCCCGCTGAGCGATATCGACCCGCATTCCCCGTTCCTGGGTGCTGCCAACTCGGCCTTCTCGGCTGTGACCGTTCCCAGCGGTCACGAGACGGCCATCGTGCACAATGACTCGCATCATCCGTATCGTCGCCGCAGCAATATCTGCCACGAGCTCGCGCACTGCTTTCTAGGACACGAGTGCACCCCGCCTCTGACAGAGGACGGGGAGCGGGCGCGGGATGGGGGCATCGAGGCCGAGGCGAACTTCCTCGCCGGGGCGCTGCTCATCCCGAACGAAGCAGCGCTGCATATCGTCAGCACTGGCCTCGTGCCAACCGCGCAGCGCTTGTACGGCGTCAGCGAGCCAATGCTTACCTACCGGCTCCGCATCAGCGGCGCACATACAATTTTCCGGCGTAGAATGGGCTTGGCCAGATAGAAGAGCACCAATTCTGTGTCGTGCATGGTGCTGATCATCTCGAAAGCTTCGATTGGGAATACAAGGGGCCGTTCCCTAGAATGCAGCGGATGAACCCTTTGGACCTTGACGCTTCCTACTGCCCGTGCCGCTGCAGTAAGGTCATCAGTCCACTTTCCGTCCAACCTGCTGAGAGTGAAAGGAGTGCCGGTTTCCCGGTGACGGGTTGAGGGCTGGGAGAGTGGCTCCCGGCGCCTGTCGCGGAGGAATGCCGATGGGCGTTGTGGAAGTTCTGGATGCGGTACAGCCGACGCGGACTGGTGGCTGGAAAGTGGATGTGAGCCGGGGTGACCGGATTGGGCGGGTGTCGTCCGAATGGTTCAACAGGCCGGATGACGAGCGGTACCTGTCGCTCGACGATCTCTGGGCTAATGTGAAGGGTCGCTCTGAGCGCAGCCGCAGCCGGGTGGTGCAAACCGCCGACATCCGTGTCGAGGCAGCGCGCGACAGTGCAGAGCGGCTGCACTTGGTCCTGCCGAAAGCGCATGAGCCGGTCGCGCCCACACACTGGGCCTTCGGCCAGCTCGCCAGCATTGTCGGCGCTCCGGCCTCCTACCTGCGGCAGCTGCCTGCTCCTCTGGCGGGGATCAACCTGCAATACGGTTTGACCAACCACCGCGCCGAGCAGGTGAAGACCTTCGAGACCGAGGATGGCCGCACGGAACTGCGCGCCGTGACCGGTCCCGACTACGGCCGCATCCATGACTTCGAGCTTGTCGAGGCGGTGCAGCGCATCGCGGGCAATGGCACGGGTGACACGCGGTGGAAGGTGCCGGGTGTGCTCGACTGGTCGACAGGGGTCTACAACCCCGATGTCGAAATCAGCCGTGACACGACCACGCTCTACGCCTCGGACCGCGACGTCTTCCTGTTCCTGGTCGACGATCGCAACCCGATCGAGGCGGGCAAGCTGGCGGACGGCTCTCCGGACCTCTATTTCCGGGGATTCTACTGCTGGAACTCCGAGGTTGGGGCGAAGACCCTCGGCATGGCGAGCTTCTACCTTCGAGCGGTGTGCCAGAACCGTAACCTTTGGGGCGTCGAGGATTTCCAGGAGATCAAGATCCGCCACTCGAAATACGCCGCTTCGCGCTTTGCACATGAGGCGGCGCCGGCGTTGACGCGCTTCGCCAATTCCTCGCCGCAGGGCTTCGTGAATGGGATCAGGGCAGCACGACAGCAGGTCGTGGCGCGCAGCGACGAAGACCGCGCGGAGTTCCTGCGCAAGCGCGGTTTCTCGAAGGCCGAATCCGGCAAGATTATCGAAAAGGTGCTGATGGAAGAGGGCCGCCCGCCCGAGAGCATCTTTGATTTCGTACAGGGGATCACGCGGCTTGCGCGCGACAAGACCCAGCAGGATGCGCGCCTCGACATGGAAGGGCGCGCCAAGAAGCTCCTCGACCGGGCCGGTTGACGCGAAGCCCGGCACAGCGACCGCCTGCATCCGCGGCGGTCGCGTTTTCCTCTTCCACATGCACGCCACCGGCCCCACCCCGAGAGGGCAGGGGCTTCGAGGTGGGCAACTCAGCGAGACCCCCATGACCCCCCAGGAAGAAACCGTCATCCTCGAGGCTCGAGACATCCTCGGCCGCTATCTTAGCCGAAACCCCGTCATCGACAGCTGGCAGGCGCTTTTGGACTATTGCGCGCTCACCGTCCGCGGCCCGATCGAGCGCTTCCATGTCCTCTATCTCGACCGCAAGAACCGGATCATCGCCGATGAACTCCTGTCGACCGGAACGGTCGATCACGTCCCGGTCTATCCGCGCGAGGTGATCAAGCGGGCGCTGATGCTGAACGCCAGCGCCCTGATCCTGATCCACAACCACCCATCGGGCGATCCAACGCCGTCCGAGGCCGATCTCAGCATGACCAGGGAGATCCAGAAGGGGTGCAAGTACCTCGGCCTGACGTTGCACGACCACATCATCGTCGGCGCCGGGACGGAGCTGAGCTTGCGGGCCCTCGGCAAACTCTGAGGGCCCATCGGACCCATCGCCGCCGCCGTTTCGAGGAAGAGGGCGGCGGTTTGGTTTTTGACGGATGAGGCGGGGAGAGAGGCTTCCCGCGCCGTCGGAGATACTCCCATGTTCGACCTGCACTTGCCCATCCACCCGACCGCCTACGCGCGGGGCATCCCGCCGCATTTTCCCTTGGGCGACACCGATCCCGATCATCCCTTCGCCCTGACACTGTCGCGCCGCGCACCGGCTGACCTCATGTCGGGCCGGGCCGCCCCGCTGGTCCTCGCCCGTTTCGCGACGCTGGCCGAGGCCATGCAGGGCGCGATCGATCATGCCGAGGGGATCGACCCGGGTGCCGCACCCCAGCTTCTGGCAATCCTCGACCGCGACGCCCGCCTTGTGCTGGCCGGGGCCGCCATTGATTACGCGGTCGCATGGTGCCACCCGGTGACGAGCGCGGCCGAGGCGCGGGGCGTGGTGACCGAGGCGAGCCAGCTGCGCGCGCAGGCGGGCCGAGCGGCCATCAGGGGTGAGCCCGATCTGGCACAGCGGCTGCGCCACCGCGCCGATCTTCTGGATGCGCGGCTGGTCGATCCACTCTGGCGCGGTTTCGCCGCCCGGGCGCTGCAGGTCGCGGCGTGAGGCCCGAGAGACAGAGGAGGGCAGGGAGGAATTGGAGTTGTTCCGGGGGGAGAGATCTCCCGGGACAGCTCCGATCCCTTCCCTTGACCGGAGACACCAGATGACCCTGACCGAACCCACCCTCACGCCGCCTATGGCGCCCCCGACCGTCGATATGGCGCAGATCTTCGCCGCGCATGCTGCGCGCGCGGCCCGCATCGAAGCGCTGCGCCCCGGCAACAAGGACCGCCTGTTTGACGGTCTCATGGCCGCCGGCATCACCCATGTCACCGTTACCTGTGGTCGAGGTTACCTGATATGACCGACCCAGCCTATCAGCGCCTCGGGCTGCCAGCGACCGCTTCGTCCTTTGCCGTCCTGCGCGCGGCGGCCCGGGCGCTGCACCCCGACACGCGCGCCGTTCGCGGCTTCCGGACGGCGCGCAAGCGTTTCTACCGGCAGATGCTCTACGTGCATGCCGCACGAGAGGCGGCGGACGACACTCCGACCGGCTGATAGCTCCCGGCCGACCCTTCATCCCAATCCAGTACTCGGCCTCTTGGTCGGGTCTTCCCCATTCAGGAGGTCCCCATGGCGGACTACTTCACCCATTTCTCATGCCTGCTCGATGTCGGCAGCCCCGACAAGGCCGCCCGCGCGCTCGCGCTGTTTCACGATCTGAGCGCTGCGGATCAGGACGCTGACGACCCGGAGGTCGCGGGCTTTGACATCGCGCGCCAGGACGCGCCCGAGGGCAGCAGCCTCTGGATCCATGACGACGAACACGGCGATGTCGAAGCCGTCATCCGCTTCGTCTTGCGGCTCGCCGAAGACCTCGACCTCACCGGCCTTTGGGGGTTCCAGTATGCTCTGACCTGCTCCTGTCCGCGCCTCGACGCCTTTGGCGGCGGTGCGCATGCCATCGATCTTGGCGCTCGTAAATCCATCGGCTGGTCCAGCACGCAAGAATGGTTGGTCGCGGCGCTGAACGGGGAGGACGTCGATGCCTGAGATCATCTGCACCACCGTCTACCAGTTCCCCGAGCTCTCGGATGCCGCCAAGGAGAAGGCCCGCAACTGGTATCGCGACCTTGGACCCCACGACGAGTGGTGGGACGCGGTCTATGAGGATTTCGAGCGGGTCTGTGCGCTCCTCGGCATCCGCCTGAAGACGACCCCCGTCCGTCTGATGGGCGGCGGGACGCGGGCCAAGCCCTGCATCTGGTTTTCCGGCTTCTGGAGCCAGGGCGACGGGGCCTGTTTCGAAGGCTACTGGTCCCACGCCAAGGGCGCTGCCGCGCGCATCCGGGACTATGCCCCGACGGATGTAACGTTGCATGGAATTGCCGACCGGCTGCAGGCCATTCAGCGGCGGAATTTCTACCAGCTCGCCGCGGAGGCCAGCCAACGTGGCCGCTATTACCATGAATATACCATGTCGATCGACGTCACGCGGGGCAGCGCGACCTGGCAGCCGCCGACTGAGGACGCGGAAGAAGTCGTGACCGAGGCGCTGCGTGATCTGGCCCGCTGGCTCTACCGCCAACTTGAAGTCGAATACGACCATCTCACCTCGGACGAGGCCATCGAGGAGGGGATCATCGTCAACGAGTATACGTTCACAGAAGGAGGGCGGCGGTTTGGGTGAGCGCGCTACTTTCGAAGTACTTTCCCGACCGAACTCTTGATTTGTACGTCAATGTGGCGTACATGAAGGATTGAAATACAGGAGGCGACCATGCTTGGTTTCCACGACACCACGCGCGCGATCGATGAGCGCAACGAGGCCCGGATGAATTTCCGGACGAAGCCGCGCATCAAGACAGCGATTCAGCAGGCGGCGGCGCTTTCCGGCGTCGACGATTCCGTCTTCACCATGAATGCTGCCTACCAGGCGGCGCTGGCAACGATTTCAGCGCATGAACGGACGGTGCTTCAGCCGGTCGATCATGACGCGTTTTTCTCGGCACTCGATACTCCGGCAGCGCCGACAGACGCCTTGCGCTCGGCCTTCCGTCGGCATGGCAAAATGGTTGTGTCGCAGTAGATGGCTGCATCACAACCGACCTCTTACATCATTGAGCCGTTCGATCCAGAGAGACATGATCGAGCGGCTTTTTCTTGCGGTGTCGAACAGGTCGACAACTACTTTCAGAAGACAGCCAACAAGCTCGCCAAGGCAGACAACGTCCGGCTTTATGTGATGGTCGATCCAGCCGGCACGGTTATCGGTTTCTATGCTCTCAATGCGCACGCCGTTCACTTTGCGGATTTACCTGCAAAGTTTGCGCGGACACGTCCGTCGCACGGCAACATCCCTGCCGCATACATCTCAATGATCGGGCGTGATCAGAAGTTCAGCGGGGGCGGTTATGGCGGCGATTTGCTTGTCGATGCCCTCCGCCGGATTGCAGTTGCCGCAGATGCAATCGGCGTCGCTGTCGTCATGCTCGATGTTCTCGACTGTGGCGATCCCGACCGCGTGGCCCGCCGCAAGGCGCTATACGAAAGCTACGGCTTTCTGCAGCTCGCATCGAACCCGCTGAGGCTGTTCTTGCCAGTCAGCGTCGTTCGAACGCTCATCGCTGAAGAGTAAGCCTTGCAGATGAAGGACGCGGCGCTCACCAAGCTGGCCCGGCTCGGACAGGCGGTTGACCTCGGTTGAAGTCGTGAAGAGCCAATCTGCCAGCCTATAGGCTGGCAACTACGCTCAGTTTGCAAAACTACGGTGTGGCAAAAGCTCCGGACGGCCGCACGGGGTGTCACTGCCGGTGCCGTCCTCACCTGTTCCCGTCGATCCACTTCGACATGAGCCCCCTGTCGCGAAAGCATTCATCCGGAACGGCGCGCCGTTTGATCCGGGCGAGCTTCTCCGCGAAGGCCACCTGCCTGGACGTGGGCAGCTGGTCCATGTCCGATACGGGCTTCAGCCGGGCCTGAGCCTCGATCCAGGCGCTCAAAGATCGCCGGTTTTGCTGAACCTCCCAGGGCAGGAGCGTCCGGTTGCGCTGCGCGAGCGATCGCGCATAGGCGATTTGCTTGGGCGTTGCGGGCAGGGCGTGCGTGGTGATTTCCATGGTGGAACCCCCTTTCTGGCTTGGTTCTGAATATAGAACATAACAGGAACAAAATCAAGCAAAGCATCGGGAACGCCTTGGTGCGAGAGGGAGAGAGGGGCCGGGAAAGATCAGGCCTGAAGGTGCCCGAGAGAGGGTGTCCGGGCCTGATCCTGTCCTTCATTCCGGAGTTTCCCGATGACCCATCTTGCCCCTGTTGCGCAGGCGTCCTTGCCTGCGCCCATTGTCCCATTGGCAGCAAATCCTGCCTCTGCGATCGTTGCTGTCGCCGAAGCGCTGCAGCCCGACCTCGCGCAGGGTTTCCAGATCGACGCGCTGCGCCTGCGCCTCGAGATGGAGCGCGCCTTTGGCGGCTCCGATGCGACCGGTGCCTGGGACTGGAAGCTCGCCTATGAGGCGGGCGAGGTGGCGCTGGTCCTCTTCCTGAGGACATTCGGCCGTGCGCTGCTGACCCTGGCAGGTTCGCCCGTGGCGCTGTTGCCGATCCTCGCCAAGGTGGCGGGTCTCTTGCCCACGCACACCCGGCGGTCGGAAGAGATGGAGCGGTTCCAGCAATTCTCGACGCCCTTGCCCATGGGGCTGGCAGCTTTGGCAGCAGCGCAGATCACGCCCCGCGACCTCGTCCTCGAGCCGTCGGCCGGGACCGGGCTCCTGGCGATCCTTGCCGAGATCGCGGGCGGCAATCTTTCGCTGAACGAGTTGGCGGACACCCGCGCCGATCTTCTTGGCTTGCTGTTCCCGGGCCACCCGGTCACGCGGTTCGATGCCGCGCAGATCGACGATCACCTCGACGCCTCCTCGAGCCCGAGCGTCGTCCTGATGAACCCGCCTTTCTCGGCTGTGGCCAATGTTGATGGGCGGTCGACCGAGGCGACGGCCCGACATCTGCGCTCGGCCCTCGCGCGTCTGGCCCCCGGCGGACGGCTCGTCGCCATCACCGGCGCCGGTTTCGCGCCGGATGCGCCTGCCTGGGCCGAGACCTTCGGCCGTCTGACCGAGACCGCCCATCTCGTCTTCACCGGCGCGGTGTCGGGCGCCGCTTTCGCCAAACACGGGACCAGCTTCGAGACGCGGATTTCTGTCTTCGATAAATGCCGCGGCGGCGAGCCGGGCGGCATAACCGCCGACCTGCGCCAGCACCTGTCTCCGGACGTGGCGCATCTGATGTCGCGGGTCACTGCAGAGGTTCCGCCGCGCCTCGAACTGGAACAGGCCGTAAATGCGGGTCTGTTCCATTCTTCCCTCTTCCCGGGAAGTCCTGCCCGCGCCACTCACACAACCACCAGCCGATCGCGCGCGACCTCTGCGGCTCAAATGGCGAAACCCGAAACGCCGATTGAGGCCGAGGAACTGGACTATGCTCTCCGCGACGCCGCCGAGGAAGAAGACGCCGCACGGCTGTCCGACGCGATCTACGAGACCTTCCGTCTGCAGGCCATCGACATCCCCGCAGCAGCCCCGCATCCAACCAAGCTGGTGCAGTCGGCCGCCATGGCCTCGGTCGCGCCCCCGAAACCGACCTACCGCCCGAAATTCCCCGCTGCTGTCCTGCGCGACGGCCTGCTCTCCGACGCCCAGCTTGAGACCGTCATCTACGCGGGGGAGGCGCATGGCGCGCATCTCGCCGGATCGTGGACTGTCGATGAGACCGGAGACATGGTCTCGGCGGCGCCGGACGATGCCGCTGACGCCGTCCGTTTCCGGAGGGGTTTCTTCCTCGGCGATGGCACCGGAGCGGGCAAGGGCCGCCAGTCGGCTGGGATCCTGCTCGACAACTGGGCCCGAGGAAGACGCAAGGCGCTCTGGATCTCAAAGAGCGACAAGCTGCTGGAAGATGCGCAGCGCGACTGGTCGGCGCTTGGCCAGGAGCGGCTTCTGGTGACGCCGCTGTCGCGTTTCGCACAAGGGCGCGACATTCCGCTCGCCGAGGGAATCCTCTTCACCACCTATGCGACGCTGCGCTCGGAAGAACGGGGTGCCAAGAAATCCCGCGTCGACCAGATCGTCGACTGGATCGGGGTGGATTTCGACGGCGTGATCCTCTTCGACGAAAGCCATGCCATGGCGAATGCTGCCGGGGGTAAAGGCGATCGGGGCGATACCATGGCCTCGCAGCAGGGCAGGGCGGGTCTGCGGCTGCAGCACAAACTTCCGAATGCCCGCGTGGTCTATGTCTCGGCCACGGGTGCCACGACCGTCCACAACCTCGCCTATGCGCAGCGTCTCGGGCTCTGGGGCGGGGAGGATTTTCCATTTGCTACTCGCGCCGAGTTTGTGGAAACCATCGAGGCTGGCGGTGTCGCGGCGATGGAGGTTCTGGCCCGCGACCTCCGGGCGCTCGGCCTCTACACGGCGCGGTCGCTGTCCTATGACGGTGTCGAATACGAGATGCTGGAACACGCGCTTAGCCCCGAGCAGCGCGGTATCTACGATGCCTATGCCGGGGCCTTCGCGATCATCCACAACAACCTGACCGCGGCGCTGGAGGCGGCGAACATTTCCGGCGCGGCCGACGGGCCGAGCGGGTCGGGCACACTGAACCGTCAGGCGAAATCCGCTGCGCGGTCAGCCTTCGAAAGCGCCAAACAGCGCTTCTTCGGCCATTTGCTCACCTCGATGAAGACCCCCACGCTGATCGCATCCATCGATGCCGATCTGGCTGCGGGTCATGCGGCCGTCATCCAGATCGTCTCGACGGGTGAGGCACTGATGGAACGCCGCCTGACGGAAATCCCGACCGACGAGTGGAACGATATCCGCGTCGACATCACGCCCAGGGAATACGTCCTGGACTACCTCGCCCATTCCTTCCCGGTGCAGCTCTACGAACCTTTCACCGACAGCGAAGGTAATCTCTCCTCGCGACCCGCAACGCGAGACGGCCAACCGGTGGAGTGCCGCGAAGCCGTCCGCCGTCGTGACGCGCTGATCGAAAAGCTGGCTTCGCTGCCGCCGGTGCCAGGGGCGCTCGACCAGATCGTCCAGCGCTTCGGCACCGATCTCGTGGCCGAAGTCACGGGGCGCTCGCGGCGCATCGTGAGGAAGGGCGAGGGGCATTCGGCACGGCTCTTGGTGGAGAACCGGGCCGGAGCCGCGAACCTTACTGAGACCCAGGCCTTCATGGATGACGAGAAGCGTATCCTGATCTTCTCGGATGCCGGCGGCACCGGGCGCAGCTATCACGCCGATCTCGGGGCGAAGAACCAGCGCCTGCGGGTCCACTACCTCCTGGAGCCCGGCTGGAAGGCAGACGCGGCGATTCAGGGCCTCGGGCGCACCAACCGCACCAATCAGGCGCAGCCGCCGCTCTTTCGGCCGGTGGCCACCGATGTGAAAGCGGAGAAGCGGTTCCTGTCGACCATTGCGCGACGTCTCGACACGCTTGGCGCTATAACGCGCGGCCAGCGCCAGACCGGCGGGCAAGGGCTGTTCCGGCCCGAGGACAACCTCGAGTCGTCCTACGCCCGCAACGCCCTGCGCCAGCTTTACCGCCGCATCTATCGCGGCGATCTGGCCGGATGTTCGCTCGGGGCTTTCGAGGATGCGACCGGGCTCAGCCTGACCGATGATAACGGGCTGAAGGATGACCTGCCGCCGATCACGACCTTCCTCAATCGCCTGCTGGCGCTGACGATCGACATGCAGGCCGTGCTGTTCGCGGGTTTCGAGGAGCTGCTCGATCAGAGAATTGAGGGCGCCATCGCCGCCGGGGTCTATGATCTCGGGCTCGAGACCCTGCGTGCCGAGAGCTTCCGGGTGGCCGACGCACGCGTCATCTACACCCATCCTGGCTCCGGCGCCGAAACCCAGCTTCTCACCATCGTGGAAAAGCGCCGCAACACGCCGCTGTCGCTGGTTGATGCGCTCGACTGGCTGGATGATCCGAAGGCGCGTCTTCTCATTAACAGCCGCTCGGGCCGGGCTGCCGTGCAGGTTCCCGCCACCAGTCACATGCTGGACGATGGGACCATCGAGCCGCGCCTGCGCCTGATCCGCCCGCTTGATGCCAGCACGGTCCCTGCCAAGGTCATGGAGGACACCCACTGGCTCGAGGCCGACCGCGCGGCCTTCACTGCGGCGTGGACTGCGGAACTGGCCGAGGTGCCGGAGTTTTCGGGCTCCACGCTTCACATCGTGGCAGGTCTGCTGCTGCCGATCTGGAAGCAGCTTCCCCAGGATGAAACCCGCGTCTACCGCCTGCAGACCGATGACGGGCAGCGCATCATCGGCCGCCGCGTCTCGCCTGCCTGGGTCGCGACCACGCTGGCCGCCGATGCGCCCAAGCTCTCGGCCGCGCAGGTCCATGCCCTCGTCCTGGAGGGCAAGACCGTGGTGTGCCTGTCCGAAGGGATGGAATTGCACCGCTCGCGCGTCATGGGCGCGAACCGGATCGAACTGTCGGGCTTCTCGGAGGCAGCCAAGGATCGGCTCAAGGCCGATGGCTTCTTCTCGGAGATTATTAGTTGGAAGCTTCGGCTGTTTTGCCCGACCGACGCCGATGGCGTCGCGATACTGGATCGTCTGCTTGCACGTTGTCCTGTCGCAAGGCTACATGATCGCGGAGGTTGTTGACCCATGTATTTTGAGACCGAAGACCTCGTGCGCGATCTGGCAGAAAATGCCGAAGGCGTCTGTCGTGCCTACCTTCCCGCCGGACGGCGGGAAGGATCCTACTGGATCGTCGGCGATCTGCAGAACAACCCCGGCCGGTCGCTCTTCGTGCGGTTGACGGGCCCTGCGTCGGGACCAGGGGCAGCGGGCAAGTTTACGGATGGGGCCACAGGCGAGCATGGCGATCTCCTGGACATCATCCGCGCCCGGACGGGGATCACGCGCTTCCCCGACCTTCTCGCCGAGGCCCGAGCGCATCTTGGCCGTCCGCAGCCGGTCGTCCCGGATAGGCAAGAGCCGAGGAAGGCCAAGGCGCCCGGTGGCACTCCTGCGGCGGCGGCGCGCTTGTTTGCTGCCTCGAACCCGATCGCAGGCACGCTTGCTGAGACCTACCTCCGTTCTCGAGGCATCACCCAATTCGGGGCGAACGGTGCGTTGCGCTTCCATCCGAAGTGCTGGCATCGGGAAGAGGGGCAGACCCGGAGCATCCCCAGACCGGCGATGATCGCCGCGGTCACCGATGCGGCAGGGGCCGTGCAGGGCGTGCATCGCACCTGGCTTGCGCCTGACGGAAAAGGCAAAGCAGATGTCGATCCGCAACGTCGGGCTATGGGTCACCTCCTCGGCAATGCTGTCAGGCTCACCCCGCAGGATGACATCCTCGTCATCGGCGAAGGCATCGAGACCATGCTGTCTCTGTCCGAGGCGATCCCCGGCCTTCCCGTCTGGGCGGCGCTCTCGTCCGGTCACCTCGGGGCCGTTCGCCTGCCGGAAGGGTTGCAGCGCCTTTTCGTCGCGATCGATCGCGATCCGGCTGGATGCCAAGCGGCAGAGAGGTTGAGTGCCAGAGCCTCCGAGCTCGGGGTGCGCGTGCGGGTGCTGGAACCGCGGCTCGGGGATTTCAACGATGATCTTCGGGCGAACGGCAAGGACGCGCTGCGCCAGCATCTGGCAGGTCAGATCGGGCCAGAGGATCGGCATCGCCTGCCCAGCTGAGCTGCATCGCGCAGGGGGGTCTGGGAGTGCGGGGCAGGGGGCTGCATCCCAGTCGTGGCTCTGGATCGTCGTCCTCACCCCATCCCGGGCCTTGCGCATCCACCCGTCAGCCCTGCGCGGCCTTCAAGAGATGGGCAGGCCGTCAAAGCGGTTGCCCCTGCAAGGTCGGCAGGGAACCTATTTCCGCCGGCGGCGAGACCACCCCACGCGACTTGTCGCGCGGGGACCCCGATCTGCCGCCTTTGCATCGCGAGACAAATAGCTTCCCTGCCGACCTCCTCCACGCTGTTCCGGCCCCGGTGAAGCCGGGGTGAAGGGGCAACCGCCCCGACGGCTCGGGTCTGCCCATGAAGGCCGCGCGGGATGACGCGCGGACGAGACAGGCCCGGAGGCAAAAAACCGATGACGATCCATACCCACGACGGCGCGTATGAACCCGCCCATAGCGCATCGCAGACCGCCCATGCGCTCGACGAGCTCCAACTCTACGGCTATCGCCCCTTTGACGAGCCCGATCCGCGCCCGATGCCCGATGGGCAGCGCCTCGCCGTCGCCGTCGCCGACATCTTCGACGCCCTCGTCGCGACCCTGGAAGACACCCGTATGGAACCCGACCTCGAAGAGGTGCTCTGGGGCCAGGTCAACCTCTTCCACCGCGCCACGGCCCGGATCGAGCGGTCACTCGATGAGAACGAGCAGGCGCAGCGCCGCCTCCAGCGCGAGCAGGACGGCTCCGAGGTGAAATCGGTCGAACTCGAGCGCCTGACGGTCGAAGGCCTGACCCTCGTCGAACGGCGCAACTGCATGGACATGTTGCGCGATCACGCCGCATCCGAGTTTGTTCAGCACACGGGATCCACCTGGCGCCCCCGCACCGGATCGATGGTGAACCGCCAGCACATGACCGCCGCTCTGATCGACAGCCGTGATTTCCTGGCCGCCAAGCGCCGCGCCGAAACCGAGGTGATGCTTCCCGCCGGCCCCAAGGTCGCCCTGACCGGCGGGACCGACTACAACGATCACCGCCTGATCTGGGGCAAGCTCGACCAGGTCCGAACCAAGTATCCCGACATGGTCCTTTTGCACGGTGGCAGCCCCAAAGGCGCAGAACTCATCGCCGCCAAATGGGCTGAAGCCCGGGGCGTGACGCAGGTCGCCTTCAAGCCTGACTGGACCAAGCACGCCAAGGCCGCGCCCTTCAAACGAAACGATGCGATGCTGGATGTGCTCCCTGTCGGGGTCCTCGTCTTCCCAGGAACCGGTATCCAGGAAAACCTCGCCGACAAGGCTTCGAGGCTCGGCATCCCGGTCATGAAGTTCGAGAAGGGGGCGTGAGCCCCCACTTTCTTCTCGGGAAAGAACATTGTGGAAACACGGACATACACTTGATATTGTTGCCGCAGACAAGGTGACCGCAAAATGTTTGTTGAATCGCAGCAATTGGAGGTGTTTCCGACGGCGGTCGATCTGAAACGGATCGACCCGTCTCTCAACATGCGGCGCTTCTATCGAATGAGCGTTCAGCCCGATCTCTTCGGCGGCGTGAGCCTGGTGCGGGAATGGGGTCGGATCGGTTACCGTGGCCAGATGCTGGTCGAACAGCATGATGACGAGGGCAGGGCGGTCAACGCGCTGATGAAGCTGTCGGCGACGAAGAAGCGGCGTGGGTATGGGTTGCTTGAGGGATCGTACACCAAGGATTGACGTTCCGTAATAGTTTCACTATATTGATTTGTGAAACTGATATGGAACAAGCGCCATGACCAAGGTTGTCGTCCCATTTCCGAAAGGCCAACGGCTGCGTTCGCCGTTGGCGCAGTTCTTCCGTGTCGGAGACTCTCACAACAAGTTTGCCGAGATGTTTGCGTCCGGAGGTCTGCCGGCTTCGCGAGTCGTCTTCGATGCCGGGCGCCTCAATCGACAGACCGCTCTCGCAAAAGAGCTGAAAGCAGAGGGTGTGGAGATCACGATCGACACTGGAGCGGCCGAGCTGTCGAGCCCGGCGCGACATGGGACGTTTGTACGCAATTCTGCTTGGTTGACTAAGGTCCCGATGTCGCCTTTGGGTCCGGACGATTTCACCACGGAGATCATTGAGCGCATCGCAGAAATGGCGCTTGCGGTCGGCGCGGACCGCGTGCTTGCCCCGAGTCATTTCTTGGGCGATCCCAGCTTCGACGGCTGGCTCAAGGTGGACGCTGCCTCTTGCTCGGCTCTTCGAGCGGCACTTGATCGCTTGGGCGGAGGCCGAATCCGGATCGACTATCCGGTAATACAAAGCGTCCAAGGATTGGTGGATCCAATGTCGCGGAAGGCACTAGCGGAAACACTTTCCATACTGCCGGTCGATGCTATCTGGATGCGCCTCTCCGGCCTAGGGAAAGAACCCGGTCCACAAAAGGTTCGTTCATTGATCCGGATGCTCAGCGGTTTCCACAATATCGGGAAGCCCGTGATCCTCGACTACTGCTCTGGTTTGAACTCAGAGGCTACAGAAGCATTTGGCGTCGCATCTGGGTCCGCGAGCGGAATACTCGAGTTGGATCAGTTCAACGCTCGGGATTGGCACAAGACGCCGGAAGAACCAGATCCTGATGCAAGATTTGCTCGGCCGCGCATTGTGCAGGTTCCGGGTCTTGGCAGGGGTTTCTATGCCAACGAGTTCGAATTGCTTGCCAAGTCTCGCGGCGGGCGGAAGCTGCTTCTGCAAAGCGAGTTTGTAACCGTTTCCAGCGTTGAAGAAATGGTAAGAACTCGAAAGCAGGTTCAGGCTCTTCATTTGGTGCGCTCGCAAGAAGCGCTTCAGTCCGTACCGGACCTAAACCGAGCAGGACATTTCCTGTCAAAGACGATGGCAGATGCCGAGCGTCGCGCAAAAGATGTCAGCTTCCTTAAGCCCACAGAGGGTCAAGCTCAGGCGGCGGGCATCGACCTGACGAGTTTGCTCAAGCGGACTAGGGCGCATGCAGAGACGATGGGCAAGGTTGCAGACGCGCTTGAAAAGCTCCATGAGGAGCGCGGAATGGAGTCCCCGCGTGTTCGGGCTTGCGACTTCAATGTCGATACGGCCCTGCGGCGCGGTGATCAGAGGTAAGAAATGCAAAGTGCAGTGTCACGCTACATCGGCGAACTTGCCGACATCGGGGGTCTGAAAGGAACCGATATCGCAAATATCACGGATGTCTCCAAGGCGACGGTATCGCGTTGGAAGGCTGGTGATATAAAGCCGCAACCAAGGAACGAATTGATTCTGTCCGACCTCTATTACATCGTCGGCCGTCTCAATGAATATTATACACCGGACGAGGTTCGTGCCTGGCTCTATGCGCGGCACCCACAACTCGGAGGTGAGCGTGCTATGGACCTCATTCACAATGATCGCTCGCTCGAAGTACTGGCCGTCATCGACCGGCTGGACAATGATGTCTATGTGTAGGTCCAATGAATGGTTAAAGCTCGACGCGACAACCGGCTGATTGACGCGATTGAGGCGATCGATCCCGTCGTTTTCGAAGGGAACGTTTGGCGGTTGGTGCGCGACGGGCGCGATCCGCTGATCTGCAGCGCGTCAGGTGGTCGGTGGGACGACGGGACGTTCGATGTGCTCTATACATCCTTGGCTCGATCAGGTGCTCTGGAAGAGATGCGATTTCATCTGATGCGCGGCCAACCGGTGATGCCGAGCAAGGTAAAGTATCGCATGTTTGAAATTGAACTTTCGCTTGGGCGTGCGCTTCAGTTTCTGGATCTGGAAGCGCTTTCCAGGGTTGGGCTGAACACTGAAACGTTCGGTCGTCTTTCCTATGAGGAAAAGAATGACGAGTATCCCCGTACTCAAGAAATTGGGGAAGTCGCACACTTTCTAGATTTCGATGGCCTAATTGTCCCGTCCGCGCGATCGGACGCAAGGAATGCAATCGTCTTCTGCGACAAGGTAAGATCACTGCCCGAGTCCACATTAAATGATCATGGCGTCGTGGACTGGGCGAAATGATTCTACCCGACAACGAGACAAGCGTCGATCTGCTGAACAACGAGGCCATCGCGCGCACGATCACCGAGTTGCTGCGGGAACGTCCAGAGCAGGCGATCACCATCGGTGTGCATGGTGATTGGGGAGCAGGAAAGAGCAGCATCTTGGAGATGATCGAGGCATCTCTATCGCCGACCCCGGACGTTCTCTGCGTGAAATTCAATGGTTGGCGATTCCAGGGGTTCGAGGATGCAAAGATTGCCCTGATCGAGGGCATTGTCACAGAGCTTGTTGCCGAACGGTCGCTTGCGACAAATGCGGGTGAAGCGGTCAAGAATATCTTCAAACGCATCGATTGGCTCAAGGTTGCCCGGCAAGGAGGAGGCCTTGCTTTCACAGCATTGTCGGGAGTTCCGCTGCCCGAGCACATCGACGCGGTCGTTGGTTCGGTCAAGAAGGCGATTGGTGAGCCAGGTGAATTGCTCACTCGGGAAAACTATGAGGCAGCCATCGCTGGGATGTCGGGCCTACTGAAGCCAGATGACTCGAAACGGCTTACTGAAGAAATCAGTGAGTTCCGGAAGGCCTTCAAAGATCTACTCAACAAGGCTGGTGTCGATCAACTCGTCGTTCTGATCGACGATTTGGACAGGTGCCTGCCTGAAGTCGCGATCGAAACGCTGGAGGCAGTTCGGCTGTTCGTATTCACTGAACACACGGCTTTCGTGGTTGCTGCCGATGAAGCGATGATCGAGTATTCGGTGCGCAAGCATTTCCCGGAGTTGCCCGACACGACCGGACCAAGGGACTATGCGCGAAACTATCTTGAGAAACTCATCCAGGTGCCATTCAGGATCCCTTCCCTGGGGGAGACGGAAACTCGGATCTATGTGACGCTCTTGCTCGTGGGGGCGGAGCTCGGAGAAGAGGACACTGAGTACCAGAACCTGATCAAAGTGGCTCGCCAGCATCTAGCAAAGCCGTGGCTTTCGACCGGGCTCTCAGCGGCCACTGTCCGTGACGCCCTTGGCGCCAAAGCCGCCAGCGTTTCAAACGCGCTCACATTAAGTGATCAGATCGGCCAAATTCTGGCCGGCGGCACGCAAGGCAACCCACGTCAGATCAAGCGCTTCCTGAACACGCTTCTTCTCAGGAACCAGACAGCGCGAGCTCGCGGGTTCGGTGACGATGTCAAGCTTCCTGTCTTGGCGAAACTGATGCTCGCCGAGCGCTTCATGTCCCGCATGTACGATCAGATCGCCTCGGCCGCAGCGAAACACCCAAACGGACATTGCGAGGACCTGGCGGCCCTCGAAGATCCGACTGAGGCTAAGTCCAAACCAAACAAGAAGCGTGGAGACGGCCCAAAAGTCACCAATCTGGATGATGTCAAAACCAAACCGAAGGATACGGGACCGAACGAGAGCGCTGTCTTGTCAGAATGGCGAGGGTCGGAGGCTATCCGGGATTGGGCGAGTATGCCGCCGAACCTCGGTGCGATCGATCTAAGGCCCTATCTCTTCGTCGCAAAAGACAGGAAAGATTACTTCGGCGCCGTATCTGTGCTCGGCAGACTTGGTGCTGTGGTCGAGAGATTGATGGGATCGAAGCTGAGTGTTCAGGCCTACGAGACGGAACTTCGGCAGCTCGCGCCAGCCGAAGCAGGCCAAGTGTTCGAAGAACTGAGAGCGCGTATCGTCGCCAGCGACTCTTTCGACACCGCTCCAGCCGGAGTGGACGGCATGACCGTGCTCGTCAAAGCCCACGATTTCTTACAGACAAACCTTTTGGACCTTCTCGAATCCCTGCCTTCGGCACGTTGCGGGACATGGGTAGCTTCAGGTTGGGATAGGGTGATCCGCGGCTCGGAGTTTGTTGCTCGCTTGGACACACTTCTGGCGACCTGGTCCGAGGAGGGGTCGACGACGTTGAAAGTCGCGGCCCGCGCGGCGACACGCACGCGAAAAGGGGGGCGTTGATGGGAACGTCCAGCGCGTTTGGCGGAGCCTCGGGTGGAACGCCACTCGTTCCATCATGGTTGGAAGGTGGTGGATCTGATGACGGTGCACCGGGCGATCCGCAATCCGACGGATCAGGCAGCGATGCGCCGCCGCCGGGGAACGATCCCGCCGCTCCGCCGGCCGCGCCACCGGAGCGGACCGTGACACCGGTTCCGGGTGAGAGCGATCGATACACGTCCGCTCGAACGAACTTCACCCGGTACGCACGCTCCGGCGGCGATGACCGGAGAAGTATGGGACGCGCTGTATCGCAATATGTATCGAGGTCATCCGGTGGTGCGGCGCGGGCCGCGAGGCGCATGGGTAGCTCGCGCGGCGCTGCGTCGAGACTCGCGACCATTCTCGGCCAAGTCGGGAATGTGGGCATCGGCGAGGTGCTCCGCTCTCTCGACCTCGGAGGTCTTGCGGGACGGCCGATCGAGGAGGTATTTGCAGGACTGGCCGACTTCATCTGTCCGGATGGGGGCTCCATCGATGAGGGGATCGCCCGAGATGCCTTCATTGAAACAATCGCTGATCTTGCCGACGCGGGAATAACCGAGATCGACGGATTGACAGCTGATCAAATGCAGACGGTGTTCGAGCTCTACATCGCACACACGATCGAGGCGCGCATATGCAACGATATCGGGACCCGGGTCGTAAACATGCCATCGGATGTCCGAACTGTCGAGCGCATCGAGGCCCAGTTGCAGGAGTTCATCCAACGAAGTGTGAGCGACGCAGTGAGCGCGTCAGGCGCGGATCTCGGATCGATATCTCGGGAAGACGTCACCGGTTTCGTGGACCAGGTCTATGAGGCGACGTTCGAGTTGCTCGAGGCAGCTGGCGAGGCGGAGGCCGACACATGAGACGGCACGTCATCGCTGGCAGATTCGGAAGAACGGATGTCGTCGCGATCCCGATAGCAGGCGACGAGCGAATGACCCTGGTCGACATGCTCGCGGGGAAGAGTCTGGCTCACGGCATTGGGCAAGCGCTCCGTGACATGGCAGATCTGAATCTTGGCCCTACCGAATTGGCCGTCGATTTCATGTTGGTCGCGGCACACGTCCATGCGGCAGATACCAGGATTGCGCGTGCATCGGAATCTCAAGACGGTTGGTCGCGCGAGATACGTCTGGTCGTACCGGTCAGTGACCCAGAGAGATGGAATTCTGCCTCTCCGATCCTGGAGAGGATGCTCCGGTTCCTCACTGGGGACCTTTGGCGGGTCGGGTTCAGGTCTCGACCGGGCGACTTCGTCACGATCGCGGAACCCAAGCCGAAGCCCCTTGTGCCTGTAGATTTCGACTGCGTGGGTTTGTTTTCGGGTGGGCTCGACAGCTTGGTCGGCGCGATCGACATCCTGAAGTCCGGAAGTAAACCCTTGCTTGTGAGCCATGCTGGCGAAGGAGCGGTCAGCAAATCTCAAGAGGATTGCTTCTCCTCCCTGAAAGATGCTTTCCCGACCTCGACGTTCGATCGTTTGCGCATCTGGATGGCTTTTCGCAAGGGTTTGATCGACGGAGTCGATTCCGAGGACACGACCCGCGGCAGGTCGTTTTTGTTCTTCTCACTCGGGGTCGCCGCAGGCGTCAGTCTCGGCCAGGAGTTCACGTTGAATGTCCCGGAGAACGGTCTCATCGCCTTGAATGTGCCAATGGACCCATTGCGCCTCGGTGCGCTCAGCACCCGTACGACGCATCCTTTCTACATGGCGAGATGGAATGAACTCCTGACGACGTTGGATATTCGTGGCCGCCTCGTAAATCCCTATTGGGACAAAACCAAAGGTGAAATGGTCGCGGCATGCTCCGATACTTCCATCTTGAAGGGCATTGTCAGTCAATCGCTGTCATGCTCATCGCCGACAAAAGGGCGTTGGGATGGCAGACCTCAAGGTCACTGCGGGTATTGTCTACCGTGCCTGATCCGTCGTGCGTCTTTGCTGGGCGACGATCCGACAAGCTATGGTTTGAAAGATCTGCGTAAGAGTACCCTTGATACGACACACGCTGAAGGACAGCAGGTCCGATCGTTCCAATTGGCCGCACGACGCGTTGCGAAGCGACCCGAACTAGCAGGTATCTTGATCCACAAACCGGGACCGCTCAAAGACTATCCGGACCGACTGGATGCCTATGCGGATGTGTATCGGCGGGGCCTAGCGGAAGTTGATCGGTTGCTCGCGGGTGTCACGACCGCGCCAACATGAGTACCGTGACGATGGCGCAAAACGTCGACTTCCATTGCCACCTAGATCTTTACTCCGACCATGTCGCTGCTGTGCGGTTTAGGGAGGATCAAAAGGTCTTCACGCTGGCCGTTACGACGACACCGAAGGCATTCCCGCGCAATCGAGAACTCTGCGAGGGCCTCAAATACGTTCGGGCTGCGGTGGGCCTGCACCCGCAGCTTGTCGGGGAACGTGCGCAGGAATTGTCCGTCTGGAAGGAATACGAAGCATCGACACGGTATGTTGGTGAGGTCGGGCTGGATGCGGGACGTCGGTTCTATCCGTCGTTTGAGCAGCAGAAGGAAATCTTCGCCGAGATACTTGCCACCTGTGCTATGCGCGGCGACAAAATTCTAAGCGTTCACAGTGTTAGATGCGCCAAGGTCGTACTCGATACGATTGAATCGAAGTTGCCGATCGGCAGAGGCAGGGTGGTGTTGCATTGGTTCAGCGGATCGCCTTCTGAAGCACGACGCGCAGTGGAGTTGGGATGCTACTTCTCGGTGAATGAAAGGATGTTTGACATCGAAAGGACTCGGAAACTGGTGAGCAGTTTACCGAAGTCACGAATCCTGACCGAGACGGACGGTCCGTTTGCGGAGCGCATCGAGACGCCAATGCGACCCATGGGGGTCGATCGCGCGGTTGACGGGTTGGCGACCGCTTTTGATCTCGGCCGTGAGGAGATGCGTGCGCTCATCCTGCAGAATTTAAAGGACCTGATTTCGTGAGCACTTCGAGTCGGGTTGAAGGGACTCTTTCAAAATCGGAAAACCCAAATCTTTTACATAAAACGGATTCTAGGTCATTACTACTGACCTAAACCGGCTCTCATCCATACGTTGGCAGTGCTGCCGTGCGGCCTGCCCGGGATTCAGGGCTGCCAAGAGCCGCACGACAGACCATGCCGATCAGCTCGCCTTGGCGATTGCCTCTTCGAACATCTCGACCACCACATCTGTGCGGGGGTGCCCAAACCAAGCTTGCTGGAGCTCCCCGTTGTTCCATTCGTAAAGGTAACCGACATGTTTGCGGTCGTGCCGGTTGATGATCTTTCCAACTGCTTCTGCATGCAGTTTTTTCATTTGGGTCATTCACGTTCTCCAATGGTGACGAGGCGACACGGAGAACAAGTCTCTACCCGCCTATGATATCCCCGTAGCCCTCGTTGGCAGCATTCGGTGGACATGAGCGAGCACCCGCCACAGTTGCATCTTTGGTCTTGCTGCCACGCGCTGAGTCGATAAATCACGGCCCAACACGAAACCGGACGAAGCAGATCGAATTGCGACACCGTAGGGCACTGATAAAGAACGGAAAGTTTTTTCAACCTCCACCTGGCGGAAGCGAAGACTTCAAGGAACTCTTCGCACGAGTGGCGGCTGCCGGCGTGGGGCGCCCTGTCGACAAAGACGGTTTCCCGCAAGGGCCTTGGACACCCGACCTCCTTGCTGCGGCCATCTCACAGATCGACGCCAATCCGGTCGGCATCGAGTTGCGGACGGTCCAGCTCTGGTTCGAAAAAAACGACAAAGGTATCAGCGCCAATAACATCCGCTGGCTTGCCCGGGTTCTGGGGTGCAACGATCCGGAAGCCGCAAGTGCCTGGCAGGCCGAGCTGAGCGCGTCCCAGTCAATGTTGGTCTCAAAGCGGCGTTCGGTGCGTCGCACCCAGAGCGATGTGCAGAACGAACCCAATGATGATCGTCAATCGTCGGCAACGCAGGTTCTCTCTGCGGGTGCATCACATCGACAGCGGTTCAACTTCTCCCGGGTCTCCGAGGCGGCGTTCAGCGGCAGATCACTACTGAATCTGCCCGCATCAGTCTTTGCCGGAGCCGTCGCGCTTCAGTTCGTCTCCTACTTTCTCGGCATACACAGTGTCACCTATCTTGGCGAGGACGGCGTCGAAAAGCAGGTTGGATTCCTTTGGGCGCCGAACTGGACGATTCTCTTCATCGTCCTGATGCCACTTTTTCTGTCCCTGGTGGTCGATCAGGTTGCCAACTGGAAGAGTATGGGACGCTCCAGGCTCCTTTCCACCACGGTTGATGCAGTCAGTCCCGGCGAATGGCAGCAAAAGGTAGAGGCTTCGTCGTTCACCTTCGCAGCCGTCTTTCTCATCTGCATCGGCTTTGCTGGCATTTTCCAGTGGATCTACGTGCGTTTGATCCCGGTTCTGACGGGTAAGGGCAGCTACGCGATCGATTGGGGTTCGAAAGCACTTGTACGGCCTGACGAGTTAGTGTCCGAGGAGCTGGTGTAATTTCGACGCCGCTGACGGTGTGATCCCGGGTGGCCATCGAGGTGTAGGATTGAGGTGGAGTTTCGACGCTTCAACCCCAAGCCATACGGAGACCCCG
>Ga0310345_10000249_pt1 | contig 98108 bp, 86 predicted proteins | sample HC15DNA20500_MG_FD_204667 | JGI IMG/M metagenome (GOLD analysis project Ga0310345, IMG submission 204667) | Marine microbial communities from station ALOHA, North Pacific Subtropical Gyre - HC15-DNA-20-500_MG | ecosystem: Environmental > Aquatic > Marine > Oceanic | place: Pacific Ocean: North... | reverse complement strand
CGCGGGGTTGCTGCTCATCACCTGCGGACCAGGCTGGATGTTGTGGATCGTCATCGCACCGACCATCAGCGCCATCACGGCGTTGGGCGGAATGCCCAGCGTCAGCAGCGGGATGAACGAGGTCTGCGCAGCGGCGTTGTTGGCCGATTCCGGACCTGCCACGCCTTCGATCGCACCCTTGCCGAACTCGTGCGAGAACTTCGACGTCTTCTTTTCCAGCGAGTACGCGGCGAACGAAGCCAGCGCGGCACCGCCACCCGGCAGGATACCCAGTGCCGAACCCAGCGCCGTGCCACGCAGCACCGCCGGAATCATGCGCTTGAAGTCTTCCTTGGTCGGGAACAGGTTCGTCACGCTGTCCGTGAAGGTTTCGCGGGCTTCCTTCTGTTCCAGGTTCGCGATGATTTCCGCGAAGCCGAACACACCCATCGCCACCGACACGAAGTTCAGGCCGTCGGTCAGTTCAGGCACGTCGAACGAGAAGCGCGCGGCGCCCGAGTTCACGTCGGTACCGACCAGACCCAGCAACAGGCCCAGCACGATCATCGAGATGGCCTTCACCAGCGAGCCCGAAGCCAGCACCACGGCGCCGATCAGGCCCAGCACCATCAGCGAGAAGTACTCGGCGGGACCGAACTTGAACGCCAGTTCCGACAGCGGCGCGGCAAACGCGGCCAGGATCAGGGTAGCCACGCAGCCAGCGAAGAACGAGCCAAGACCGGCGGTAGCCAGTGCCACACCGGCACGGCCACGACGCGCCATCTGATAGCCGTCGATCGTGGTCACCACTGATGATGATTCACCGGGCAGGTTCACCAGAATGGCGGTAGTCGACCCACCGTACTGTGCGCCGTAGTAGATACCGGCCAGCATGATCAGCGCGGCCACCGGCGGCAGCGTGTACGTCACCGGCAGCAGCATGGCGATGGTTGCCAGAGGCCCGAGGCCCGGCAGCACGCCGATCAGCGTCCCGAGCACGCAGCCCAGGAATGCGTACGCGAGGTTTTGCAGTGACAGGGCGGTTGCAAAGCCCAGTCCGAGGTTGTCTAACAGTTCCATGAGGCCCGTCTCCTTAGCTTGCCAGGAAAGCCGGCCACACCGGCATCTGCAGGTTGATGCCGTACACAAAGGCGCCCATGCTGATCAGCACGAGGATGATCGCGTTCAAAACGGCACCCTTCCAGCTGAATTCATGGCTGGCCATCGAGGAAACCAGCACCAGCACCACGACCGACAGCACCATGCCGAGCGGCTTGAGCAGCAGGCCGAACAGCACGACCGCACCCAGGATCCACAGCAGGATCTTGATGTCCCAGCGTTCCAGGCTGTCTTGTGCCGCCTTGGACGACAGCGAACCCCACAGTACCAGCGCGCCCAGCAGGGCGAGCACGATGCCGAGCCAGAACGGGAAGTAGCCCGGTCCCATCTTGGCGGCTGTTCCCATGGAATAGCCACGGGCGACGAAGGAAAAGCCCAGACCGACCAGAATGAACATCAGGCCGGAGGCAAAGTCCTTTTGGCTGCGTATGCGCAAAATGATTCTCCTCGATTGACTTGCTTGAACTTGACGCGACGTGCCGGAAAACCGGCCTGTCAACTGGGTCGCGGGTGCACGTCACCCACGGCCCGGCGACACTCCCCGTCGCGGGCAGGGTGGAAGTTAAAAGTGCATCCTTTCAGCTACCTTTCATATGTCTGCATTTGGGTGCATCCTCAGGGTATGTCCCTAGGCATACGTCCGAAAGCTGTTCGAAAGGCGGACGTAAGTCGTTGACGATGCAAGGGAAATCACGAGGCGAACGGGAGATTGGACGTCTGGCAGCAGGGCGTTGAGTCGGCCTCGGCGTGCACTATCATCGACAGAACCGGTCGGTATATCGGCGCTAAGACGGTACGGGGAGCCACGGGATGGAAAGCATCGATCACGCCATTCTGCTCGGCGCCGTCGTGATGACGGCGGGCATCCTGCTCGGGGTTTTCTCGTCGCGCTTCGGTGTCCCGTTCCTGCTGGTCTTCCTGGGCGTGGGCATGGCGGCCGGGGTCGATGGCCCCGGCGGCATCCGCTTCTCCAACACCTGGCTCAGCTTCCTGGTGGGCAATATCGCGCTGGCCGTGATCCTGCTCGATGGGGGGTTGCGCACGCGCCTTGCCACCTTCCGCGTGGCGCTGCGGCCGTCCTTGTCGCTGGCCACGCTGGGGGTGGTCATCACGGCGGTGCTGGTCGGCGCGTTTGCTTCCTGGTTGCTCGGGATCGACTGGAAGCTCGGGCTGTTGCTCGGCGCCATCGTTGGCTCGACCGATGCCGCCGCTGTCTTCTCCCTGCTCAACGGTAGCGGCGTGCGGCTCACGGAGCGCGTGGCCAGCGTGCTCGAGATCGAGTCGGGCATCAACGATCCCATGGCAATCTTCCTGACCCTGACGTTGATCGAGTGGATCACCGCGCCGCAGGGGCTGTCGCCAGGTGCGCTGGTGACGCGGCTGGTGGTGCAGTTCGGGGTGGGTGGGGTGCTCGGCGCGGCGCTGGGCTACTGTCTGGCCAATGTGATGGAGCGCGTCAACGTGGCCGAGGGCCTGCAGGCCATTCTGGTCTGTTCGGGGGGCTGTATGGTCTGGGCGATCGTGCAGACTGCCGGCGGCAGTGGCTTCCTGGCGGTCTACCTGACCGGGATGATCGTCGGCAACCGGGAACACGCGGTCAGCGGCGACACGATGCGCGCAATGGACGGCATGGCCTGGCTGGCGCAGTCGGCGATGTTCCTGCTGCTTGGCCTGCTGGTGTCTCCGCACCGGATCTGGGACATCGCGCTGCCCGCCGCGGCCGTGGCGTTGTTTCTGATGTGCGTGGCGCGGCCCGTGGCCGTCTGGATCTCGTTGCTGCCGTTCCGGTTCAACGCGCGCGAGAAGGGTTTCGTGGCGTGGATGGGGTTGCGCGGCGCGGTGCCGATCGTGCTGTCGCTGTTCCCGATGCTGCAGGGCATGAAGGATTCCGGGTTGCTGTTTCGCGTGGCGTTCGCGGTGGTGCTGGCCAGCCTGCTGTGCCAGGGCACCACGGTCGCCCTGGCCGCACGGCTGGCGCGCGTGCTGCGGCCGCTCTACAACGAACCGCTATCGCGTGAGCGGATGCGCGGCACCCAGGCGCCAGCACTGGAGTTGATGCAGTTCGAGGTGGCGGCAAATTCGCCAGTAGACAGCTTGCGCGCGGACCAACTCGAATTGCCAATGCGCAGCCGCCTGATGACCGTGGCGCGTGACGGGGCGCTGGTGCCGCTCGACCGCGCCATCCTGCGTGCTGGCGATATCGTCTCGGTGCTGGCGCCCGGCGGTGTTCTGCCGGTGCTTTCTCGACTGTTCCTGACATCAGGACCGCCGCCTGCCTGGGACCAGGTGACCTACGATTTTCTGCTTGCGGGACAGGCGAGTCTGGCGGATGTCGCCGCGCTGTATGGCACCCGGGCGCTGCTGCCGCACGAGCAGTTGAGCACGCTCGAACAGGCGATGCTGGCGGTATTCCGGTCGCCGCCGGTAGAAGGGGATGCGTTGGAGGTTGCCGGCTTGCGGCTGACGGTGACCCGTATGGACGGGCCCCGCATCGTGCAGGTGGGATTGCTGCTGCCGCGCCCGGTGGCAGCGAGCGCTGGCGATGGCCCTAACCATCGCTGGCGCCGGCGCCACCGGGCACGGCAGGGGCTGGACCAGGTCAGTCGACCTTCGCGCCGGAAACCTTGACGATCTGGCTGTACTTCCTCAGTTCGCGCTGGATCAGGGTGGCGAACTGGTCAGGCGTGGTCGGCGCCGGCTGCGCGCCGATGCGTGCCAGCTTCGCCTTCATGTCGTCGGTCTTCAGGATCGCCACGATGTCGCGATTGAGCCGATCGACGATGTCGCGCGGGGTGCCGGCCGGTGCGAGCACGCCGAACCACGTGGAGATATCGAAGGTCTCCAGGCCCAGTCCCTTGCCGGCTTCGGCAATCGTCGGCAGTTCCGGGAATGCAGCCGCGCGGCTGGCCGTGGTGACCGCGAACGCCTTGAGCTTGCCCGCCTTGATGTTGGCCGACGCCGACGCGAGGTTGTCGAAGATCAGGTCGGTTTGGCCCGACAGCACCGACATCTGCGCGGGCGCCGCGCCGTTGTACGGGATATGGACCATGCTGACGTGTGCCATGCTCTTGAACAGCTCGCCCGACAGGTGTCCGGCGCTGCCGTTGCCACCCGACGCGTAGTCGAGCTTGCCCGGATGCTTGCGTGCGTATTCGACCAGATCGCGCACGTTATTGATGTGCAGTTCGGCGGCCTTGCCAGGGTGCATCACGAGTACGTTCGGCACGTCGGCCACGAGCGTGATCGGCGTGAAATCCTTGACCGGGTCATACGGCATCTTGGCGAACAGCGTCGGGTTGATCGCATGGGTGGCCACTGCGCCCATCACGATCGTGTAGCCGTCGGCGGGCTGCTTGGCCACGAAGTCCGCGCCAAGATTTCCGCCCGCGCCGGGCCGGTTCTCCACCACCACGGGCTGACCGAGGCTATCGCGCAGCTTCTCGCCGATGGCGCGCGCTACGGTGTCGAGCGGGCCGCCGGCCGGGTAGGGCACGACGAAGCGGATCGGCTTGGTGGGCCAGTTGCTGGCGGCGCTGGCCGGTGCGGCAAAGGCCAGCGTGGCTGCCATTGCGGCGCCCATCGCGGCGGAGAGCAGGGTCTTCAACATAAGTCAGTGGATAAACGGAGGAAAGCAGGAGGAAAGCGGATGACCAGCGCGGGTGCGACTGGCCAGAGGCCGCGGCAGGGCGCGGCCCATCGAGGTCTCAGTGGATGCCGATGCCGCGCGCCATCATCACCGCGCAAAGCGGTAGCAGGATGAACGCATGGGCTTCGATCATGACCCAGCGGCGCACCTTCTTGATTTCGGCCGGAGTCGGCACGAACTCGGGCAGCTTCAGCGACTGCTTGCGCCACCGCGCAAAGGCAAACGTCGGTGGCAGCGTGGCCAGCGCGATCAGCACGAACACGGTGATCTTGGCGTGGAACCACGGGTTGTGCAGATAGAAGTCCACACCCTTGGCGCCATAGAACAGGCGTAACAGTCCGGTGGCCAGCACTGCCATCGCCGACAGGAAATAGAAGAAGTCGTATTGGGACAGGCGGCGCACGGCGGAAGGCGGCATGTCCGGGCGCAGCACGACGGCCTCTGCGGCCATCAGCGTGACAAGGACGAAAATCGCCGTGAAGTGCAGGAACGCGAGCAGGGCGTCGGTCAGCATGCATTCTCCTCAGGGTTGGGGAAACGTCATGATCACCGGCTGCGCGCACCCGCCGGAGCGGGTGCGGTCAAGTCAATGGCGAAAAGCGTGGGCGGGGAAGGTCAGACCACGCCCTTGTCGCGCAGGGCGGCGATGTGTTCGGCACTGTAGCCGAGTGTCTCGCCAAGCACCACATCCGTGTGCTCCCCGAGCAACGGCGGATGGCGCAGCGCCTCGGTCGGCGTGGCGCTCATCTTCATCGGGCTGCCCACCAGCTTGACCGTGCCGGCCGAGGGGTGGGGCAGGTCCACGCGCAGGCCACGCGCGACCACCTGCTCGTTCTCGAAGACCTCGTCGAGCGTGTTGATCGGTCCGCACGGCACGCTGGCGCGCTCCAGGTCCAGAATCCACTGTTCACGCGTGCGCGGCGCCACCATCTCGGCCAGGATCGGTACCAGCACGTCGCGGTGCGCCACGCGCTGCGGATTGGTGGCGAAGCGCGGGTCGTCGGCCAGCTCGGGGCGGCCGCCGGCGGTGACGAACTTGCGGAATTGGCCGTCGTTGCCCACCGCGACGATGAGCCATCCATCGGCGGCCTGGAACGTCTGGTAAGGGACGATGTTCGGGTGCGCGTTGCCCCAGCGCTTCGGCGGGACGCCGCTGGCCAGGTAATTGGTGTTCATGTTTGCCAGCATCGACACCTGCACGTCCAGCAGCGCCATGTCGATGTACTGGCCTTCGCCGGTACGGTCGCGGTGGGCCAGCGCGGCCAGCACGGCGATGGTGGCGTACTGTCCCGTCATGAGGTCAGAGATCGCCACGCCGGCTTTCTGCGGGCCGCCGCCGGGCAGGTCGTCGCGCTCGCCGGTGATGCTCATGAAGCCACCCATGCCCTGGATAATGAAATCGTAGCCCGGGCGCTGGGCGTAGGGGCCGGTCTGGCCGAAACCAGTGACCGAGCAGTAGATCAGGTCCGGCTTGATCGCTTTGAGCGATTCATAATCGAGGCCATACTTCTTGAGTTGTCCGACCTTGTAGTTTTCGAGCACCACATCGCTCTGCGCGGCCAGGTCGCGCACGAGTTGCTGCCCCTCCGGCGTGCTGATGTCGCACGTCACCGAGCGCTTGTTGCGGTTGGCCGCCAGATAGTAGGCAGCCTCGGCCGTGTCTTCGCCCTCGGGGGTCTTGAGCCAGGGCGGGCCCCAGATGCGCGTGTCGTCACCGGCGCCGGGGCGCTCGATCTTGATCACGTCGGCGCCGAAATCGGCAAGATTCTGGGCGCACCACGGGCCCGCGAGCACGCGGGTCAGGTCGAGGACGCGAAGATGGCTTAAAGCTCCCATGGCGATGGCGGCAGGCAGGTTCGAAAGAGCCAGCACTCTATCACCGGGGCAGTCGGGCGATGTCTTTGCGCGGAATCCCGAAGGAAGATCCTTGGGCGATAATCGGACGGCCGTCTGCCTGTCAGGGCGCTTGCCGACGGACACCTGCCCACCACTGCCCCGGGACGGGCCTTCCCCGTATAATCAACGGTTTGCAAATCCAACCTGACTGACTGCGCCGTGCCTCGACGCCGGCTGCGCCCGCACAACATGAAAGTCTCCGACATTCGCAGCAAGTTCCTTCAGTTCTTCGAGTCGAAGGGCCACACGGTGGTCCGCTCGTCCAGCCTGGTGCCGGCGAACGACCCGACGCTGCTGTTTACCAATTCGGGCATGGTGCAGTTCAAGGACGTGTTCCTCGGCACTGACAAGCGTCCCTACGTGCGCGCCACGTCGTCGCAGCGCTCGGTGCGCGCCGGCGGCAAGCACAACGACCTCGAGAATGTGGGTTACACGGCACGTCACCACACGTTCTTCGAAATGCTGGGCAATTTCTCGTTCGGCGACTACTTCAAGCGCGAGGCCATCCAGTACGCGTGGGAACTGCTGACCAAGGTCTACCAGCTCCCCGCCGATAAGCTCTGGGTCACGGTCTACGCCGAGGACGACGAGGCTTACGACATCTGGGCCAAGGAAGTGGGCGTGCCGGCCGACCGCATCGTGCGCATCGGCGACAACAAGGGCGCGCGCTACGCGTCGGACAACTTCTGGCAGATGGCCGATACCGGCCCGTGCGGCCCGTGCTCGGAAATCTTCTATGACCACGGCCCGGACGTGTGGGGCGGCCCCCCGGGATCGCCGGAAGAAGACGGCGACCGCTACATCGAGATCTGGAACCTGGTGTTCATGCAGTTCAACCGCGACGAGCAGGGCACCATGACGCCGCTGCCCAAGCCGTGCGTGGACACCGGCATGGGCCTGGAGCGTATTGCCGCCGTGCTGCAGCACGTGCATAGCAACTATGAGATCGATCTGTTCCAGGCACTGATCAAGGGCGCTGGCCGTGAAACGCATATCGCGGACCTGAACCAGAATTCGCTGAAGGTCATCGCCGACCACATCCGCGCCTGCTCGTTCCTGATCGTCGACGGCGTGATTCCGGGCAACGAAGGCCGTGGCTATGTGCTGCGCCGTATCGTGCGCCGCGCGATTCGTCATGGCTACAAGCTAGGTCAGAAGACGCCGTTCTTCCACAAGCTCGTGGGCGACCTCGTCGCGCAGATGGGCGAAGCCTATCCGGAACTGGCCGAAGCCCAGTCGCGCGTGGTGGAAGTGCTGAAGGCCGAGGAAGAGCGCTTCTTCGAAACCATCGAAAACGGCATGTCGATCCTCGACGCCGCCGTGGCGGACCTGAAGGCCAAGGGCGGCAAGGTGCTCGACGGCGAACTGGCGTTCAAGCTGCACGATACGTTCGGCTTCCCGCTCGACCTGACGCAGGACGTGGCGCGCGAGCAGGAGATCACGGTGGACGAAGCGGCGTTCGACGCCGCGATGACCCGCCAGCGCGAACAGGCCCGTGCGGCCGGCAAGTTCAAGATGGCCGCAGGCCTCGAATACTCGGGCGAGAAGACCGTGTTCCACGGCTACGACTCGCTCTCGATGGATGGCGTGCGCGTGACCGCGTTGTACGTTGATGGCGCATCGGTTGACACGATGCAGCCGGGCCAGAGCGGTGTAGTTGTGCTGGACAACACGCCGTTCTATGCCGAGTCGGGCGGTCAGGTGGGCGATCAGGGCACGCTGGTGTCGGGCCCGGCCGTGTTCGCCGTGGCGGATACCACCAAGATCCAGTCCGACGTGTTCGGTCATCAGGGCACGCTGGCCAATGGCGCGCTCAAGGTGGGCGATACCGTAGCGGCACAGGTCGACGCGGTCCGCCGCGCCCGCACCGTGCGCAACCACTCGGCTACCCACCTGATGCACAAGGCGCTGCGCGAAGTGCTGGGCACCCACGTGCAGCAGAAGGGCTCGCTGGTCGATCCGGACAAGACCCGCTTCGACTTCTCGCACAACGCGCCGCTGACCGATGCGCAGATCCGCCAGATCGAAGAGATCGTCAATGCCGAGATCCTGAGCAACGCGCCGACCGTGGCACAGGTCATGCCGTTCGACGACGCGGTCAAGAGCGGCGCGATGGCACTGTTCGGCGAAAAGTACGCTGACGATGTGCGTGTGCTGTCAATCGGTACGTCGAAGGAACTCTGCGGCGGCACGCACGTGACCCGCACCGGCGATATCGGCCTGTTCAAGATCGTCGTGGAAGCTGGCGTGGCCGCTGGTATCCGCCGCGTGGAGGCGATCACCGGCGACAACGCGCTGCACTACCTGCAATCGCTCGACGCCCGTCTCAACGAAGCCGCCGCCGCGCTGCGCGCGCAACCTTCGGAACTGGTGCCGCGCATCGGCCAGGTGCAGGACCAGGTTCGCGCGCTCGAGAAGGAACTGGAAAAGCTCAAGAGCAAGCTGGCTTCGTCGCAAGGCGATGAGCTTGCGGCGCAGGCCGTGGACGTCAAGGGCCTGAAAGTGCTGGCTGCCCAGCTCGACGGCGCCGACGTGAAGACGCTGCGCGAAACGATGGACAAGCTCAAGGACAAGCTGCAGAGCGCGGCCATCGTGCTGGCGGCTGTGGCTGACGGCAAGGTGAGCCTGATCGCGGGTGTGACCGCCGATGCCACGTCGAAGGTCAAGGCCGGCGAACTGGTCAACTTCGTTGCCCAGCAAGTGGGCGGCAAGGGCGGTGGCCGTCCGGACATGGCCCAGGCAGGCGGCACCGATCCGGCAAATCTGCCGAAGGCGCTGGCTGGCGTGACGGAGTGGGTGTCGGCGAAGGTCTGAGCCCCGTCGGCATCAATGAGGAAGGCCTCCCGTAACGGAAGGCCTTTCTCGGGAAATAAAAAACGGCTGCGTGAGCAGCCGTTTTTTATTGCGAAGTCGCCAGATCAGGCGCGGCCGAGTTCGCCATCCTTCAGTCGCCACAGGTTTAGTGGGTTGCCGTCCTGCACGGCTTGCGGCAGCAGGTCCGCCGGCACGTTCTGGTAGCACACCGGACGCAGGAACCGGTCGATCGCGCTAGCGCCCACCGATGTTGTGCGTGTGTCCGACGTCGCCGGGAACGGGCCACCGTGGACCATCGCGAACGATACTTCCACGCCGGTCGGAAAACCATTGAACAGCACACGACCGACCTTGCGCTCCAGCGCGGGGAGCAGGCGGGCCGCCAGTGCGTGGTCGCCGGCATCCGCCTGCACCGTGGCGGTGAGCTGGCCTTCCAGGATGCGCGTCACGGCGAGCAGCGCCTCGGCATCCTTGCAGGTGACCAGTACCGTGGACGGGCCGAAGACTTCGACGTGCATGCGGTGGTCGGCAATGAACTGCTCCGCCGAGGTCTCGAAGAATACCGGGCGCGCCTGGTTCGGGCCCGTCGCATCCAGTCCGCAGGCCGCACGCGAGAGCCCGGCGATATCGGAGAGTTGCGTGACGCCACGTTCGAACGCCTGATGGATGCCCGGCGTCAGCATGGTGGCGGCGGGTTTGCCGGTCAGCGCGGCGAGGGCAGTCGCGCGGAATGCCTCAAGGGCCGGACCTTCGATGGCCAGCAGCAGGCCGGGGTTTGTGCAGAACTGGCCGACGCCGAGCACCAGCGAGTCGATCAGGTCGCGGGCAATCTGTTCGCCGCGCGCGGCCAAGGCTTCGGGCAGCAGGTATACGGGGTTGATGCTGCTCATCTCGGCATAGACCGGGATCGGCTGCGGGCGCGTGTTGGCCACGTTCACCAAGGCCAGCCCACCGGTGCGCGATCCGGTGAACCCGACCGCCTGGATGGCAGGGTGGGCAACCAGCGACGTGCCGATCGCATTACCTACACCCATCACGAGCGAGAACACGCCTTCAGGCAGACCGCTGTCGGCCACGGCCTTCTGGATGGCGCGGCCAACCAGTTCGGACGTGCCGGGGTGAGCGGGGTGGGCCTTGGCAACAACCGGGCAACCGGCGGCCAGAGCAGACGCGGTGTCGCCGCCAGCCACCGAGAAAGCCAGCGGGAAGTTGCTGGCGCCGAACACGGCCACGGGACCGACCGCGATCTTCTGCATCCGCAGGTCGGGGCGCGGCGGGGCGCGCTCGGGCAGGGCGCTGTCGAGCGTGGCATCCTGCCAGCGGCCGTCGCGTAGCACCCGGGCGAACAGGCGCAACTGACCGGTGGTTCGGCCGCGCTCGCCCTGGAGGCGGGCGAGCGGCAGTGCCGTTTCGGCGTGCGCGCGCTGGATCAGTTCGTCGCCAATAGCTTCGATGGCGTCGGCAATCGACTCCAGGAAGCGGGCGCGTTGTTCGGGCGAGGTGGCGCGATAGGCATCGAAGGCCGCCTCCGCCAGCACGCAGGCGCGCTCGACGTCGTTGGCATTGCCGCTGTGGAATGCCGGTTCGAGTTGCTCGCCGGTGGCCGGGTTGATCCCGTAAAACGTCTCTTCTGTGCCGCGCACGGCGCTCGCGCCGATCAGCATTTCGCCGGTAATCGTCATGATCTTGGGTCCTGCGGGTGAGGAGGGATTGGCATGGCGGCCAGCGTGGCCGTCACATCAGGCTGGAAGTGATTTTGTCGTAAGACATCATATGACATGGCGCGGCATGCCGCAACCGCGTCGCCCGTAGGGATTCCCCCGCGGGCAACATATAGCGGGCGTGCCTTAGGCCGCCGACCCCGCCATTGCAGATGCCTTGCGCAAGCGCTCCCGACTATTGGTCAGGTGCATCCGCATGGCAGCCTTGGCGGCTTCCGGGTCGCGTCGCTCGATGGCGTCGTAGATGCTCTCGTGCTCGAAGTTCACGCGTTCCAGATACTGCTCGCGCTCAGGCTGACTGACTTGCAGCCGGCTGCGCGGGATCACCATCGTGCCGAGGTGGCCCATGATGTCCGTGAAGTATCGGTTGCCCGTGGCGCGTGCGATAGACAGATGAAACTCGAAATCGGCGCCTACCGCATCGCTGCCCTCCAGCGCGCTGTGCTTGATGTCGTCGAGTGCCCGGCGGATTGCCCGTAGTTGGTCGTCACTGCGGCGCGTGGCGGCCAGGCTGGCGGCTTCGGCTTCCAGGCTGACGCGGAATTCCAGCATTGCCAGCACATCCATCGCCGTGACGATGGCAGAAGGGTCGATACGGAACGGCGATTGCGTTTCCGCTGGGCGATTCAGGACAAAAGTGCCGATGCCGTGGCGCGTCTCCACCATGCCGCTGGCTTGCAGCCGCGACAGCGCCTCGCGCACCACCGTGCGGCTCACACCGAGCCTGGCCATGATTTCGGATTCGGTCGGGAGTTTGTCGCCCGGTTTGAGCTGGCCCTGCTGGATGTTCTCGGTCAGGCTGCCGACCACCTCTTCGGCGAGCGTGCGGCCACGGCGGCGCAGGGGAGCGGGCGAAGTCAGCGGGGCATTGGACATGGCGGGCAGATATCTTGGATCTTGGCCAGTGGCGATCACTGGTTGTTGACCGTGTAGTGATGCGCTCATTATACTTCGTCATAAGTCATACGACGACCGATAACACACAGGTGCTTGCAGCTACCCTCACGTTGTGGCAGCGCCGGCCCGGAGACAACCGACATGAATGCCGCTTCCCTTCAAGGCGCCGCTGGTGCCACGCCTGTCGTCACTGAACTGACCGTTGTCCCCGTCGCCGGCCACGACAGCATGCTGATGAACCTGTCGGGGGCCCACGGCCCGTACTTCACTCGGAACATCGTGATCCTGCGCGACAGCGCCGGCAATACCGGCGTTGGCGAAGTGCCGGGCGGCGAGGGCATTCGCAAGACGCTCGAGGACGCGCGCCCGCTCGTGGTTGGTCAACCTATCGGCCAGTATCAGGCGATGCTGAACAAGGTTCGAGCCACGTTCGCGAGCCGCGATGCCGGGGGACGTGGTCTGCAGACCTTCGACCTGCGCATCACGATCCATGCCGTGACGGCGCTTGAAGCCGCTCTGCTCGATCTGCTCGGCAAGCACCTCCAGGTGCCCGTGGCGGCCCTGCTCGGCGAAGGCCAGCAGCGCGACGCGGTGGAGATGCTGGGCTACCTGTTCTACGTCGGTGATCGCCAGCGTACGACGCTTGACTATCGCACCGAGCCCGATGCGGACAACGAATGGTTCCGCCTGCGCAATGAAGTGGCGATGGATGCGAAAGGCGTGGTGCGACTGGCCGAGGCCGCGTACGAGCGCTACGGCTTCAACGATTTCAAGCTCAAGGGTGGCGTGCTGAGCGGTGACGAGGAAATGGAGGCGATCCTCGCGCTGCATGAGCGTTTTCCGAAAGCGCGCGTCACGCTCGACCCGAACGGCGGCTGGCTGCTGGCCGACGCGATCCGCCTCTGCCGCGACAAGCATGGCGTGCTGGCCTATGCGGAGGACCCGTGCGGCGCCGAGGACGGCTATTCGGGCCGCGAGATCATGGCCGAGTTCCGCACGGCCACCGGACTACCTACGGCCACCAACATGATCGCCACCGACTGGCGTCAGATGGGTCATGCGGTGCGCCTGCATTCGGTCGACATTCCGCTGGCCGATCCGCACTTCTGGACCATGCAGGGCTCTGTCCGCGTGGCGCAGATGTGCGCGGAGTGGGGGCTGACCTGGGGCTCGCACTCGAACAATCACTTCGATATTTCGTTGGCCATGTTCACGCATGTGGCCGCCGCCGCGCCGGGCCGCGTGACGGCAATCGACACGCACTGGATCTGGCAGGACGGCGAGCACCTGACGCGCAGCCCGCTCAGGATCGAAGGTGGCCTGGTGCAGGTACCAAAGACACCCGGCCTGGGCGTGGAGCTGGATATGGATGCGCTCGCGCGCGCCAACCGCCTCTATCAGGAAAAGGGACTCGGCGCGCGTGACGATGCGATCGCGATGCAATTCCTGATCCCGGGCTGGAAGTTCAACAACAAGATGCCCTGCATGGTGCGCTGACGGGCCATGCAACGTGGCGGGGGCAGTGGGTGTTTCGCCACGACAGACAGATAACAACAAGCCAAACGCTTTTCGTCAAAGCAGGAGACAAACGATGTTCCAGACACTCTCGCCCATTGCGGCGCAAGGGGGCACGCGGCGCGTGTCCCTCCCGTCCACGTTGCTGCGCCGCTGCCTTGGCGTGGCCCTCGCATTTGCCGCCGGGGCGATCGTAAGCACCACCGCGCTGGCTAACACCACCGGGACGACCGCGTGGCCGCAGAAAGCCGTTACGGTGGTCGTGCCGTTCCCGGCTGGCGGTTCCACCGACACCATTGCGCGGATGCTGGCGGCCCCGCTCAACGAGAAGCTTGGTCAGCCGTTCGTGATCGACAACCGGCCGGGCGCTACCGGCGCGATCGGCGCGACGTTCGTCAAGCGTGCACCCGCTGATGGCTACACGATGATGGTGGCGTCGATCGGCGTCTATGCCGTCAATCCGTTTCTGCAGAAGAACCTGCAGTACGACCCGGCCAAGGATTTCGACTTGCTTACCGTGGCCGTGCGCGCGCCCAATGTGCTGGTCGCCAACCCGAACTTCCCGGCCAAGACGCTGCAAGAACTGGTGGCCTACATGAAGAAGAACCCGGGCAAGGTCAGCTTCGCGACGTCGGGGGCCGGTTCGTCCGACCATTTGACCGCGGCGCTGTTCTGGCAGAAGAGCGGCACGGATGGCCTGCACGTGCCGTACAAGGGCGGCGCGCCCGCGATCTCGGATCTGCTGGCCGGCCAGGTGGACGTGTCCTTCCAGAACATCAATGCGGTGCTTCAGCACATCCGCTCTGGCAAACTGCGCGCGCTGGCCGTGACGTCAGACAAGCGGTCGGCCGTGTTGCCGAACGTGCCGACAATGGCCGAGGGCGGCGTGAAGGACGTGGAGGTGTACTCGTGGCAGGGCGTGGCGGCGCCGAAGGGCCTGCCTGCCGATGTGAAATCGCGCCTGCATGGGGCCATCGTGACGGCGCTCAAGGACGCGAAGATGCAGCAGAAGCTCAATGAGCAGGGCTTCGAGGTCGTGGGGAACTCTCCCGAGCAATTCGCGGACTTCGAGACGCAGGAGCTCAAGCGGTGGAAGACCGTGATCGAGCAGGGCAAGATCACGGCCGAGTGATCGCCGTGTGCTTGCCGCACACACCCGGCTCCGCAATCTGTGGGGGGTCAATTCAGGTAGCTCCATGGAAGTGCTTGCCCCGCCTTGATGGCGGGGCTTTTTGCTTTCAGGCTTCGGTGTGCGGCCTGACATCGATGCAACCGTTTGTAAGTCTGTCATCGTGGTTTCGGCGCCTCCCGTTATGGGCACATAACTCTGGAGGATCGCCCCGATGTCTTCTCGTCTTTCACTTCCCGGCACTGTTCTGCTCTCGGCCGTTTGCGTTGCGGCCGCCGGCCTGAGCGGTTGTGTCGTCGAGCCGCCGCGTCATGTCGAGCGCGTCGAAGTGCAACACATTACCCAGGCGCCGCCGGCGCCGATCGTCGAGGAGATTCCTCCGGCCCCATATGTCGACGCCTACTGGATTCCCGGACACTGGGCCTGGAAGGGCGGCCGCTATGCATGGAACGGCGGGCATTGGGAGCAGGCGCGCGTGAACATGGTGTACCAGCGCGCGCACTGGAGTAACGAGCATGGCGAATGGGTGTTCCATCCCGGGCGCTGGGTGGAACTGGTGCAGCAGGCACGTGTCGCGCCGATCGTCGTGAACGTGCCGCCGCCGATGCCACGCGTGGAAGTCATGCCGCCACCGCCTGGTCCAGGGCATGTCTGGATTGGCGGGTACTGGCGGTGGTCAGGCAGCCGGCATGAATGGGTCGCCGGCCATTGGGAAGCGCGGCGCGACACCGCTTTCTGGGTGCCTGGGCACTGGTATCGCAGTGGCGGCGGCTGGACCTTCGCCGGGGGCGTCTGGCAACAGTATTGATTTGATGTGGCTTGAACCGCCCGGACCACGACGAGGTCCGGGCGGGACGCAGGAAGCCGTTCGGTGAAGGACGCCGCGCGGCGTTCGATTCAGGCTCCAAATGTCTGCATCTAAGGTCAACCAGAGTGCTTGATAGTTGACAATGTAAATGCGAATAATTTACATTTACAGGTCTGTGCTTCCTGCCGTCACTTGATCCAATCGCAAATGCGAACACCCGCCTGACAAGGGCCAAGGCCAGCGCCAGTCGTTCCGGCTGGCCGTGACCCGCCATTCCACAAGAGTGAAAACGTTCTTGCGTCCCACCTGGACGCGAGCGGGTATCCCTTTGCCTTGCAACACCGCATTCCCGCAATGAGGTGGTCGCGATCGAAGCTGGATCGCGGCCTGACTTCGACTGGCGCGGCAGCACTGAACGTCATTTCAAGTCATTCATGCTGGAGTCTTCCGTGCAGCAAAAAATCCTTTCGAGTGCCATCCGCGTGCTGGTTTCTGGCGCGGCCTCAGCTGGTCTGGCAATCTCCGTGTCCGCTGTTCCGCTGGTCGTACATGCGCAAACCGCGCCTGAAGGTCAGAGTTCGGCTGGATCGGCCGACGACAGAAATGTGCTGCCGTCCGTCACGGTAACGGGCAAGGGTGTTCCCAACACCAATGACGCACCGACGGGGATGTCGCGTCTGCCGGAGACCATCAAGGAAACGCCCAAGACGATCAACGTCGTGCCCAAGGAGGTCATCGAGCAGCAGCAGGCCACTTCCCTCGAGCAGATCCTGAAGAACGTGCCGGGCATTACGATTTCCACGGGTGAGGGCAACGGCGGGCAGAACGGCGACCAGTTCCGCATTCGCGGCCTTTCCGCCAAGGGCGACATCTATGTCGATGGTCTGCGGGACTTCGGCGCATACAAGCGCGACAGCTTCAACACCGAAAGCGTGGAAGTGATCAAGGGACCGTCGGGTGAGACCTTCGGCGTAGGCAATATTGGTGGTCTGATCAACCAGTCAACCAAGCGGGCGAACCTGAACACGAGCACCAGCATCGACCAGGGCGTCGGTTCGGCGTCGACGTACCGCACGACGGTCGACAGCAATATCCGCCTGAACGATACGTCCGCTGTCCGTATCAACGGCGTGTTCCAGAATGGCCGTGTCGCGGATCGCGACCATGTCGATGACGACCGTCGTGGTTTCGCCATCGATTTCGGCACCGGTCTGGGCACCAGCACGGAATGGCACCTGAATTACTCCTACCTGCACCGCAGTGGCGCGCCGGACTACGGCGTGCCGCTGGCGCAGGGTGCGGATGGCATCTTCCGTCCGCTGCCTGAGTACAACGTACCGGGTTACGCGTCGTCGACGTCCTACGTCCGTAATACCGACCGGGACATCACCGACGCCCATATCGTCTCGTCGTCGTTCATGAAACGGCTCGACAACGGCATTACCATCAACAACGACACGCGCTTCAGCTTCTACGAGCGTGATTTCTCTTCCACCAACCCGGCGTCGCTCAACTACGCGAGCCTGCAGCGGTTGCTGGCGGGCGGCAACGTGAGTCTGGCGTACGGCGCGGGCGGCGGTTCCACCTATCTGCAGCGCGGTTGGGGCATTCAGAACGTGCTGAGCGCCAAGGGCGAGTTCCATACCGGTAGCTTCCGTCACAAGGCCATGGTTGGCCTGGATACGATCTACCAGCGTGACCATCGCGACATGGGCACCTGGACGGGCCGCATGAACAACCAGACCGTCATGAACCCGATTTTCTACAACAGCCCGGGTGCGACGGTCAGTTATGGCGGCACCACGCGCGATGCGAACTCGATCGACGTTGGCGTATTCGCCAACGACCGTGTCTGGTTCAACGACCAGTTCTCGTTGATGGGCAGCCTGCGCTGGGACTACTTCCGCAGCGAGTACTCGACCAATGCGTCCTCGGTCGGTGGCGTATCCGATTCGAAGAAGCTGAGCCCGGCTATCAGCGCGATCTGGGAGCCGACCAAGGACTACATGTTCTACACGTCGTTCTCGCGCACCTATCGTCCGGTCGGGACCGATATCGCGGTGGCGGTCGGCGGCGTGCAGTCCGAGGTGCCGCAGAACGGTGTCAACACCGAGCCAGAGCGTGCCGACACGATCGAAGTGGGCGCCAAGCTGGATTTCCTCGAAAAGCGCCTGGGCGTGACCGGTGCGATCTTCCAGACCAAGAAGTACAACGCGTACACGGTTGACCCGATCACCGGAGACATCACCAACGGTTTCTCGGATTCCGGTGAAGGCCGGCGCATCCGCGGCGCGGAAATTGGCCTGAGCGGGCGGATTACGAACAACTGGTCGGCCACGATGGCATATGCCTACCTGGACGGCATCGTCACCTCGGCCACGGCGCCTACCTCGATTGGCAATGTCGCCCCTGGCGTCTCGCGCCACAATGTGACGCTCTGGACCAGCTATGACATTCCGCACACGATCCTGCCGTTGCCGGGCCGGCTCACAGTGGGTGGCGGTCTCCAGTACGCGTCGGCCTATTGGGCGGACACGGCGAACACCGCGCGTATGCCCGATAACTTCTCGCTCGATGCGATGATCGGCTATAAACAGGGCAAGTTCCGCGCGTCGCTCAATGCCTACAACCTGACGAATCGCCTGAACTATCAGTCGTCGTTCAACGCGGTGCGTGCCGTGCCCACCTCCGGCCGGACGTTCCTGTTTAACGTCGGCATGACGTTCTAACGCAAGTCGCGGGCTTTACGGAGCGGCTACCATACGCTTTCCGGCGTACGTGCGCCGCTCCGCCAAACCTTGAACTGCCATGCTCATTCAGATACCCAATGTCCTCACACCGGAGGAAGTCCGGTACTGCAGGCAACGGCTGGAAAGTTCGAACTGGGTCGACGGTCGCGCTACTGCGGGCGATCTCGCGGCCCAGTCCAAGCTCAATCTGCAGATTCCCGTCGATAGCGAGGTGGCACAAGAGCTTGGCGAGTTCATCCTGACCGCGCTGGGTCGCAATGCCTCGTATCACTCCGCCGCGTTGCCTCTGCGTGTCTTGCCGCCAATGTTCAATCGCTATGAAGGCGGCATGACATTCGGCACGCACGTGGACAATGCCATCCGTACCGTGCCGGGCACCGGCGGGATGCGCATCCGCGCCGATGTATCCAGCACGCTCTTCCTGACCGATCCCGACGAATACGACGGCGGAGAACTCGTGATCAAGGACCTGTACGGTAGCCATACGGTGAAGCTGCCGGCCGGGCACATGGTGGTCTACCCTGCGTCGTCGCTGCACGCCGTGACCCCGGTCACGCGTGGCGCTCGCTGGGCTTCGTTCTTCTGGGCGCAATCGATGGTCAAGGACGACGGCCAGCGGACAATGCTCTACGAACTCGATCTGACGATCATGGAAGTCCGCAGACAACTCGGCGACGACAAGGACGCCGTGCTCGCGCTGGTCAACCACTATCACAACCTGCTCAGGCGCTGGGCAGAGCTTTGACACTCATGCAGATCCCCGCCGACACCGTCTCGCTGCGTGACTACGAGTATCGCTTTCACGAAAGGGTGGACCCAGCGATTCGCGCCTACATCGCGGGCGCGGCGGCGGATGCGGTAACGCAGCGCGAGAACGGCGCCGCATTCGAGCGCATCAGGCTGATGCCTCGCGCGCTTGTCGATATGTCGCAGGCATCGGCCCGGTCCGAACTGTTCGGCGAGACGCTCGACTATCCGATCCTGATTGCCCCAACCGCGTATCACAAGCTCGTCCATCCCGACGGTGAACTGGCGACGGTTCAGGGGGCGTCCCTCACCCGCACCTGGATGACTGTCAGCACCCAGGCCAGCGTCACGCTGGAAGAGGTCGCGCGCGCATCCACCGCGCCACTCTGGTTCCAGCTCTACATGCAGCCACGGCGCGAGGACACGCTGGCGCTGGTCCGCAGGGCGGAGCAGGCGGGCTACAAGGCGCTGGTGGTGACGATTGACGCTTCTGTCAGCGGCATCCGCAATGTCGAGCAGCGCGCGGGGTTTCGATTGCCCGATGGTGTCAGTGCGGTCAATCTTGCTGGGTTTGCCGCAAACGAGCCGATTCGCGCAAGCGTGGGGAGTCCGGTCTTTCGCGGTATGTTGGCCCATGCACCGACCTGGTCTGACATCGAGTGGCTATGCGGACAGACCGCGTTGCCGGTACTCGTCAAGGGCTTGCTCAATCCGGCCGACGTGCCTGCCGCGCTGAATGCGGGGGTGTCCGGCATCATCGTGTCGAATCACGGTGGCCGCGTGCTCGACACGCTTCCCGCCACGATCGACGTGCTGCCCGCCGTTGCCGCCGCCGTGGCTGGCGCTGTGCCGATCCTGCTCGATGGCGGTGTGCGGCGCGGTACGGATATCGTCAAGGCGATTGCGCTGGGTGCCTCCGCGGTACTGCTTGGCCAGCCAGTGTTGCACGCGCTGGCGGTCGGCGGGATGCCGGGCGTGGTCCATATGCTGACGCTGCTGCAAACCGAACTGGAAGCCGCAATGGCATTGCTTGGCAGGCCGACTCTACGCGATATTGACGCGTCGACGCTGATGGGCCGGACGGCGTAGCGCTATCCAGCCGGGTTCATCGTCGATAGCTCCCGCACGATCAACGCGCCGAGTTCGTCTCGGCGGCTTGCGGTCATGCGGCTGCTGATCGCGCCGAAGCTGATGGCCGCCGACGCGCCAAACGGCAATTGGAACGCGCATCCCACGCCGGAGACGCCTTCGGTGATGGTATCCACGATCTCCGCATAGCCCTTGCGTCGGCTTCTGGCCGCTGCCGCCAGTAGTCGCGAGATCGGCATTCCGGCTTCGGCATAAAGTGCGTGCTTGCGCTTGTGAACCTCGCGGATCGCGTCGTCCGACATTGCCGACATCAGCGCGAGGCCGCCAGCGCCGATGCCAAGTAGCCGGCGTTGGCCCGGCACCGTCGTGAACACGCGCACGGGGAACGGCCCTTCCTCCCGGTGCAGGCAGACGGTGAAGTCTCCTTGTGGCACCACCAGGAAGACCGTGTCGCCCGACACACGAGCCAGCTTCTTCATCAGAGGCGCGACCAGATCGACAATCGGCGCTTTCTCCGCGGCGGCGGCGCCAAGCTGCATAGCGTCGATACCGAGCCGGTAGCGCTTGCTGTGGATGTTGCGCTCGACGAAGCGTTCCTCCTCGAGCGAGCAGAGCAGCCGATATGCCGTCGGCCGCTCCAGGCCGCTTTCCGTGACGATATCCGCCAACGTCGCGCCTTCTTCCTGATGGCGGGCCAGCAGCCTCAGGATCTCCAGCCCCCGGCGCAATGTTTGCGCGCCCGCGGTCTTCCTTCCCGCCGTCTCATCGCGCATTTCTGTCTCTCCCTCGTTCGTGCTCCGGGTTTTCTTGGTGTCCATATAGTGGTCAAAACAGTTGCTTGTGTTTGTATTGTGAAAATACCTGCTTTTACACTCGATTGGAATCACTCGACACAGCCAAGACGTCAAACCACATCGAACAGAGGAGCCGGGATGCCTTACACCACCATCGAAATCGAACAGCGCGACGCCGTGCGTCGCGTCTGGCTGGCGCGCGAAAGCGCCCGCAATGCGCAAAGCCAGCGGATGCTGGACGAACTGGATCACGCGATGTCCGAAGCGGCCACCGACGACTCGGTGCGCGTGGTGGTGATCGGCGGTCGCGGTGCCCACTTCTCTGCCGGGCACGATCTCAAGGAGGCGCAGGAGAAACGCGCCAACTTCACGGTGGAGGAGCGCTGGGCGTACGAAAGCGAGCGGTACTTCAACTACTGCATGCGCATCTGGGATTTCCCAAAGCCGACCATTGCGCAAGTGCAGGGCGCCTGCGTCTCCGGCGGCTTCATGATCGCCAATATGTGCGATCTGGTGGTCGCCTCCGAGTCGGCGTACTTCTCCGATCCGGTTGGCCACTCGCTCGGCGCGGCGGCCACCGAGGTGCTGATTCATCCGTGGGTCATGGGGCTCAGGAAAGCCAAGGAAATGCTCTTCACCGGGGATCGGATCGATGCAGCTGAAGCGTTGCGCATTGGCATGGTGAATCGCGTGGTCGCGGAAGGCGAACTCGAAGCGCAAACCGATGCGCTGGCCGCCCGTATCGCCAAGGCGCCGCCGTTCGGCCTGCATCTGATCAAGCGCTCCCTGAACCGCACGCTGGACGCGCAGGGTCTTCGTTCGGCGCTGTCGGCGCACTTCGACACCCATCAGCTCTCCCATCTCGGGGAGGGGTTCCTGCGCGCGCGGGATGCCGGCCTTGCCAAGGCCATCGTCAAGAACGTCGCCGTGGACGCCGACAAGCAAGGAACCCGCTGACATGGCGCACATGCTCGAACCCCTGTTGAATCCCGCCTCCATCGCGATCATCGGCGCCAGCGACAATCCGGGCCGCATCGGCGGTATGCCGATAGACCTGCTGGTTCGATTCGGCTATGCCGGTGCCGTCTACCCGGTCAATCCCAAGTACGAGAACGTATTCGGCCTGCGCTGCTATCGACAGGTGGAAGACCTGCCCGATGGCATCGACCTGGCGGTGCTCGCGATCGCGGCCGAGGATGTGACCGCGATGCTCAAGCGCTGCCACGCGCGCGGCATCCGCGCGGCGATCGTCTATGCGGCAGGCTTCGCCGAAGCCGGAGAAAGCGGCGCGGCCCTGCAGGACGTCATGGAAGCCTATGTGAGGGACAGCGGCATGTTGGTGGCCGGCCCGAACTGCATGGGCTTCGCCAACCTCAACACGCACGCCTATACGGCCTTTGCATCGGTATTCAGGACCGCGCCGGCACAGACGGAGCGGGGTCGCGTGAGCCTGCTGACGCAGAGCGGCAATGTCTGCGCGGCGGTGTTCGCCATCGCCCGCGAGCTGGGTGTGCCCTTCAGCCAATTCATCAACACAGGTAACGAGGCTTGCATCGACTACTCGGCATACCTCGAGTACCTGGCTCAGGACCCGCAAACGGATGTCGTGATCGGTTATATCGAGGAACTGCGCGACGGCGCGAGGTTCATCGAGGCGGCGTCGGCGTGCGCGGAGGCGGACAAGCCGCTGATCATCTACAAGGCCGGCGAAACAGACAAGGGGCGCGAAGCCGTGCGCTCGCACACGTCTGCGTTGGCTGGCAACCAGGCGATCTATCGCGCCGCATTCTCCCAGCTCAATGTGATCGAGTGCCAGGACTTCGCCCAGATGGCGCATATCGCCGAACTGGCGCGCTATCGCCAGCGGTCCGCTGGCCGGCGCATCGCGATCGTCAGCATTTCGGGGGCGGTGGGGGCAATTCTGGCGGACAAGTGCATCGGCGCCGGGCTCGAGGTGCCGACGCTGCCGGCGGCACTTCAGGATACGTTGCGGGCCGGCATTCCCGACTACGGCATGGTGTCGAACCCGATCGACGTCACTGGCAACGTCGTCAATGATCCCGGGTTCGTTCGCACTGCGCTCGGGGCGCTGGCAAGCTCCGATGCCGTCGATACCATCATTGTGTACGCGCCGGGCTACCTGCTGGACCGGATGGCCGACGATCTCGCCACCGTCGTGGCGGAGCACGGCAGGCTTATCGTCGCTGTCGACACTGGCCGTTCGACGCGGCGTGAATTTCTGCGCGATGCGGGCATTCCGGTCATGACCGATATCGGCATGACGATGCAGACGCTCGCGCCGTTTCTCCACTGGCATGAGCGTCGCGCCCGCAAGGCATGGCGCGCGCTGGCGCAGCCCAGCGCTTCACGTGCCGGTTCGACGATAGCCGCGACATCGCTGCCCGGCAATGAGTACGAAGCGCGCGCGTGGTTCGCATCGCACGGTGTGCCGACGCTCGACGAGCGCATTGCGACGAGCGCGGACGACGCGGCCGCAGCCGCGGCGGAACTCGGATTCCCGGTGGCGCTGAAGGTGCTGAGCGCCGATGTGCCGCATAAGACCGAGGCGGGCGGCGTTCAGTTGCGGCTCACCAATGCCGGCGCGGTACGCGAGGCGTTTCATGTCGTGATGGATAGCGTGCGGCGTCATGTGCCAACCGCGCGCATCGACGGCGTGATCGTGCAACGGATGGCCGCGCAGGGCGTGGAGCTGATCGTCGGCGCGGTGCGAGACCCCGTGTTCGGACCCGCCTTGACCGTGGGGCTGGGCGGCACGCTTACCGAGCTCTACCGGGACGTGACGCATCGGCTGTTACCGGTAGATGCCACGGGCGCACGCGAAATGCTGCAGGAGCTGAAGGCATTCCCGCTGCTCGATGGCTATCGCAACACGCCACTTCGGGATCTCGACGGTGCTTGCGAGGCGATCGCGGCGTTCGGGCATGCGTTCGTGGCGCTCGGGGAGACCGCCGGGGAAGCGGAGATCAATCCGCTGACGGTGCGCGAGCGTGGTCAAGGTGTGGCGATGCTTGACGCGCTGGTGCTTCCTGCAGCGCGCTAGTCCGTTCCGGCGATTCGAAACGTTCATCGGAAACTACGAAACTACAAGAGGAGACTGTCATGATCAAACGCATGATTGCAGGGTCGATGGTGATGCTTGCTGCCGTTGCCGCCACGCCCGTGGCGGCGGCGGATGCCTATCCGAGCAAGCCAGTGCGCATCATCGTTCCATTTCCACCCGGCGGTGCCGCCGACATCATGACGCGCGCGCTGGGCGAGCGCATGCGCAAGCAGCTTGGCCAGCCAATCGTGATCGAGAACAAGCCTGGCGCCGGTACCGTCATTGCGTCGGACTACGTTGCAAAGCAGGCGCCGGACGGCTACACGTTGCTGATGGCCGCGTCGTCGCTGGGCATCGCGCCAAGCATCTACAAGAACGTCAACTACGATCCGGTTCGGGACTTTGCGCCGATCACGCTAGTGGCTTCGGTCGTCCACGTGCTGGAGGTCAACGCCGCGGTGCCCGTGCATAGCGTGAAGGACTTGATCGCCTATATGAAGACGAGCGGCAAGGCGCTCAGCTACAGCTCCGCCGGCACCGGCACGTCCACGCACCTGGAGGCCGAACTGTTCAAGTCGATGGCTGGCGTGGACATGACGCATATCCCGTACAAGGGCAGCGCCCCGGCGCTGACGGATCTGGTAGGCGGGAACGTCCAGGTCATGGTGGATGCCTATGCGTCGTCGGCGCCGTTCATCAAGGCCGGCAGCGTGCGCGCGCTGGCGGTGACCACGGCGAAGCGATCGGCCACATTGCCGAACGTTCCCACTGTGGCCGAATCGGGTCTGCCCGGCTATGAAGCCATGCCATGGCTGGGGCTGCTGGCGCCAGCGGGCACGTCGCCCGAGGCGGTGCAACGGGTCTACGTGGCCGTCCAGGAATCGCTCAAGGACCCGGCGCTGATCCAGCAATTCCGTGATCTCGGCCTCGACATCATCGGCAACACGCCCACGCAGTTCGCAGGCTTCGTCAAGCAGGATGCCGTGAAATGGGCGAAGGTCGCCAAGGCTTCTGGCGCGCAGGCGGATTGAGTCATGCAGCTGACATTCACGGAAACGCAGACGTTGCTCGAGAGCAGTGCGCTGCATTGGCTGGCGGGCAATGCCGACGACATCCGGCAGGCCAGAGATGCGAGGTCGTACTGGCCTGCGTTCGCGGAAATGGGCTGGCTCGCCCTGCCATTTGCCGAAGCCGATGGTGGCTTCGGCGGTGGCCCGATCGAGGTGGGGTTGCTCATGCGGGCGTTCGGCAGGTATCGCGTGGCAGCGCCCGGTTATCGGAGTGGCGTGCTGATGGCTGGCAAGCTCATCGCGACACTGGGAAGTATGCAGCAGCGCGATACCTGGCTGGCGCCGCTGATCACAGGCGACCGCTGTCTTGCGATGGCTCATACGGAGCCGGGGCGTGAAGACCCATGGGCGATGCCGGCGACCACGGCGAGATGGGATCCGCGCGGCGAGCGATGGACGCTGCGTGGGAAGAAGTCATTGGTTGTGGGTGGGGCGGATGCCGATGCTTTGGTGGTCAGCGCCTCGATTCATGCTGAGGGCGCACATCCCCGAATCGGCTTGTTCATCGTTCCGTCGGATGCCGAGGGCAAGACGTCGCGCGCATGCCTGGTCGCGGACGGCAGCCGCGCGGCAGACCTCGTGCTCGACGCGGTTCATCTGCCGGATGACGCCCGCCTGGGTCAGAAGGCTTCCGAACAGGAGATCGCCGATGGCTTCATGACGATCGTTGCGGAGGCGTTGGTCGCTTCCTGCTGGGAAGCTGCTGGCGCGATGCGAGCGGCACTGGAAGCAACCGTGTCTCACGTCACGCAGCGTGAACAGTTCGGTCGGCCGCTCTCCGCCCTGCAATCGGTACAGCACGGGCTTGCGGAAATGGCGGTCTGCTGCGAGGAAGCGGGTGCCGCTTGCGAACTGGCCGCGCTTCGCATCGCTGCGGACCGGCGACTGGCGCGCGATGCGGCATCACTAGCCCAGTCCTGTACGGGCCGTGCCGCACGCTATGTTGCCGCCCAGGCCGTGCAGTTGCATGGGGGGATGGGCGTTTCGGAGGAGCTTCACGTAGCAGCGTTGTTCCGACTGCTGACGCGCTTCCGGTTGCAGGATGGCCATGCCGACTGGCATTCGATGCAATTGGGGAATGACATGCACACCGGCGACTGGCGCATGAGCCAGACCTTGCTTGATCCGGCGACATCTGGCCAGGCTGTGGCGGCATATGCGGAGGCACACTGATGGATCTGCTGTTGACACCCGAACTTGTCGAGTTTCGGGACACCGTACGCGCTTTCCTGCGCGAGCATCTGCCTGCGGAACTGCGTCGGGGGCAGCAACTCACGACGGCGATGTATCCGGAGCCGGAAATCTCGGGCCCGTGGCAGGCACGTCTGCGTGAGCGTGGGTGGCTCGTCCCGCTGTGGCCCAGGGAGTGGGGCGGAACGGGATGGAGTGCTAGCGAACGATTTATCTTCGAGACGGAATGCGCACTCGCTGGCGCGCCGCTTGTCCATCCGATGGGGGTGAGGCTGGTCGGGCCGGTGATATTGCGATACGGCACCGAGGCGCAAAAGCAGACATATCTGTCGCGCATCCTTTCCGGGCAGGACTACTGGTGCCAGGGGTTCTCGGAGCCGGGCGCCGGCTCCGATCTGGCATCGCTGCGAACCCGCGCCGTGCGCGATGGTGACCACTACGTCATCAACGGCAGCAAGTTGTGGACGACCCATGCCCACCACGCGAATCGCATGTTCGCACTCGTGCGCACCAGCACCGAAGGGCGGCGGCAGGAGGGCATCAGCTTCATTCTTATCGACATGGAGACGCCCGGGATCTCGGTTCGCCCGATTCCAACCATAGGTGGCGACCATGACGTCAACGAAGTGTTCTTCGACAACGTGCGCGTGCCCGTCGTCAACCGCATCGGCGCGGAGAACGAAGGCTGGCAGTGCGCGCGCTATCTGCTCGAGTTCGAGCGCGGGGCTGGCATCTTCAGTCCTCGCCTGCGCTCGCAACTCAAGCGGGTCGGCGATGTGCTGGCAGGAGAGGCACAGTGTGATGGCGATACCACTGTCACGACCTTGCGGCGGCTCCGGTTCGGAGAGGTGCGCGCCGATCTCGACGCCTTCGAGATGCTCGAATTGAAGACAATGTGCTCGGTGGCGCCGGGTGAGAGCCCCGGTCCGGTGGCGTCGGTCCTGAAGCTCCGCGCCAGCAGGCTGCGGCAGGCAATCAGCGAAATGGGGACGACGGTTGTTGGCGCCGAAAGCTTGCGATGGCGCGCGGACGACGCCCACGATGAGGAGCCTTCCGAAGACGAGGTGTTGCGCGCGTGTTTGCTGCCTGACTTCCTCAATGCACGGGCCTACACGATCTTCGGCGGTGCCGCCGAGGTCCAGTTGGGCATTATCGCGAAGTCCTGCCTGGGGGCCTGATTCGGCGGAGCCGCCCGGGAGGCGGGCATGTGCCGAGGGCAGTCTGACCGTCCGACTGTTCGCGCACGGAGGAGTCTGGCGGAAGCGGTGAGATTCGAACTCACGGATGGGTCACCCCATCGGCAGTTTTCAAGACTGCTGCCTTAAACCACTCGGCCACGCTTCCGGTGTCTGGAAGATTTGCGGGCATTGTAGCGTGACAGCGCGTATGCCCGGCCGCGCATTATACAGGGATGCGCGGGCTGGCAGTATCATGATGGAGTGGGTTCGCTGTTTTGGAGCCGTCCTTCGAGTTGTCCGAGACAGCGGAACCTTGTCAGCCCATCGCGCCTCCTAAGAGAGGCGCGAATGCAGTCTCATACTGCAGGTTCGCTGTTTGTACAGGCGATTTGAGGAGAATACTTCATGCAAGAACAACGTAAACCGTGGCAGGTTCTTGGTGCTGCCGGTGCTCTGGCGCTGGTGGCCGGACTGGCCGGTTGTGCGCAGCCGGGCTATGGCGGTTACGGCAACTACAGCACGGCGCCGCCGCCGACTGGCTATCAACAGCCGGGAACCAACACCTATCAGGCGCCTGCCGGTTCGGTGTTCGTGGGCCGCGTGGAATCGATCGAGCCGATCCAGAGCACGCAGGGCAGTTCGGGCATTCTGGGCACCGTGATTGGTGGTGCGGCGGGCGGTTTGCTTGGACACCAGATTGGTGGCGGTTCTGGCCAGACCGTGGCAACGATCGTCGGCGCGGTGGGTGGCGCGGTGGCGGGCAATCAGATCGAGAAGCGGGCCGGGTCGAATACCAGCACTGCGTATCGCGTCAATGTCCGACTGGACGATGGTCGCGTGGCGACGGTGACGCAAAGCAATATCGGCAACCTGCGCGTCGGTGATCGCGCGCGAGTGGCCAACGATATGGCGACGGCGTACTAAGCTCACCGGATACCTCGCTACCTCGATACATCGGCAAAAGAAAACGCCACGCGGCATTCGCGTGGCGTTTTTCATTCTGGCTTGACGCTCTCGTCGAGCCTTCTATGTGGGCAACCTCAATCCTTCAGGAACATTTCCTGCAGGTCATTGAGGAAGCGTCGGCCCAGTTCAGTCGGCTTGATCACGGTAGGGTCGGCGTCGAGCAGTCCCTTCTTCGCGGCCGCGGCAAGCTGCTTGCCGATCATGTGTAACGGCAGGCCGGTGTAGTCGTGGAAACTCGATGCCGGCACGCCGTCCGTCAGACGCAGCGCGTTGAGCATGAATTCGAACGGGAGTTCGTCAGCGCCGACTTCGCGCGCTTCCTGCACGGCGTTGCCAGCCAGAGCCTGCTCCATATAAGTGGCCGGGTGCTTGTGTCGCATCTGCCGCAGGATGCGGTTTGGAAACGAAAGCTTGCCGTGGGCGCCGGCGCCGATGCCGAGATAGTCACCGAAGCGCCAGTAGTTGAGGTTGTGGCGCGCCTCGCGATGCGGCTTCGCGTAGGCCGATGTCTCGTAGTGGCGATACCCAGCCTGGGCCGTACGGGCCTCGACGATGTCCTGCATTTCGTAGGCGGTATCCTCGTCCGGCAGCGCGGGCGGAAACTTTGCAAACAGCGTGTTCGGTTCCAGCGTCAGGTGATAGAGCGACAGGTGCGTGGTGCCGTACGACAACGCTGCGTCCAGGTCGCGCGCGCATTCGTCCAGGGTCTGCCCCGGCAGCGCATACATCAAGTCCAGATTGACGTTGTCGAAGTGCGTCAGCGCGATGTCGATGGCCGCGCGTGCCTCGCGCTCGCCGTGGATCCGGCCAAGCGCTTTCAGGTGGGCGTCGTTGAAACTCTGGATGCCGATCGACAGCCGGTTGATGCCGCTGGCGCGATAGCTTGCGAAGCGTTCGGCTTCGAAGGTGCCGGGGTTGGCTTCCATCGTGATCTCGGCATCGGCATCGAGCGGCAGCAGCGCGCGGATGTCCGATAGCAGGCGGTCCATCCCAGCGGCCGACAGCAGGCTCGGCGTGCCGCCGCCGATGAACACCGTATGCACGGGACGTCCCCATACCAGTGGCAGCGATTGCTCAAGATCTGCGCGTAGCGCGTCGAGGTAGGCGTCCTCGGGAATCTCATGGCTATCCGGCTTGCCCGGTGCCGCGTGCGAGTTGAAATCGCAATACGGGCATTTGCGCACGCACCATGGGATGTGCACGTAGAGCGAAAGCGGTGGCGAGCCGGGCAGGGCGATCTGGCCCGGCTTGAGCCAAAGCTTCTGGTTGTCGGCCGGGGATAGCGGCGAGGATGCGGCCGGCGTGCCACCGCCGACAGGGACGATCGGGATCATGCGCAGCTCTTGATGCCGGCGGTCTGCAGGCGGGCCACCAGTTCCTGAAGTGCCAGGGCACGATGGCTGATCGTGTTCTTCTCTTCGGCGCTCAGCTCGGCGGCCGTCTTGCCGACGCTGGGCAGCAGGAAGTGCGGATCATAGCCAAAGCCACCATTGCCGCGCGGGGCGTCAACGACCTCGCCGGCCCAGATGCCTTCGGCGATGATGGGTCGAGGATCATCGGCGTGCCGCACCATCACCAGCACGCAGTAGTAGTGCGCGCGGCGGTTCAGCTTGCCTGCCAGTTGCGAGATCAAGTGGGCGTTGTTGGCCGCATCCGACTTCGGCTTGCCGACGGTCTGGGCATAACGCGCCGAGTACACGCCAGGTGCACCGTCGAGCGCTTCGACGCAGATACCCGAGTCATCCGCCAGCGCGGGCATTCCCGTCAGCCGCGCAGCGTGGCGGGCCTTGGTCAGCGCGTTCTCGACGAATGTGGCGAACGGTTCCTCGGCTTCGGGCACGCCCAGTTCGCCTTGCGGCACGACGTCAAAGCCGAGCGGAGAGAGCAGCGCGCTGAATTCGCGCAGCTTGCCGGGGTTGTTGGAGGCCAGAACCAGACGTTGCATCGACATATTCCCCTGCGCTTACAGCCCGAGCGCCTGCTTCTGGTGGCGCACGAGTTCGGCGATGCCGGCCTCGGCCAGGCGCGTCATGGCGTCGAGATCGGCGCGGCTGAAGGGCGTGCCTTCGGCCGTGCCCTGGACCTCCACGAAGCCGCCACTGCCGGTCATGACCACATTCATGTCGGTATCGCAGTTGCTGTCTTCGGCGTAGTCGAGGTCGAGCACCGGCACGCCGTTCACCATGCCGACGGAGACCGCCGCCACGAAGTCGCGGATCGGACTTGCCTTGATCTGGCCGTCGCGCAGCATCGCGGATACGGCGTCGTGCGCCGCCACGAAGGCACCAGTGATGGCGGCGGTGCGCGTGCCGCCGTCGGCCTGCAGCACGTCGCAATCGAGGTGGATCGTGTATTCGCCCAGCGCTGCCAGGTCGAACACCGAACGCATGGCGCGCCCGATCAGGCGCTGGATTTCCTGGGTGCGGCCGGTTTGCTTGCCCCGGGCGGCTTCGCGGTCAGAGCGGGTGTGCGTGGCGCGCGGCAACATGCCGTACTCGGCTGTGACCCAGCCTTCACCGCTGCCCTTCTTGTGCGGCGGCACCTTTGCCAGCACGCTGGCGGTGCACAGCACCTTGGTATCGCCAAAGGCACTCAGCACCGAGCCCTCGGCGTGGCGGGTGTATTGGCGGGTCAGGGTGATGGGTCGCAGCGCATCGGCTGCGCGTCCGCTGGGTCGCATGTGGAGTCTTTCGTCAGAATCGGGTGAGACCGCGATTCTAACGCCGGCGAGCCTTGCGTGCCTGCCGGGACCCCCGGCGCCTCAGCGCATCAGGTTGCTGGTCTTGTCGATCGCCGCGCGAATCTCGGCAATCGAGCGTTCGATTTCTTCCTCGGACAGCAGATCGGTCTCGCTGCCCGTGCGCTCGAGGATGGAGGTGGTGAACGCATTGAGCGGCAGGGTGTCGGTCAGCACCGCGTCGTCGTTCGGCACATTGGCGTCCGCTTCCCACATCATTGCGATGGCTGTGGTGTTATCGGCACCTTCGCCGGCGTTCGCAAGCGCCCGTTCAATCAGGTCAGGTATCGCATGGACCACCGAAAGATGGGTGACCTTGTCGACGATGATGTCTTCCTCAAGGCTGCCCCAGAGGCCGTCGGAGCACAGCAGCGCCACGTCTCCCGGGTTCAGCCGCACCGGGCCGCCGATGTCGATCAGCGGCAGGTTCGGCGAGCCGAGGCAGTTGTAGAGCTTGTTGCGTTCCGGGTGGTTGGCCACGTCCATCGGCAGCACGCGTTCCTGCTGCAGCAGATTCTCGATCTTCGAGTGGTCGCGCGTGCGGGTCAGCAGGGCGCCCTTGCGCATCAGGTAGAAGCGCGAGTCGCCGGCGTGCGCCCAGTGGATCTGGCCATGCTGGATCAGGCAACACACCACGGTGGTACGCGGGATATCGGCCAGCCGGTTGGCTTCGGCATAGCGATGGATCTCGCGATGCGCGAGCATGATCGTGTCCTGCAGAAAGTCGGCAGGATTCCGGATCGCAGGACGGGCCTGGGTCTGGAACTGACGCGCCAGCGTCTGCAAGGCCTGCTGCGCGGCAACTTCGCCGAGCGCGTGGCCGCCGAGGCCATCGGCCAGCACCATCAGCAGGGCGTCGCGCGTGAAGCAGTAGCCCATGCGGTCCTGGTTGATACGGCGGCCGCCCTTGCGGCTTTCCTGATAGACGGAGAATCGCATGTTGGCTTAGCGGAATGCGTTATGTTCGTGCCGGTTTGGCATCAGTTGCCGCCGTGGCCTGCCTCGGTGGCGGGCAGGGCCTTCTCTTCGCGGCGGCGCAGCAAGGTCATGAAACGGCTGGTGGCGTTCAGGCGCTCGGTGACGGGGCCTGCGGGATTGGCGGCCATGGCCGCAGCCGACTGCTCGCCCAGCGCGTTCGATTGGTCGCGCAGCTCCTTCTGCAGCCGGAACACGCTTTGCGGGCGCTCGGCCGGCGTCAGGCGCAGGCACCACTCGACCAGATCGACCAGTCCGTTCGTGTAGGTGGCGCGCAGCCGACCGAACGACTCGGTCATGCGGTCTTCCTTCTCACGCTGGTTGGCCTCCTGCGGCGGCATTCCGGCCATACAGGCATAGAGCGTGGCGCCCAGGCTGTAGATATCGGTCCACGGGCCGAGGTCCGTATGCTTGCCGTAGAGCTCGGGTGCCGCGAACCCCGGGGTGTACATCGGCTGGAAACGCGATGCTTCCATGGTCAGGATCTGCCGGGCCGCGCCGAAATCAAGCAGGATCGGCGATTCGTCCTCGCGCAGGTAAATGTTTCCCGGCTTGATGTCCAGATGAAGAAGCTTGTGGATATGCACTTCCCGCAGGCCGCTCATGAGGTCGTGGAATACCTTGCGGATAAACCGTTCGCGGAGGACTTTGGCCTTGCCCTGCTGCCGGGCCTGCAGGATATGCTCCTGCAGCGTCTTGCCCAACTCGTAGTTCATGACCATGTAGACCGTGGAATTCTCGCGGAAGAAATTCACCACGCGGACCACGCTGGGGTGCGAAATACGGGCCAGCGACCGTCCTTCCTCAAAGAAATACTTCAGGCCAAGGCGAAATGAGGCCACGTTCTCGTCCGGAACGACCGGGATCAGCTCGCCGGGACTGCGGCGGGCCAGTGACGACGGCAGGTATTCCTTGATGGCCACCGGGGCGCCCGTTTCGTCCGTGGCGAGGTAGACGAAACTGAACCCCCCACTGGCCAACTTCTTTACAATACGATAGTTGGCCAGCAGCGTGCCGATTGGCAGCGGCGCGCTCTTGGACTGGTTAGCGCCCTTGGACTCTGTCATAGGATTCGGGACCTTATTTGCTCCCGGATTCTCCGGGCTAATCGGTCACTTGTAAAGAATTCATTGGCGGGGACTGTTGCCAAATATCCGCGTTTTTCTGCCTCTGTTTTCTGTTGATTTTTCAGGCGATCCGCCTGCCCCCGATCCTTTCGGGGAGCCGGTCGCCGCGCCTTACCCGGCGTTTTTCGATTATTCGATTTTTTCGCGAGATTACCGACGATGATCCACAGCATGACAGGCTATGGCCTGGCCACGGGCCAGGCACCGCTCACCAACGCCCAGGGCGAACCGAGTGGCCGTACCGCGTCGGTTTCGGTGGAGTTCCGCACTGTCAACTCGCGCTTCCTCGACCTGCTGTTCCGTGCGCCGGAAGAGTGTCGCGCCTTCGAGCCGGCCCTGCGCGAGATGCTGATGGGCGAGCTGTCGCGTGGCAAGCTGGAGTGCCGCATCAACCTCCAGCGCACCGATACCGGCGGCGCCACGCTGGCGCTGAACCAGACGCTGCTCGATCAGATCCGTGCGCTCGAAGCCACCGTCGGGGCAACGTTTGCTTCGGCCGGCACGATGCGCATGGGCGAAATCCTGCGCTGGCCGGGCGTGCTGGTGGAACCCGAGTTGTCGCAGGAAGCCCTGCGCGATGCCGTGATGGGCGCCGCCCGCGAAGCGCTGAACCAGCTTCTGGAAGCCCGCCGCCGTGAAGGCGCGGCGCTCAAGGCCACGCTGGAGGAGCGGATCGACGCCATGCTGGCGATTGTCGAGCGCCTGACGCCGATGATTCCGCAGTTGATCGCCCACCACCAGGAAAAGTTGACCGAACGCCTGAAGGAGGCTTTCAACCTGGTCGCGCCGAACGGCATGCCGTCGATGAGCCGCGACGAGATTGCCGAGCGCATCCGCCAGGAAGCCACGGTCTACGGCATCCGCATCGACATCGCCGAAGAACTGGCGCGCCTGCAGACCCATCTCAACGAAACCCGGCATATCCTGAAGAAGGGTGGCCAGGTCGGTAAGCGGCTGGACTTCATGATGCAGGAGCTCAACCGCGAAGCGAACACGCTCGGCTCGAAAGCCGCCGCGAAGGAACTTGCCGATGCCTCGATGGAGCTCAAGCTCCTGATCGAGCAGATGCGCGAGCAGATTCAAAACCTCGAATAAGATCATGAGCGAAACGACCCACACCGCCATCGATACCGCCTATCCGGGCAACCTGTTCATGGTGGTGGCCCCGTCCGGGGCCGGCAAATCCACGCTGGTCAACGCGCTGCTGGCGCAGGACAAGGCAATCCGCCTGTCGATCTCGCACACCACGCGCGGTCCGCGTCCCGGTGAGCAGAACGGCCGCGAGTACCACTTCATCTCCGTGGACGAGTTCCGCGCCGCGCGAGATCGGGGCGAATTCCTGGAGTGGGCGGAAGTGCACGGCAATTACTACGCCACGTCCCGCGTCTGGATCGAGCAGCAGATGGCCCAGGGCACCGACGTGCTGCTGGAGATCGACTGGCAGGGCGCGCAGCAGGTACACAAGCGGTTTTCGAACGCTGTCGAGATCTTCATCCTGCCGCCGTCGCTGACGGCGCTGGAAGAACGCCTCAAGAAGCGGGGTCAGGACGAGCCCAATGTGATCGTCCGCCGCCTGCTTGCCGCGGGTAGTGAGATGTCGCATGCATCGGAGTCCGATTACGTGATCATCAACGAGGTATTCGATGACGCGTTGAAGCAGCTGCAGAACGTCGTTCACGCGACCCGTTTGCGCTTTTCGTCGCAGAAAGCACGACATGCCGAGTTGTTCATCGAGCTCGGAATTCACTAAAGCAAGCGCGTGGCCGGAAGGTTCCGGCCGCGTGCTGTAAAATACCGGCCTGTCGAACAGGTTTCATCCCAAGGTGGATTTGATATGGCGCGTATTACCGTCGAAGATTGTCTGAAACACATCCCGAACCGCTTCGAGCTCGCTCTCGCCGCGACGTACCGTGCACGTCAGCTCGTGCAGGGTCACACGCCCAAGGTCGAGGCAAAGGACAAGCCCACCGTGGTGGCGCTCCGCGAGATCGCATCGGGCCAGGTTGGCATCGAGATGCTGAAGAAGGTACCGACCTGATTGCCGGGACGGCCTGTGGTTCATCGTCGCTTCGCATATATGCGCTTTCAGCCGCGCGTTCCGCTGAATGACAGGGGCCGTCCCCATGACTTTCCCGCCGCCCGATCCTGCCGTTGCTCCGCCCGCCGAACCGGCGTCGCGGGCTCCGCATGGCCGGCCGGCGACCAGCGGGCAGTCCGCCTCCGCCACGACAGTGGGTTCCGGAGCGCCGCTGCCGGCTTCCTCCGCACTGGCGTCCACACCATCGCAAGCCGGACCGACCGGACGTAAGCGTCCAGGACAATCCACTGTGACTGCCCGTACCGGTGCTCCCAATCTTCCCGATCCGCTCGGCGACAACGTCGTCGGCGAGCGTTCCGTCGTACCCCCGATTCAGCAGGGCAAGTCACGCACCGCGTTGACCAACGAGCTCAATGCCGAGCCTGTGGCGGGCACGGTGCCCGCGGCTCCCGGTGGCGATCTGTTCATCGACGCCGTGCTGGCGCAATCTTATCGGCACTTTTTCGGGCCGACCTCGCAGCCGGCGGTGCCGCCGCGCCAACAGGTCATCTCGATCACGCGGCTGATGGAGAAGCTCGTGTACCTGAAGCCTGCCGATCAGGCTCTGGTGCGCGAAGCATTCCAGTTTTCCGACGAGGCCCACCTGGGCCAGTACCGGCAAAGCGGGGAACCGTACATCACGCACCCGGTGGCGGTGGCCGAGCTTTGCGCCGACTGGAAGCTCGATGTGCAATCCATCATGGCGGCGCTGCTGCACGACGTGATGGAGGACCAGGGCATCACGAAGAGCGAACTGGCCGAGAAATTCGGTCCGAAGGTCTCCGAACTCGTAGATGGTCTGACCAAGCTGGACAAGCTCGAATTCCAGAGCCGGGAGCAGGCGCAGGCGGAGAGCTTCCGCAAGATGCTGCTGGCGATGGCGCGCGACGTGCGGGTGATTCTGGTCAAGCTGGCCGATCGCACGCACAACATGCGCACGCTCGATTTCGTGCCGCCCGAGAAGCGGCGACGGATCGCGCTGGAGACCATGGAGATCTACGCGCCGATCGCACATCGGCTGGGTCTCAATACGATCTATCGCGAGCTGCAGGAACTGTCGTTCAAGGTCGGCTCGCCATTCCGCTACGCCACGCTCGAGAAAGCCGTGAAGGCCGCGCGCGGCAACCGGCGCGAAGTGGTCAAGCGGATTCTTGAAGCCGCCCAGTCCGCGCTGGCCGGGGCCGGCATCGTGGCGGAACTGTCGGGCCGCGAGAAGACGCTCTACAGCATCTATCGCAAGATGCACGACAAGCAGTTGTCGTTCTCGCAGGTACTCGATGTCTACGGTTTCCGCGTGGTCGTGGAAACGCAGATGCACTGCTACATGGCGATGGGCGCGCTGCACGGCCTCTACAAGCCGATGCCGGGCAAGTTCAAGGACTACATCGCCATTCCGAAGATCAACGGCTACCAGTCGCTACACACGACGCTGGTGGGCCCGTTCGGTACACCCGTGGAGTTCCAGATCCGCACCCGTGGGATGCACCAGATCGCCGAGGCCGGCGTGGCTGCGCACTGGATGTACAAGCACCAGGCGGACCATGCCAACGATATCCAGCAGCAGGCGCACCAGTGGCTGCAGTCGCTGCTCGATATCCAGAGCCAGACCGGCGATTCGCAGGAATTCCTCGAACACGTCAAGATCGATCTGTTCCCGGACGCCGTGTATGTGTTCACGCCGAAGGGGCATATTCGCGCGCTGCCTCGCGGCGCGACGGCACTCGACTTTGCCTACGCAGTCCACAGCGATCTGGGCAACCAGTGTGTGGCGGTCAAGATCAACAACGAGCTTCTGCCGTTGCGCACGGAGCTCAAGAGTGGCGACATCGTCGAGGTCGTGACGGCGCCGTACTCAAAGCCGAATCCGTCATGGCTGGCGTTCGTGCGCACGGGCAAGGCACGCGCGGCGATTCGCCACTACCTGAAGACTACCAAGCTCGACGAGGCGATCCAGCTCGGCGAGCGCCTGCTCGAACAATCAGCGCGCCAGCTCGGCATCGAACTCAAGGCGGTGCCGCAGTCGGTCTGGGATCGCATGATCCAGTGGACAGGCAACAAGCTCAAGGAAGACATCTTCGCCGACCTCGCGCTGGGACGCCGTGTGCCCGCAGTGGTCGCGCGCCGGATGGAAATCCTGCTGCAGGAACTGTCGGGAGATGTCGACAGCGCGTTGCTGGCAGCCGTCCAGACGTTCGCGGGCGAAGACGCGCCGGCCGTGCCGATTACCGGCGACGAAGGCATGTCGATGATCTTCTCGGCCTGCTGCCGTCCGATCCCCGGCGATTCGATCGTCGGCTACCTCGGCAAGGGTGAAGGGCTGCAGATCCACGTGCAGGATTGCAAGGTGGCCAAGCGGCTGCACAGCAAGGACCCGGAGCACTGGATCGAGGTGATGTGGGCCAAGAAGACGACGCGCGCCTTCGACGTGTCGATCAAGATCATGGTCCGCAACGTCAAGGGTATCGTGGCCCGCGTGGCTGCGGACCTGACCTCCGCAGATGCCAACGTCGCGCACGTGGCGATGGAACCGCAGCAGGGCGGCCATCAGGAGGCTACCTACATGCAGTTCGTGATCCAGGTACAGAACCGCCTGCACCTGGCCAACGTCATGCGGGCGCTGCGACGCAACCCTGATGTGATCCGAATCTTCCGCGACCGCAACGACGGCTAAGACTTCTGCGGGTAGCGGACTTCCAGAATATCGATCTGTTCGATGCCGGCCGGTGTGCGAAGCGGCACCGTGTCGCCCTCGCGCGCCTTGATCAGCGCCTTGGCGATCGGCGAAATCCAGCTTACGTGATTGCTGTCGAGATCGACCTCGTCCATGCCTACGATCGTGATCGTCGTTTCCTCGCCTGACTGATTGGCATAGGTGACCGTGGCGCCGAAGAAGATCTGATCGTTGTCGCCCTGCATCGAAGGATCGACGACTTCGGCCTTGTCCAGGCGACGGGTGAGGAAGCGAATGCGGCGGTCGATTTCGCGCAGGCGCTTCTTGCCGTAGAGATAGTCGCCATTCTCGGAGCGGTCGCCGTTCGAGGCGGCCCACGACACGATCTGCACGATGTCCGGACGCTCCACGTCGATCAGGTGCATCAATTCGTCGCGCAAGCGCTTGTAGCCTGCGGCGGTGATGTAGTTCTTGGTGCCGGCGGGCAGCGGGGTCGCGCCTTCGGGAAGATCTTCGTCGTCATCGTTCGACGACTCTTTGACAAAAGCCTTGTTCATGGTCCGGATCACTTCATCGGGTTCTCATTATAGGAAGTTGCGACTGCCGAACCCTTCACATGAAAAAAATGCACGAAGGGGGTTCACAAAACTGAAAACTTCTATATAATCTCTTTTCTCGGTTGCGGCTGTAGCTCAGTTGGATAGAGTACTTGGCTACGAACCAAGGGGTCGTGGGTTCGAATCCTGCCAGCCGCGCCAACCTATACGAGAAAAGGGCTTCCAGAAATGGAAGCCCTTTTTTCATTTGCGCATTCGGCGCAATCTTCATCTTCTCCTCCCGTACTTCCCAGGCTCTCGCGCCTATCCTTTCTCCAGTGGTGGATCTTCGAATCGGAACGCATCGCGGCGGACCGGCTCCAGTTTCATATCGTCAGGACCGTCGAGGGAGGCAGCATATGCAGCAGCAAGCAGAAGAGTGGCGAGTGGAAGGTTATCGCGGCATGGATGCGTATGTGCTGGTGACGGAAGGCGCGGATGCTGCGGGAAGGCGCTGCTGGGGCTATGAGGTCCGCGTAGGTCAGGAGGGGATGGATCCTTCAGATGCCGGCGATACCGAACTCCTGTCATGTGCTCCATCCTTCGTCACGCGCCATGCGGCGGAGGTTGCCGCATTCAGTGCGGCATATGCCCTGATCGACAAGTTGATTGGGCCGATGCGCTGAGTCCGGCAGTAGCGGGCCAGCCATTGCGATACACGCAATGACGCATATCAAGCCGAATCCGGCATCGTTTGATCGCGATCATTTTTGCTTCCGGGGATGACTCCTAGCCTGAATGTGAGGCGCGCCAGTACGTGCGCGTCAGCAGCAGAGAAGGGAGTTCACCATGCCCGAGTACGATGGATTCAAGATCATCTACGAGGTAGTTGCCTTGCCGAGGGGCAAGTGGGCCATCATGATCGAAATCATTCGCCGTGAGGATGGCGAGGTGTTGATGGCATTGCACAACCCGTTCCCGCGCCAGCCGTTTGATACCAGGCTGGAAGCGCTGGATAACGTGAATCGCTATGTCGATGCCACGATCAACGAGTTCGAGGCCGCATCGCGTGCGAGCCGCGCCGCATAGGTGCATCGGGGAGGCGATGCTGGTGCCGTTCGCGCGGTCATTCTTCGGATTGGTGCAGGAAAGGCTTGCGATGCTCGTGCAATTGCGTCATAATCTCCTTCTTCAGACGCGGGGTGGAGCAGTCTGGCAGCTCGTCGGGCTCATAACCCGAAGGTCGCAGGTTCAAATCCTGCCCCCGCAACCAAGACCTTTATGTCTTGGGTCTAAGTCCTCAAGTTGTTCATCGGCCGTCCGGCCAACGTTTCCCAGTTATACGAATTGAAGTTGAGTGCGCGTAAGCGCGGCACTTTTTCGTGCGCCGTGTTCGCATGTGCTGCGTAGAAGCTTGTGTCGTGCTCGTGTGTCGGAAGGGAGCTAGCAGCCTAGCCCTGAATCAGCGAAGCAGCCATGGCGAAGGTGTCGCGTACTTGAGGCTGATCCTCGCGATCAGCAGCGTCAATGCGATCTCTCAATCGCGACGTCAGCACTTCGAGGTTGCCGCCGGAGCAATGTCGTTTTGCCTCATGCATGAGCTGCGTGAGTTCCTGACCCACATCCGCCCCATCAAACGCACTGACGGACAGCGCCGAGATGCGCTCGAGGTAGTTGTTGACCAGCGCTTCGTCATGCTTCGGTTCAGGCATGGCAACTCCTTGTCGAGCGATTGAGAAACGCCTCGGCGCCGGTCAACGAGTTACCGGTCGCGCAGCAGACGCTCCGGTATCGTGGCGCGTCGGCGCACGGGTTTCAGCGCGCGGTTCGGCCACAGAACATAGTTGGTGTGCGGGTCCATGGGCTTGCCGAAGTAGGAGACCCATACCTGCACACCTTGTTCGGTTTCGGCAACGATCGCAGCGACCGCGCGGGCCGCGGCGGAAGGGGACTTAAGCAGGTCCGACAGCGCTTCGACGCCTTGGACCACATGATGCTTGACCCCTTTGAACCACACGTATTGACGCATGGCAGCAAGAAAACTTTTGGTCATGAAATTCTGATGTTCTCGTTGGCAATGCGAAACTCAGACCACAGCTTACACGGATAGTTGTGACAGATTTGTAGGGGCCCGTCTGATTTTCTGCGGGCGATCAAGGGAATGTGACGCTAAGGCACTTTCATGGAGGCTGTACCCAGTGTGGGGCGCCAAATTGACAAGCCGTCGGCGTTCGCTTAGCGTGGTTGCATATGCTGCACAAATCAGAAATGTCGTAACGCCCAGACATGGAGGATGTGTGGAAAACGTGGCAGAAGTCGAAGAACGCCGCGCGCGCGGCAAGGCCCTGCGGCAGAAAGTGCAGCGCCGTGATCATGCAGTGATTGGCAACGTCGACCGCGATCCGATTTCGTTGCTGGAAGAGAGCAGCGCTGGTCGCGTCTCACGCCTCATCCCCCTGCGTTACGGGCGAATGATCGCTTCGCCTTTCACGTTCTATCGCGGCAGCGCGATCATCCAGGCGCACGATCTGGCCGGAACGCCGAACTCATCGCTCACGATGCAGATCTGCGGCGACTGCCACCTGATGAATTTTGGCGGCTTTGCCACACCCGAGCGCGCGCTACTGTTCGACGTCAATGATTTCGACGAAACCAGCCCGGGACCATGGGAGTGGGACCTGAAGCGCCTGGCCGCAAGTTTTGTCGTTGCCGCACGCCATCTTCGCCACGGCGCCACTGCCGCCGACAACATGGTCTACCAGGTCGCCAACAGCTACCGTGACCGTATGGCCGAGTATGCGGAGATGGCCATTCTCGATACCTGGTACGACCGCATTACCTTCGAGCGCCTGCTCGAATCCGCGGTCAACCCGGAAGTGCAGAAGCGCATCCGGCGCGCGATGGAGAGGGCCGCGGCGCGAACCCATGAATCGCTGTTGCCAAAGCTTACCGAGCACGATGGGGACCGCTGGCGCATTCTCGATGCGCCGCCTGCGGTGTTCCATGTCCATGGCGCGCAAACGCTGTTCGAGGCCGACGATGACTGGCTCAGCATCGAGGATCCGTCCAAGCTGATCGACCAATCCTTCAGCGACTACAAGTCGACGCTTGCGGCCGACCGGCGCCGGCTGCTCGACCATTTCAAGCTGCAGGACATGGCTTTCAAAGTGGTCGGCGTTGGCAGCGTCGGCACGCGTTGCCTGATCCTGTTGCTGATCGATGGCCACGGCAAGCCGTTGTTCCTGCAGGTCAAGGAGGCTACCAAGTCGGTGGTCGCGCGCTACTTCAAGTCGGCGGCGGTGTCGCACGAAGGCCGCCGTGTCGTGGACGGGCAGCGTCTGATGCAGGCGGCCAGTGACCTGTTTCTCGGTTGGTCGAAGGGGCCGTTCGGACGCCATTTCTATATCCGCCAGTTGCGCGACATGAAGTTCTCGGTCGATATCGAACTCATGGACGCCGATCTGCTGGCGACCTACGGCCAGGTGTGCGGCTGGGTGCTGGCGCGCGCCCATGCCAAGGCCAGCGGACACGCCGCCGAGATCAGCGGGTATCTCGGCGCCAGCGACCGCATGGCCGAGTCCCTGATCGCCTATTCGAACGCTTACGCCGATCAGGTGGAACGGGATTACGATCTGTTCGTGAAGGCCTGTCGCTCCGGGCGCCTTGAAGCACGTACAGATGTCGACATGGCTGCAGATTTCCGCGTGTGACGATCGCTTGCCAGAGGAGGTTGCCGATGACCGAACAGATGCTGCTGCAACTGATGGTGGAGGTGGAGAAGGCCGATCCCATCGATTACGCAAACCTGCCGTTCGACGATGAAGCCCTGCGGGCGATGGCCTGCAAACTGATCGCCGAGCGTTCCACCGAACTCGAGACTTCCGGCATGTCGCATGAGGCGCTGCTGGCCACGCTTTGGGCGTCTACCGCCAAGCTCGTGCTCGAGAACATCGTGCTTAATGCCAGGCTGCTTACCCTGCAGGGCAAGTCGGATGACGCGCGAGTGCTGATCGACAGGATCTCCCGCCAGTCGCGAGGCAAGTCCTGAGTGCTCGCGGGCAGATAAAAGAGTTGCCTGAATCACACGGGTGCACCGGGATCGCCGATTCGCTAAAATAGCGCGTTTCCCGCCCGGCACTCGGGCGGCGTCTGTCCTGGAGGATTTCGGGTGATCAAGTGGATTATCGTCGCGGCCTATCTGGGTGCCATCCTGTATGTGCACTTCCGCGGCAAGGTACGTCTGCCTTTTATGCGCCAGTTGCTGGATCATTCAGCGCTGGTCGCGCCCTTTAACTGCTTCATGTACATCTTCTCCGGTGTGCCGCGCACGCCGTACATTCCGGTCGAGCGGTTTCCCGATCTGGAGAAGATCCGTTCGGCCTGGCCGCAGATTCGTGACGAAGGCCTGGCGCTGATCGCGATGCGCAAGATCAAGGCTGCCGACAAGAACGATGACGCCGGATTCAATTCGTTCTTCAAGTACGGCTGGAAGCGCTTCTACCTGAAGTGGTACGAAGCCCAGCACCCGTCGGCGGAAGCGCTGTGCCCCAACACGGTCGCACTGCTGCGCGATATGCCATCGGTCAAGGCCGCGATGTTTGCCGAGCTGCCGCCCGGCGGCAAGCTCAATCCGCACCGTGATCCATTCGCCGGATCGCTGCGCTATCACCTGGGCCTGGCCACGCCGAATGACGATCGCTGCTTCATCGAGGTAGATGGCGAGCGGCATAGCTGGCGTGACGGGCAGGGTGTGGTGTTCGATGAAACGTACCTGCACTGGGCCGAGAACAAGAGCGAGACCGATCGCCTGATCCTGTTCTGCGATATCGAGCGGCCGATGCGCTATCGCTGGGCTGCTGCGGTCAACCATTGGTTGGGGCGCAAGGTGATGACCGCCGCGAGTTCGCCGAACGACGAAAACGACCAGACCGGCATGATCAACAAGCTGTTCCGCTTTGTCTGGCTCGGCGGTCAGTACCGTCGCCGCTTCAAGGCCTGGAACAAGAACCTGTACTACGTGACCAAGTTTGGCCTGATCATCGGTGGCGTCGCGTTGATCGTGTTTATCTGAGTGACGTGCCTCGCTGCAAACGAAAATGAAAAAGCCGGCTTAGCCGGCTTTTTTCGTACTCAGTCGTTCTGCGTCGCGCGTTCGTTGCCCAGCGCCTCGTAGTAGGCGCGCTTGGCGTCGTACATCCGTCTGTCCGCAGTTTTCACGGCATCGGTCAGGCGGTCGCCCTGCATGCAGGTGGCCGACCCGATCGAGAATGACAGCCGCGCGCCGGGATAGAACTGGTTGTTGAGGACGACCACCTCTTCGATCTGCTCCACTACCGTCGCGGCACCCCGCTCGTCGCGCCCGGGAAGCAGCACCATGAACTCGTCGCCACCGGTGCGCGCAATGCAAGCCTGTTCGCCCACGGCTTTCTTCAGCACTTCTCCAGTACGGCGTAGCAGGCCGTCGCCATCCCCGTGGCCGAACTGATCGTTCACGGCCTTCAGTCCATTCAGGTCCACCGCGATCACGCTGACCGGCCACGGCCCCTTGCGGCCCAGTCGCGCCAGTTCATCCTCGTAGTACGCGCGGTTGTAGAGTTTGGTCAGCACGTCGTGCTTGCCGAGGAACTCGACGTAGGCTTCGGCCTTCTTGCGTGCCGTGATGTCGGTCAGCGACACCAGCACCTGGTCCCAGTCAGCCTCTCGCCCCGGAAACACCGACCACTGCATGAACACGTCCACCGGGCGGCCGTCCAGCGCGTAGTTGATGACTTCGCGCTGTTGCCAGAGCTTTTCATGCCAGAGGTCGACCAGTTGCTCGGCAAAGTGGATGCGCATGTCGTCGCGAAACACGTCGCCGAGTCGCGACAGCAGGATTTCCTTGCTGGGTGCGCCGAACATCGCCAGCGTCTGCTGGTTGACGTCGAGCACGCGGATCTCCTGCATGCAGCGCGAGACGAAATCGGGGTGCACGTTCAGGAACGTGCGGAAATCCGTGATCCCCGCCGCGCGGACTTCGTCGAGCAGCATCTTGACCACGCTGAAGTCTTCCACCCAGAGCGATACCGGTGAATGCTCGAACAGGCCCACGGCGTACTGCTGGGCCCGCCGCAGGTCACGTTCGTTGCGCACGCGGGCCGTGATGTCCTCGATCGACAGCAGCACACGCGACCAGTCGTCCTCGTGCCCAGGCATGACGCGGGCCTCCAGACGGATGTCGAGTCGCTCGCCGTCGAGCGTGTAGTTGACGGTCTGGCTCGAGAAACGATTATCGCCGTCCCACAGTTGTCCGAGTTCCTCGACGTGTTGATCGAACATGTCGTCGCGAAACACGGTGTGGAGGTTGGCAACCAGCGTATCCAGATCGGCGGCGCGGAAGAGGTCCAGCGTCCGGCGGTTGACGTCGAGCACGCGAATCAGAGAAGAGCACCGTGCCACTTCCGAGGGGTTGTCGCGCAGGTGGCGGCGCAGATTGGTGACGCCATCGGCCCGCAACTGCGTGAAGGCCTGCCGCACCGCGCTGAAATCCTCCAGCCACAGCGAAACGGGCGCTAGCTGGAACAGCGTTCGATAGTCATCGTCGAGCCGCGAAGCGGCGGGTCCTTGCGCCAATTTTTTCTCCCCATTTTTTGTGTTCGGCGTATCGCGCAATAGGATAGGCGAGCGTGCCCGAATCGGGGAAGAAATCTCGCAAGAACGATGCCGGCGTCGGCATCGGCGCCACGTTCAGGCGGCCATGCGCCGAACCACGCCCGCCACGGTATCGAGCGCGCGCTCGATTTCCGGAGATCTGGGAATGCCGCAGTTCAGCCGCAGGTAGTGATTGAATCGATTCGAGTTCGAGAACATGGCGCCTGGCATCACCCGGATGCCCTCGGCCAGCGCCTGTTCGAAGACCGCTTCCGACGAGATCGACTGGGGCATTTCCACCCAAAGATGCAGTCCGCCGCGCGGCAGCGTCAGGCGGGTACCCGACGGGAAGGTGGCTGCGATCCTCTGGGCCATCCATTCGCGCTGGGTTCGCAACTGGGTGCGCAGGCGACGCAGGTGACGCTCGAATGCCCCCGTGCCCATGAACTCGGCCACGGCGATCTGCGTCAGCATCTCGTTCGGGCGCGACAGGCCGAACTTGAGCATCTCCACGCGCGCCTGCCACTTGCCCGCCGTGATCCAGCCGAGTCGCATGCCGGGTGCCAGGATCTTGTGGAGTGACCCGCAGTAGATCACGGAGCCCGTTGTGTCCCATGCCTTGGCGGCCGTCAGCGGCACCTCGTCGTCGAAGGTGGCCGAGCAGCAGTCGTCTTCGATCAGCGTGAGGCCGCGTGTGGCGCACCAGTTCACTAGGCGCTGTTTGTGTGTGTCCGGCATGACGCAGCCGAGTGGATTCTGCAGGTTCGGCACCACGCAGACGGCCTTGATGTTGTCGTAGGTCTGGGCAGCCAGATCCAGCGCCTCGAGCGACATGCCGGTCTGCGGGCTGCAAGGAATCTCGAGCGCGCGCATTCCCAGGCTTTCGAGAATCTGCAGCAGGCCGTAGTACGTCGGCGATTCCACGGCGATGACATCGCCGGGGTTGGCCACGGCCCGCAGGGCCAGCGTCAGGGCTTCGGTGCAGCCGTGTGTGACCACGATGTCCTCGGGCGCGACGTTGATCCGCGCGCGCAACGCGTGCCTGGCCAATGCCGCGCGAAACGCGGGGTGGCCGTCGAAGTCGACCGAACTGCCAAAGAGCATCGGGTATCGCCGCAGTGCCCGCGTGGCGGCATTGCGCAACGCGGCCGCCGGATACAGCTCCGGCGCCCCGCAGGCACCGCCGAAGTTGATCCGGTAATGCTGGCCGCGCGCCAGGATTGCGGAGATGCGCTGGTGGATGCCGACGTACTGCGCGGGGTCCGGCAATCCGGTGGCTGGCTCCTCGATCGGGGCCAGCGAGGGCCGCGCGGGAGCACGCACGAAATAGCCCGAGCGCGGCCGCGCTTCGAGCAGGCCGGCCGCCTCAAGCTCGCGGCAGGCCTGGAGCGCCGTGGACAAGCTCACGTCGTGCAGCCCCATCAGCGAACGCACGGACGGCATCCGGTCACCCGGCGCCAGCGTGCCCACCGAAATCGCCTGCCGATAATGGCCCGCCACCTGCTGGTAGAGCGGGGCGGAGGACTGAGGCGATGCGGCGGGGGCGAGGTTGGCGGTCATGGGGGCATCTTCGCGCGATGGGGCGAAGTGGAACAGATACAGATGCGGTGTCTCTGTATCGTAACAGGGCGCAAGTTTGACATCTGTTCTGGTTGCGCTCGCGATGGCTTGTGCCTGTTGGCAAGGCGGGCGGCTCGGTAGCCTTGTTTGCATGATTTTGCGACCCAGGAGCCACGCCATGTCATTCATCAAGCCCGCCGAATCTACCGAATCGACCGAACTTCCCGGACCCGTTTCCCGCACTATCCGGCTCGCTGCCGGCCAGTGCTTTTTCGAGCACCTGTCAGCCGGCACGATCGTGCATGTCGAGGGCGGGGGCATTGTCGTGACCACCGCGCCACGCTGGCTGGCCAGCGATATCAGCCAGGCCGTGCACACGCTGTATGCCGGGGACGTGCTTGTGATCCAAGTCACAGGTTGGACTTGCCTGGCCGCGCAGGGGGCCGCGCGCTGCCAAATCATGGTGCCGGCGCCGCGCCCAGGATGGTGGCGGCTGATAAAATCCCGCTTCGGCCGTTCTGGCTTCCTGCTGGGCAACTCCCGGCCACCAGACACCAAGGCCACAGAACCATCGGTACCCCATGCTACGTCTCAGTGAAGTCAAACTCCCGCTCGACCATACCGAAAGCGACCTGGACGCCGCCGTGCGCGCCCATCTCGCGCAGATCGGCGTCAAGGGCGACGGGCTCATCGGTTTTACCGTCTTTCGCCGCGCGCATGACGCGCGCAAGCGCGACGATATCAAGCTGACCTACATCATCGATATCGAGGTCAAGGACGAGGCGGGCGCCCTGAAGCGGATGGCTCGCAAACCGAACTGGAGCGTGACGCCGGACATGGCCTACCACTTCGTTGCCCGCGCACCCGAGGGCGGGCCGAAGTCGCGACCAGTGGTGATCGGCCTGGGCCCATGTGGCCTGCTTGCCGGCCTGATCCTGGCGCAGATGGGCTTCCGCCCGATCATTCTCGAGCGCGGCAAGGAAGTACGCGAGCGAACCAAGGACACGTTCGGACTCTGGCGCAAGAGCGTGCTGAACCCCGAGTCGAACGTGCAGTTCGGCGAAGGCGGCGCGGGCACGTTCTCCGACGGCAAGCTCTACAGCCAGATCAAGGATCCGAAGCACTACGGCCGCAAGGTGCTCGACGAGTTCGTGCGCGCGGGCGCGCCGGAGGACATCCTGTACAAGGCGCGGCCGCACATCGGCACGTTCCGGCTGGTGAGCATGGTCGAGAAGATGCGCGCGGAGATGCTGTCGCTGGGCGCCGAGATCCGCTTCGAGACGCGCGTGGACGATGTCGATATTGACAACGGCCAGGTGCGCGGGCTGAAGCTGTCCACTGGCGACTATCTGCCTTGTGACCACGTCATCCTGGCTGTGGGCCACAGCGCGCGCGACACGTTCGAGATGCTGCATGACCGAGGCGTCTTCATGGAGGCCAAGCCGTTCTCGCTGGGCTTCCGCATCGAGCATCCGCAAGGCTTGATCAACCGCAGCCGCTTCGGCAAGTTCGCCGGCAACAAGCTGCTGGGCGCTGCCGACTACAAGGTGGTTCACCACGCCAGCAATGGCCGCGCGGTGTACAGCTTCTGCATGTGCCCGGGCGGTACCGTGGTGGCCGCCGCGTCCGAGCCGGGCCGGCTCGTGACCAACGGGATGAGCCAGTACTACCGCGCCGAGCGCAATGCCAATGCCGGTATCGTCGTGGGGATCACACCCGAGGAGGACTTCCCGGGTGGCCCGCTGGCCGGGATCGCATTCCAGCGCAAGTGGGAAGAGCGTGCGTTCGCACTGGGTGGCAGCGACTATCGCGCCCCGGGGCAACTGGTTGGCGATTTCATCGCAGGGCGTGCCTCGACGGCGCTCGGCTCGGTGGAGCCGTCGTACAAGCCGGGTGTGACCCCGACCGACCTGAGCACGGCGCTGCCAGACTATGTCATCGACGCGATCCGCGAGGCGCTGCCCGAGATCGACAAGAAGATCGCAGGGTTTGCGATGCACGATGCGGTGCTGACCGGCGTGGAGACGCGCACGTCTTCTCCGCTGCGGATTCGCCGTGATCGCGAGAACTATCAGAGCATCAACGTGAAGGGGCTCTATCCCGCCGGCGAAGGTGCCGGTTATGCCGGGGGAATCTACTCGGCGGCGATCGACGGCATCGAAGTCGCCGAGGCCGTGGCCTTGAGCATCGCGAACGCATGAGCGTGAACACGACCGATCAGGCCGGGCTGGCCAATCCTGCCGACAACGATGGCATCATCGAGAACGTGCGCCACTGGTTGGCGCGCGCGGTGATCGGCCTGAACCTGTGCCCGTTTGCCAAGAGCGTGTATGTCAAGGATCAGGTCCGCTACGTGATCAGCGACGCGACGCGCGACGAGGACGTGCTGGACGATCTCGAGCGCGAGTTACGCCTGCTGGAGACGTCCGATCCGGAGAAGATCGACACGATTCTGCTGATTGTGCCGCACGCGCTGGGCGACTTCCTGGCCTACAACGACTTCCTGTATTTCGCCGATCGCCTGCTGCGTAGCCTGAAGCTCGAGGGTACGTTGCAGATTGCGAGTTTCCATCCGCGCTACCAGTTCGAGGGCACCGAGCCCGACGACATCGAGAACTACACGAATCGCGCGCCGTATCCGATCCTGCACTTGCTGCGTGAAGACAGCATCGCGCGTGCCGCCGAAGCGTTCCCGGAGGCGGAGGATATCTACGAGCGCAATATGGAAACGATGCGCCGGCTCGGCCACGCAGGCTGGCTCGAATGGATGGCTGGCAAGAGCGATCTCTGACTCGATTGCTGACGCGATCTCCGATGCGTCCTCCGACCGCAGCCCGGATCAGGGCGCGGTGAAGAATCGCTCGTTCAGTTCTTCCAGGCCGAGCGATTCCAGCACATTGTGCAAGCGCTCCGCCGGACGGCGGCGCGGCAAATCCTTGTACTGGGCGATGATCAGTTCGTTCTTCATCGAGTGTTCCCAGCCCACCAGCTCCGTCACGCTGACCTGATAGCCGTGCGCTTCAAGCTGCAGGCAGCGCAGCACGTTGGTGACCTGGCTGCCGAACTCTCGCGTGTGCAGTGGGTGGCGCCAGATTTCCGTCAGCGGATTGCCGGCCAGCAACTTGCCTTTGTGCTTGCGCAGCACGCTCGCTACCTCGGCCTGGCAGCAGGGCACCAGCACGATGTGCCGTGCCTGCTTGGCCAGCGCGAAGTGGATCGCATCGTCGGTGGCCGTATTGCACGCATGCAGGGCGGTGACGACGTCGATGGTCTGCGGCAATGCGGGCGACGTGATCGAATCGGCCACGGAGAGGTTCAGGAACGACATCCCACCGAAGCCCAGGCGGCTGGCCAGCGCCTGCGAGCTGGTCACCAGTTCCTCGCGGGTCTCGATGCCGTAGATGTGTGAGCTGTCCTTCAGGTCCTTGAAGAAGAGATCGAAGAGGATGAACCCGAGATACGACTTGCCCGCGCCGTGGTCCACCAGCGAGACCGTGCCTTTTTCGTCCTTTACCTCGCGCAGCAGTGGCTCGATGAACTGGTACAGGTGATAGACCTGCTTGAGCTTGCGGCGGCTGTCCTGATTCATCTTGCCGTCACGCGTCAGGATGTGGAGTTCCTTGAGCAGTTCGATTGACTGGCCGGGACGGACTTCGTAGGTGCTGGACATCGGGGTGGTGCCTTGGGGCGGGGACATCGGAGGGCGCTAGTTTACCGAAATTGCGCCCCCCCTACTTTTGTGGGCTCAAGTTCACACCGCCGGCGCCGTTGAACATGGATCGACGACAAGCACAGTTGGCGACGGATTCGGTGGGTCTTTGCGGAAAGTCCCCGGGCGATGGGCCCAGGCCGGCTGTTGCGACATGCAGCATAGAGGCGGGGACACATGACAGCCGACGCGGGGTTGCGCCTGGAACTCAGCCAGCCTGGGAGCCAGGTCAGGGCTTGCTTTACACCGGACGTGGGCCACTTGCCGCCCGATCGCGCCAGCCTGGACGCTTCGCTGGAAGCTTGCCTGGCCGAGCACGGCTGGCAGGGCGCGCGGCTGGACGCCGCCGCCGTGACGGGCTTCCTGACGCAATGCCAACTGACCGATCGCGAGATTGACGCAGTGATCGGCAGCGTCCTGGATGGCGAATTCGAACTTGAGATCACGGCCGACAAGCTGCGGCTGTTGCTGACGCTGGTGGCCTCGGAAGGCGGCCGGCCAATCACGGCCGAAGAGATCGCCGCCGCCGCGGCTTCGATGGGGGTGGTGGCCTTGCTCGATAGTGCGGCGATCGGCGTTGCGCTGGAGGCCGGTAGCTGCGAGGGTCGCGAGATCGCGCGCGGCGTGGCGCCCCTGCAGGGTGAGACAGCGCGCTTCGAGAGCCTTGTCCAGCCCCGCAGGCCTGTCCTGGCGGAGAACGAGGACGAGCGTGTCGACCTGCGCGATCTCGGTAGTCTCCTGCTCGTCAATCCGGGTACCGCGCTGATGCGCCGCACGCCGGCCAGATCGGGCAAGGACGGCATGGATGTGCTTGGCAAGACGATTCCGGCCGACCCTGTGGTGGATACGCCCTACGCGTCCGATCTGACCGGCGTGGCAACCGATCCGAATGATCCACTGCTGTTGATCGCCTTGATCGCAGGCTCGCCCCGGGTGCTGCCACATGGTGTGATCGTCAGTCCGGTGGTCGACGTCGATGCCGTCGACCTGCATTCCGGCAACGTCAATTTCGATGGGTCGCTCCGCGTGTCGGGCGATATCCGCACCGGCATGTCGGTACGTGTCACCGGTGATGTGGTTGTGCAGGGGACGATCGAAGCCGCCAGTGTGCAGGCCGGCGGCGATGTGATCGTCAAGGGCGGCATCATCGGCAAGGCAGAAACCGCGAGCGGTGGCGCCCCGAGTGAGATTGCCAGCGTGCGCAGCAAGGGCTCCGTTCATGCGCGCTTCATCCAGAATGCGATCGTCGAGGCGGTGGCCGAGGTAATCGTGGAGAGCGGGATTCGGCAGAGCGACGTCTCCGCGGGCGAACGGGTGGTGGTTGGCGTGCCGAGCGCGCCAGGCAGCATCAGCGGCGGGCGTACGCGGGCGATGCAGAGTGTCAGCACGGGGACCCTGGGCGCGCCGGCGGGTACCGCCACTACCGTGCAGGTCGGACTCAACCCGCTTGCCGACGAGCAGAAGGCGGAACTGGAAGTCCGGCGCGGCAAGATCGTCGAGGAACAGTGCAAACTCCAGCAACTCGTGGCGTTCTTTGCCAAGCACCCCGAACGCGCCACGGGGGACATCCGCGAGAAGGCGCGTGCCACGATGTACAGGATCAATCGCGACCTGTTCGAGCTCGACGCGGAGATCGCCCACCTGGCCGAGCAGATGAAGCCGTCCGAGCAGGCGCAGATCGCGGTGGGCCGGCATATCCACGGCGGCGTGACGCTGCAGGTCGGCCACAAGGTGCTCAAGGTCATGGAAGACAAGCCAGGCGGCCAGATACGCGTGGTGGACGACCGCATCGCCGTGAACTGACGCGGGTGGCGCACCTTCCGTTCCTGCTTCCAAACGGATGCAGCACGTTACGGGGAACGTGACACGTTACGCGAGTCGTAACGTCGCCGCCCCCAGGCCACTCTGGCCTGATCGCCCGCCATCCCGCCTCCGGTAACGTATCGCCGCCACGCCGCGCCGTCGTCCGGTGCGCGCCACCGCTGGCACGACGTTTGCGCCATGTGTCTCCGCAGACAAACAGCGGAGCACAGGAGCACACCATGGGCGCGATCGTGATTGAGAGCCATCCACTGACCAGGCTGGGTATGCAACGCCTGCTTGAACGTATGCCAGGCATCGGCCCGGTGGAGAGTATCGATCCCGAGGGGATCCTGCTGTTCGCGCATAGCCTGGAAGACGTGCTGGTCATCTACGGCATGACAGTGGACGCCTTCGACAACTGGTATCTGCTGCGGCGCTTGCACCAGGCGCTGCCCAATGCGCGCATCCTGCTGCTGTCGGACAACATGTGGATGCATGTGCCGTCGTCGCTGCGCGCGTGCGGTGTACAGGAGCATCTGCCGAAGTCGGCGTCAATCGAGCGGATGGAAACGGTGCTCGTGCGTATGCTGGGAGACCCCGATGTTGCGGTCGATGCTCCGATGGATGACTCCATGTTCCGATCGCATCGATAGTCGGCACGCTTTCGGACTGTCTTTGGGCAGCCAGTGCGCGGCCGTTGGGATGAGACGAATCGCATTTTGCAGGTCCCTCGGTTTTTCACCGTTCCCCACGCCTAGAATTTCCGTCATCCAATGTTGGATGGTCACTGGCAGGGAGGGAATGATGATGGAAATGACTCTGGACGATCGGACCACGAGATGCGAGGTGGAGCTTGGTCCGATGCAGGCAATGGCGCCTGTCGTGTCGTTGAGCGGCGGCGGCGGTCTGCCAGACGATCCCGAAGCGGCGCATCTGGAGGCGGCCGACGAACTGCTGCATCGCCGTGGCATGTCGCTCGCGGACTGTGAGGTCTCGCGTGTCTACGCAGGTTTTGACGGCGGTGACGATGCGGTGCTGCTCGTCGTGCGCGTGGGTCGTGGCGTTGATATGTTCGCGCTCAACGAGGCGTTGACCGCCGTCCAGCTTGCGCGAGGCCTGTTGCCTTCGGCCCAACTCGACGTTGTGTTTCAGGCATGAGTGTCGATGCGCGGGAGATGCTCCATTTCGCCGCCGACATTGCCGGGGCGGCGATGGGGGAGGTGGCCTACCGCTCGTCGATCAGCCGTAGCTACTACGCGGCCTATCACGCGGCCTACGCCTGGCATACCGCGCTGCCCGTTCCGGGTAGCGCGGGTTCGCGCCGGACAGGACGGCACGAAACACTCGTCAACCAGCTCTACCAGCCGGGGGTAAAACGGTCTCACTTCGCCTATTGGCAATCGATTGCACTGGCAAGAATGCTGAATCGCAACAGGCTGCTGCGAGTCGAGGCCGACTATTACGTCGACGCGGTGGTCGAACGCGGCAAGATGATGGAGGCGCTTGCCAACAGCACGGCCATTGTCGAGCGGTGCACGTAGCGGGAGACTCCGATGCCGACTCAAGCATGGTGCCGGCACGACAGTTGCCGCGCCCGAGGAATGTGGCGGCCAGCGGACGGCATGAGGCAGATGCACGCAGGTCGTGCCAGCCAGGCTGGCGTAGCCCAGCGCAGGTCGGGGGAGAAAAAGAGGGATGGCGATGTGGCAGCTGCGGATTATATGGGCGTCGTCGTGCCCAAGTTATCTGTCGACTGCAAAGCAAAAAGGGCAACCCGTGAGGGTTGCCCTTTCTACTTTCAAGTGGTGCCGGAGATAGGAGTCGAACCTACGACCTTCGCATTACGAATGCGCTGCTCTACCAACTGAGCTACACCGGCGAAACCTTAAACTTGCGAAACCTGTTCTACCGCTTGATCTCGATTTGCGCTGTTGCTTGCGAATCGATCGAATCGGATAGAGCCCGCAATAATATCAGCGACTTTTTATTTTGTGAAGCCCCCGATGCGACTTTTTTCAAAGTTCCGCTGTGACAGTCCCTGTTCGGTGGGAGTTGCCAGCCGCGGCCGTGGGCGACAGATGGCAATCATCGCACGAGTGGCGCTCACGCCGCGGGCGAAAAAACGGGCAAAGCCTTCCGCTTTTTTACGGATCGCCGTGCGGCTGTTGGCTTCAGGAAAGCAGACAGGGCGCCGAGGCGCCCTGTGCTTGTCGAAACCAGAACTACCCGTTACGCCTTGGCGGCGTCTTCCTGGTGATACCGCGTAACGCGCTCGACTTCATTCTTCGAACCGAGGATGACCGATACGCGCTGGTGGAGCTTGGTCGGCTCCACGTCCAGAATGCGCTGTTGGCCATTGGTGGCCGCGCCGCCAGCCTGCTCGACCAGGAACGCCATCGGATTGGCTTCGTACATCAGGCGCAGCTTGCCCGGTTTCTCGGGCTCGCGCTTGTCCCACGGATACATGAAGACGCCACCGCGCGTCAGGATGCGGTGCACGTCGGCCACCATCGACGCGATCCAGCGCATGTTGAAGTTCTTGCCGCGCGGACCTTCGTCGCCGGCCAGGCATTCGTCGATGTAGCGGCGCACGGGCGGAGCCCAGTGGCGCATGTTGGACATGTTGATCGCGAATTCCTTGGTGTCTTCCGGGATCATTACGTCCGACTGGGTCAGCACGAAGCTGCCTGCCTCGCGGTCCAGCGTGAACATGTGCACGCCATTGCCGACGGTCAGCACCAGCGTGGTCTGCGGGCCGTACACGGCATAGCCGGCCGCCACCTGCTGGGTGCCCGGTTGCATGAAGTCATGCTCGGTCACGGTCTGACCGGGCTTGTGCATGTGCAGAACCGAGAAGATCGTGCCGATCGACACGTTCACGTCGATGTTCGACGAGCCGTCGAGCGGATCGAACAGCAGCAGGTATTCGCCCTTCGGGTAGCGGTTCGGGATCTCGTAGAACGAGTCCATTTCCTCGGACGCCATGGCAGCCAGGTGGCCACCCCATTCATTGGCGTCGAGCAGCACCTCATTGGCGATCACATCGAGCTTCTGCTGCGTTTCGCCCTGAACGTTGCCGGTGCCGGCCGAGCCGAGCACACCCGCGAGGGCGCCCTTGCTGACGGCGTTGGAAATGGCCTTGCAGGCGCGCGCGACCACTTCGATCAGCAGCCGGAGTTCCGGCTCGATCGTGTTGTGCTTGCGCTGCTCCTCGACCAGATAGCGGGTGAGGCTGATGCGTGTCATGGTGGGGTTCTCCTTGGATGGCCGCAATTCTACATGTGTGCCGCTGCGGACATGCCACTTTCCGGGTCAGGCCGACAGGGCCTTGCTGACGATCTCGCGCACATCGCGCGACAGCGTCGACGAGGCCGCCACGCGTTCCAGCGCCGCGCGCATCCGTTCGCGCAGGGGCATCTCGTACTTCTGCCAGCGGTCCATGACGCGTGCCAGGCGCGCGGCCACCTGCGGGTTGATCGAATCTAGCGCCAGTACCTGGTCGGCCCAGAATGCGTAGCCCGAGCCGTCCTCTGCGTGGAACTGCGCTGGGTTGCCCGAACAGAAGCTGAAGATCAGCGAACGGGCGCGGTTAGGGTTGCGCAGATTGAAGGCCGGATGCTGCATCAGCGCGCGCACGGTATCAATGGTGCGCTTTCCCGCGTGCGGGCCAACTTCGCCGCGCTGCATTCCCTGCAGCGAGAACCACTTGTCGATGACCAGCGCGTCGTCTTCGAAGCGCTCGTAGAAATCAGTCAGCGCGTGTTCGCGGCCCGGCGCGAAGCTGTTGACCAGCGCAGACAGCGCGGCGAAGCGGTCTGTCATGTTGTCGCTCTGCTGGTAGTGGCGGTCCGCAAGTGCCTGCATGTCGGCGTCTCCACTGTCGGCCAGATAGCCGAGTGCGAGATTGCGCAGCGCGCGGCGGGCCATCGAGTCGGCATCGGGGCTGTACTCGCCCGGTGTCGCGTTGGCCTCGTATGCGGCCAGCCATTCGGCCTTGAGCGTGCGGGCCAGGCCTTCGCGCAGGAACAGGCGTGCGCGGTGAATCGCCGTCGGGTCGGCCACGCCCATGCGTTCGGCCAGATAGGCCTCCGCGGGGAGCATCAGTGCCTGTTCGCGGAAGGCAGGATTCAGCGCACCATCGGTCAGCACGCTACGGAACGCCGACACCAGCGCCGGGTCGAGCTTCAGTTCACGATTGGCCTGGACGTCGGCCACCAGATGCAGCAGCGCGCGCGTGGCCAGGCGTTGGCCGGCTTCCCAGCGGTTGAATGCGTCGGTGTCGTGCGAGAGCAGGAAGGTCAGTTCCGCATCGCTGTATTCGTAATCGACAACGACTGGTGCCGAAAAATTACGCAGCAGCGAGGGCAATGGCGCCTTGCTACCGCGAGGCAGGTTGATGAAGCGGAAGGTCTGCTCGGCTTGCGTGAAATCGAGCACGCGTGTGCTCGCGCCTGCCTTGGGCTCCCCTTCGCGTTGCAGCGGCAGGTCGTTGCCTTCTGCGTCGATCAGGCCGAGCGCGAACGGGATGTGGAACGGCTGCTTGTCCGGCATGCCAGCGCGCGTTTCGATGCCAACCTTCGGGCAGCGCTGCGACAACGTCAGCGTCAGCGTGCCGGAGGCGCCGTCCCATGCGGTCTTGACCGTGACCACGGGCGTGCCAGCCTGGCTGTACCAGAGGCCGAACTGCTTCAGGTCGCGGCCGTTCGCGTCAGCCATCGCCGCGCGGAAGTCGTCGCATGTCACCGCCTGGCCGTCATGACGCTGGAAGTACAGGTCCATGCCCTTGCGGAAGCCGTCACGGCCAAGCAGGGTCTGGTACATCCGCACGACTTCGGCGCCTTTCTCGTAGACCGTGACCGTGTAGAAGTTGTTGATTTCCTCGTAGCTGTCCGGGCGCACCGGGTGGGCCATCGGACCCGCATCCTCGGGAAACTGCACCTGGCGCAGCACGCGCACATCCTCGATGCGCTTGACCGCGCGGCCCGATTCCGAGCCCATCATGTCGGCCGAGAATTCCTGGTCGCGGAACACGGTCAGGCCTTCCTTGAGCGACAACTGGAACCAGTCACGGCAGGTCACGCGGTTGCCGGTCCAGTTGTGGAAGTATTCGTGCGCCACCACCGATTCGATATTGGCGAAGTCGACATCCGTCGCGGTCTGGGCGTTGGCCAGCACATACTTGGTGTTGAAGATGTTCAGGCCCTTGTTTTCCATCGCCCCCATGTTGAAGTCGCCCACGGCGACGATCATGAAACGGTCGAGGTCAAGTTCCAGGCCAAAGCGCTGCTCGTCCCAGCGGATCGCGTGAACCAGCGAGTCCATCGCGTGACGCGTCTTGTCCAGGTCCTGCGGTTCCACCCAGACTTGCAGCAGCTTCTGCTTGCCCGATGCCGATACGATGGTCTGCTCGATACGCTCGAGCTTGCCGGCCACGAGGGCAAACAGGTATGACGGTTTGCGGAACGGGTCTTCCCAGACAGCTTCGTGTTTGCCATCCGGCAGATCGCGTTGCGAGAGCAGGTTGCCGTTCGAAAGCAGTACCGGGCTTGCGGCGCGATCGGCGCGCAGCGTAACGCGGTAGGTCGTCATCACATCCGGGCGATCCAGGAAATACGTGATGCGGCGAAAGCCCTCGGCTTCGCACTGGGTGAAGAAGTTGCCGTTGGAGACGTACAGGCCGGACAGCGTGGTATTGGCGGCGGGATTGCAGGCCGTGGTGATTTCCAGCGTGCCAGCTCCCGGCAGGCCAGTCAAGGTCAGCGAGTCGCCGTCCTGCCTGACGCCGGAGAACGGCTGGCCATCGAGGCGCACGCCAACCAGTTCCAGCTCCTCGCCGGCCAGAATCAGCGGCGCGTCGGCCGCGCCAGTGCGCTGGATCTTCAGCGTGCTGGTGACGACGGTACGCTGCGGATCGAGGTCGAGCACGAGATCCACGTGGTCGATGGCGAAAGCGGGCGGAGTATAGTCCTTGCGATAGACGGTGACGGGCGTATCGGTGCGCAGCATGGGGAATCCTGTCTTCGGAGTGACCGGGGGGCGGGCGGCGTGCTGAAGATCGCGACGGCCCTCGAAGCCCTCATTGTAGCCAAGGGGTTCGGGCAATGCGGGATGCCAGATGCGGCGTGGGAATTCAAAAGGGTTGTTCCTGTCTGAGGAAATGCAACCAAATCAGGAAGAACGAGGTATCAGGGAATGCGTGCATCAGGGAAAGCAGTGACGAAGTGGGGAAGACGGGGCGCCTTCTGGGCGCTGATGGCGCTGGGCTCGCTCTGGCTGGCGGGATGTGCCACCACGGTGACCACCGAGGTCACCGCGTTCCGGCAGGCCGGCTGGCAGAACGATGCGCCGCGGACCTACGCGTTCGAACACACGTCGCAGCAGGAAGAGCAACTCGAGCGCCAGACCTTCGAGCAGTGGCTGGCAGACACCTTGTCCGGACTTGGCTTCGAGCAGCGCCCGGCCGGCCAGGCACGCTATCTGGTGACAATGGACTACGACGCCGCGCCCGGGATTGCCCAGGTGGCGGAGACCGTCTATCCCGACCCCTGGTACGGACCTTGGGGGCCGTACTGGGGCCCTTATGGCGGGTATCGACCCTATGGCCCCTGGGGATGGGGCCCCGGCTACTGGCCGCCCCAGACCGTGATACGCGACGTGCCCGTGACGTATTCGAGCGTGCGCGTCTATTTCAAGGATGCAGCCAGCGGCAAGCGTGTCTATCAGGTCACCGCCACCAATACGACAGAGAGTGGTAATCCGGCGGCGGTGATGCCCTACATGATCCGCAGCGCGTTCGTGGACTTCCCGGCCGAGAGCGGGCGGCCGCGTCGCGTGACGCTGGAGGTCGACAAGGACAAGAAGTAGCAGGGCGCCGCGCAATATCCTTTCGCCGGCGGGGGTGAAAGGTATTGGCTACCGTACGGTAAAAGGAGTTTTGCGTCCGGTGGCGGCAAAATCTTCCAATCGGGCGTGCCAAAGCCCTGCCGCCGCGTGGCGGCTGGGCTAGAATGGCTCCTCGATTTTTTCCCGCCTTTACCCGGACGAGCAGAGAATGAGCAGCAAGACCACCGGTGATGCACCGCAACATGCCCCCAATAGTCCCGAAGCGCAACTGCGCCTGGCTGCGCTGGAATACCACCGCAGCCCGACCAAGGGCAAGATCCAGGTAACGGCCACCAAGGCCCTGTCCAATCAGCGCGATCTGTCGCTGGCCTACTCCCCGGGCGTGGCCTACGCCTGCGAAGAGATCCACAAGGACCCCGCGATGGCCGCCGAGTACACCTCGCGCGCCAACCTCGTGGCCGTGGTGACCAACGGTACCGCCGTGCTGGGCCTGGGCGACATCGGTCCGCTGGCCGGCAAGCCCGTGATGGAAGGCAAGGGCTGCCTGTTCAAGAAATTCGCCGGCATCGATGTGTTCGACATCGAACTCGATGCGCGCGACCCGGACAAGATCGTCGAGATCGTGGCGGCGCTGGAGCCGACGCTCGGCGGCGTGAACCTCGAGGACATCAAGGCTCCCGAGTGCTTCTACATCGAGCAGAAGCTGCGCGAGCGCATGAACATCCCCGTCTTCCACGACGATCAGCACGGCACGGCGATCATCTCGACCGCAGCGCTGCTGAACGGCCTTAAGGTGGTGGGCAAGGACATCGCGAAGGTCAAGCTGGCCGTCTCGGGCGCGGGCGCCGCCGCAATCGCGTGCCTGGATACGATGGTCAGCCTGGGCGTGAAGCGCGAGAACATCTACGTCGTCGACTCGAAGGGCGTGATCTTCCACGGCCGCGACGCGAACATGGAGGCCAACAAGGCTCGCTACGCACAGGACACGTCGGCCCGCACGCTGGCCGACATCGTCAAGGATGCGGACGTGTTCCTGGGCTGCTCGACCGCGGGCGTGCTGACCGGTGACATGGTCAAGACCATGGCCGACCGTCCGATCATCCTGGCGCTGGCCAACCCGGAGCCGGAAATCCGCCCGGAAGTGGCCAAGGCCGCGCGTCCGGACTGCATCATCGCCACGGGCCGTTCGGACTATCCGAACCAGGTCAACAACGTGCTCTGTTTCCCGTACATCTTCCGCGGCGCGCTCGATTGCGGCGCCACGAAGATCACGGAAGCAATGAAGCTGGCCTGCGTGAAGGCGATCGCCGAACTGGCCGAAGCCGAACTGAACGACGCCGTGGCCGCCGCCTACGGTGGTCGTGAACTGAAGTTCGGCCCGGACTACATCATCCCGACGCCGTTCGACCAGCGCCTGATCGAGAAGATCGCGCCGGCCGTTGCCAAGGCCGCCGAGGAATCCGGCGTGGCCACGCGCCCGATCAAGGACCTCGAAGCCTACCGCCAGCAACTGACCAGCTACGTGTACCACACCGGCATGATCATGAAGCCGGTGTTCACGGCCGCCAAGGCCGCGCCGAAGCGCGTCGCCTACGCCGAGGGCGAAGAAGAGCGTGTGCTGCGTGCGGTGCAGGGCGTGGTGGACGAAGGTCTGGCCCGCCCGATCCTGATCGGTCGCCCGCACGTAATCCAGATGCGTATCGAGAAGGCGGGCCTGCGTCTGCGTCCGGGCGTCGATTTCGAACTGATCAACCCCGAGGACGATCCGCGCTATCGCGCCTATCACGAGGAGTACCACGCGCTGCGCGGCCGCGATGGTGTGACGCCGGACATGGCCAAGGTGGCGCTGCGCCGTTCGAATACGCTGATCGGCACAATGCTGATGCACATGGGCGATGCCGATGCACTGTTGTGCGGCACGGTGGGCCGGTTCGAGGCACATCTGGAGCACGTGCGCGACGTGATCGGCCTGGCGCCGGGCGCCAAGGTGTTCGCGGCCATGAACGCGCTGATGCTCGAAAAGTACACGCTTTTCATCACGGATACGTTCGTCAACGATGATCCGAGCGCCGAGGAACTGGCTGCCATCACGCAGCTTGCAGCCGAGGAAATCGCACGCTTCGGCCTGCACCCGAAGGTGGCGATGATGTCGCACTCGATGTTCGGTTCGTCGAACCGCCCATCGGCGCGCAAGATGCGCGATGCGGCCGAGATCCTGGCCCGCGTGGCACCGCAGCTTGAAGTGGAAGGCGAGATGCAGGGCGATGCGGCGCTGGTCGAGGAAGTGCGCCGTCATTTCCTGCCGGGCACCAAGCTGGCCGGCAGCGCCAATCTGCTGGTGATGCCGACGCTGGATGCCGCCAACATCGCGTTCAATCTGCTCAAGATCACGGGCGGCCAGGGCGTGACGGTGGGTCCGATCCTGCTGGGCGCGGCCAAGCCGGTGCACATCCTGAATCCCCAGGCGACCACGCGCCGTATCGTCAACATGACGGCCGTGGCCGTGGCGGAGTGCAACGCCATCCGCTGATGTTCACGATCTGAATATCTGCCGGAAGCAAAAAGAAACAGGGCCGCGAAAGCGGCCCTGTTTCATTGTCGGTGCGCTGGCACGTCTGCCGGAGTGTCAGCGCGTCGGCGGGTCAGTACGCACGGGTCGTGCCCTGTCATGCCTACTACTCTCTACTGCAGCACGTTGTACTGCTCCCGCATCACCACGATGATCGAACGGGCCGCGGCCATCTGCTGTGCCAGATCGGGGAAAGTCTCCTGGCGAAAATCCACCTCGGCGCTCCAGTTGCAACCCGTATGGTCCGGCTGATGCACGCGCATTGCGTGCAACTCAACCTCGCCGCACTCAGGATTGTTGTCCAGGCACTGGCTCAGGATGGCCATCAGTTCCGACCGGGATTTCACATAGCGCCGCATGCGTCACCTCATTCGTTCCTGTTTACGTGGCCCAGCACAGAGGCCGGGAAACTAATCTAGGCAGCGGACGAAGGGCTTGCCAATTGAATCCGCCTATGGAGCAGTGGCTTCCCATCCTGCTTTGATTGCGCCTTGTTGCAATGCGGCGCAGCATTGTGACGCCTGTGTCATGGGGACACGCAACAAAAAAGCCCGCCGGAGGCGGGCTGTACGACCATTGATCCGGCGGAATATTCCGGGATCAGAACGGGATCAGAAGCGGTGGCGAACGCCGACACCGAAGGTGTCGCCGTGCTCGACGCCCGACACCTTGTCGTAGTAGTAGGCACCATAGACGTCGGTGCGCTTCGACAGGTTGTAGTCGTAGGCGACGGCGAACGTGTTGCGCTTGATGCCGGCAACTTCGTTCAGCACGCGGCCGTAGGTGTACGACGCCAGGATATTGCCTGCGCCAACCGGCACCGCGACGCCGGCCTGGCCGTCGATGTGCTTGATGTCGCCGCCATTGGAGCTCGTATTGAAGTTCGTCTTGATGTACTGGCCTTGCAGGAAGGCCTTGACGATCTTGAAGTCGTACGTCACGCCAGCCTGCACGGCGGACTGCTTGTCGAGGCCCGCGAGATTGGCATTCTGCGGGTCAAACGGAGCAACGTCGAACTTGACCTGCTGGAATGCCAGCGTCGCAGCGAAGTTGCCGGAGAAGTAGGTCAGGTTGCCGCCCCACTTGTTCTTGCCGTTGTTACCGGGCGATTCGCCAAAGCCGTAGATGAAGTTCGCGGTCAGGCCACCGAAGTTCGGCGTCGAGTACAGCAGCGAGTTGTTCCAGCCCGAATCGCCCAGGATGCCCGGATCGGACACGCCGCCAACGTTCTGAGGCGTCGGGAAGTACGTGTGGAAGATCATCGGGCTGAACGTGTACGAGTCGACCAGCGGGTTGAACAGGATCGTCGACACGAAGTACGGCGTCGTGTTGCGGCCGATCTTCAGCGTGCCGTAGGTTTCGTTCGTCAGACCGACGAAGGCATTGCGGCTGAACATCGAGTCGCCGGTGAAGCGGCCCATGCTACCGGTGTCGGGGCGGAAGAAGCCGTTCAGGTCGAAGATGGCCTTCGTGCCCATGCCCAGGTCCTCGGTACCCTTGATGCCCCAGTACGAGGTTTGCATGCCACCCGAGTTGACTACGTAGGCGCGGTCGCCCGAGCCCGGATTCTTGACGCCTCCGATGAAAGCATCGGCCATGCCGTACAGCGTCACGCTGGACTGGGCCATGGCCGCGCCGGAGAAAAGGGTGGCTGCGATCGCCGCCAGCTTGAGAGCCGGCTTGTACTGCTTCTTCATGTTTAAGACCTCCGTGGTTGTAATGCTGCTCAGAACGCTTGCCTGTGTGCTGGAACCTGCTGGGTTCTCTCTAGTTCCGTGCCTGGGCGGCGCGCGGGGAATCGGCGCCGCCTGGCACGTTCTTGTCTCACAGTGATGCTCGATCTGCTGCTGAACGCTCCTGATTTCTCTCTCTTTTTTCGATGTGCTTTTTTTGGTCAGGCGGATACTAAGTCGTTCAGCCGGAACTGCGCAATCCGATGAATCTGGTTGATGCAAGTTTGCAACTCGACCTCCGGGGCGTTTTCCAGGCGCCTTGCAAAAGCGTCGATGATGCCGTGCCGGTCATAGCCGCGGACCGCGAGGATGAACGGGAAGCCGAACTTGCGGTTGTAGGCTTCGTTCAGTCCCTGCAGGCGCTGGAATTCCTCGGGCGTGCACTGATCGAGTCCGGCGCCAGCCTGCTCGCGCGTGGATTCCGCCGTCAGCTCGCCGCGCACCGCGGCCTTGCCCGCCAGTTCCGGGTGAGCGCGCACGAGCTTGAGCTGTGCTTCCTGGCCCGCGGCATCTACGGCGCCGCGCAGGGCCGATGCCAGTTCCGCGGTATTGGCGAATGGGCGCTTGTGTGCCGCCGTTTCGGCGAACCAGGGGGAGTGTTCGTAGATGCCGCCGAGGACCGCGATGAATTCGGCCTCGGGCATCGTGTTGAGTTGGGCGATCGTGTAGGTGGTCTGGCTCATGCGTGGCTCCGATAGGGGTGGGTCTCAATCCAGTGGCGGGCGATATCGACACGCCTGCAGATCCACACCTTGTCGTGAGACTGCACGTAGTCCAGGAATCGCTGCAGCGCGCGGAAACGTCCCGGGCGACCCAGCAAGCGGCAATGCATGCCGATCGACAGCATCTTCGGGCGGTCCTGGCCCTGCGGATCGCCTTCGGCGTAGAGCACGTCGAAGGCATCCTTCAGATACTGGAAGAACTGCTCGCCCGTGTTGAAGCCCTGGGGCGTGGCGAAGCGCATGTCGTTGGTGTCGAGTGTGTACGGCACCACCAGATGGGGCTTCTTCTGGCCACCGGTGATTTCCACATCGGTCCAGAAGGGCAGGTCGTCGCCGTAGTAGTCGGCGTCATAGAGCAGCCCGCCGTGCTCGACAACCAGCCGGCGCGTGTTGGGGCTGTCGCGGCCGGTGTACCAGCCCAGCGGCATCTCGCCGGTCAGCTCCTTGATGATCTCCATGCCGATGCGCATGTGCTCGCGCTCGATGGCTTCGTCGATGCCCTGGTAGTGAATCCAGCGGTAGCCGTGGCAGGCGATCTCGTGGCCGAGTTCGACGAACGCGCGGGTCAGTTCCGGATGGCGCTGCAGCGCCATCGACACGCCGAAGACCGTCAGCGGCAGCTTGCGTTGTTCGAACTCGCGCAGCAGGCGCCAGACGCCGGCGCGCGAGCCGTATTCGTAGATGCCCTCCATGCTCATGTGTCGAGCCGGATAGGCGGCGGCACCAACGATCTCGGACAGGAACTGCTCGGATGCCGCGTCGCCGTGCAGCACGCAGTTCTCGCCGCCTTCCTCGTAATTGAGCACGAACTGCAGCGCGATGCGCGCGCCGCCCGGCCAGCGGGCGTGCGGCGGCTGCGCGCCGTAGCCAATGAGATCGCGTGGATAGTTATCGTGTGTCATTTCTATATTTCTGCTTCAGGAGAAACTGCCGCGCCCCGCGGGAGCCATGCTTCGAAGCGACCAGACTTACGCAAGGCGTATGCCAGAAACGCTCCCGTAGGGCTTGACAATCTGATGCCGACCGATGTCGATTGTCGGTGTCAGATTGTCGCTATTGATTGTTGTATTTGAATTGTCCGGAATCACTCCGTGCCGTGCGAGTTCGCGGCGGCATTGCGCATGGCTTCCTCGGCCGACTGGATGCCGTTGAAGAACAGGTTCAGCGCTACGGCGACGATGGTGCCCAGCACGATGCCACTGTGGGTGAACGGGTCGGTCCACTTGGGCAGGTACTGGAACAGCGTCGGCGACAGCGTCGGGATCATGCCGAAGCCGATCGAGATCGCAACGATGAAGAGGTTGTGGCGGTTGCGATTGAAATCGCACGAACCGAGGATGCGGATGCCGGTGGCGGCCACCATGCCGAACATCACGATGCCGGCGCCACCCAGCACGAACTGCGGCACCGAGGCCACCACGTGGGCCATCTTCGGGAACAGGCCGAACGCGATCAGGATCACGCCACCGGCTGCGGCGACGTAGCGCGAGCGCACGCCGGTCACCGTGACCAGGCCAACGTTCTGCGAGAACGACGTGTACGGGAACGTGTTGAAGATACCGCCGATCACGGTGCCCAGGCCGTCTGCGCGCAGGCCGGCGGTCAGGTCGTCACGGCTGAGCTTGCGGCCGGTGATGTCGGACAGGGCCAGGAACATGCCAGTCGACTCCACCAGCGTGATCAGCATCACGATGCACATCGAGAGGATGGCGGTGAGTTCGAACTTCGGGATGCCGAAATGCAGCGGGGTGATCACGGCGACGTAGCTGGCTTCGTTGAGGCCTTCGAACGAGACCTTGCCCAATCCCATCGCCACCAGCGTGCCGATGATGATGCCGAGCAGCACCGCGCAGTTGGCCACCAGGCCACGACCGTACTTGGTCAGCAGCAGGATGACGACGAGCACCAGGCCCGCGATGGCCAGGTTGCTGAGGTCTCCATAAGCGAGGTTGGGCACTTCCTTTACCACGCCGTCGATCACGGCGCGCGTGGTCGGCTGTCCGCCACCGGCCCAGTTGATACCCACCCGCATCAGCGACACCCCGATCAGCGTGATCACCGTGCCGGTGACCACAGGCGGGAACAGTCCCAGCATCCGGCCCATCATCGGCGCGATCAATATGCCGAAGATACCGGACGCGATCACCGCGCCATAGATGCCGAGCAGGCCGACATTCGGATCGTTGCCGATGGCGATCATCGGCGCCACCGACGCGAACGTGACACCCATCATCACCGGCATGCGGATGCCGAATTTCCAGAAGCCGAAGGCCTGAATCAGCGTGGCCAGGCCGGCGGCGAACAGGTCGGCGTTGATCAGGAACGCGAGTTGATCCTTGGGAAGCTTGAGCGCACCGCCGACGATCAGCGGAACCGCAACCGTGCCGGCATACATCACCAGCACGTGCTGCAGGCCCAGGGCAAGCAATCGCCCGGAGGGCAACCGCTCGTTTGTGAGATCCGTGGGGACCGTGGTGCTTGCGGAATTCATGGGTGTGTCTCCTCTCCTTTGGATTTGGATGGGAACGCGCGCCGGGTTTTTGTCCTGGCCATTCGCCGGTGTCTCTTTTTGGTGGACTTCCGTCGATGACTCTTGTCCGGTCTCGTGCCTGGCCTCTAGTTGGGCGTCTTTCGGCAGATGAGACCGCTGGTTCTAGATCGGCAACAGGGGGTGGCTGTTGCCCGGCGGCGGGAACATTGCGCTAGGTGGAGCGGCCCAGCACACTGCGAAGATCGAAGTTGCCGGGTTCATCCGGCTGAACGCGTTCCGCGCAGGCGCCAAGGTGGTGCGCCATGCGCGCCTGGGCCAGGGCGGCATCGCCCTGTTCCAGTGCATCGAGGATTTCGTCGTGCTCGTCGAACGAGCAGGCGTTGTGGCCCGGCGACTCCACGCTGGCAATCATCAGCGTGGTGCGCGACACCAGCCGGCGCATCATCGTCACGAGCAACTGGTTGCCGGACAGTTCGGCCAGCGCGGTGTGGAACTCGGCCGAGAGGCGGATCCAGCGCGGGCGCTCATGCGTCAGGAAGGCCTGGCGCTCGTCGTTGACCATCTTGCGCAGCGGGGCGATCACGGTGCGCACGTTGGGCAGGGAGGCGAGCTTCTCGAGCACGGCGCGCTCCAGCATCTGGCGCAGTTCGAACATGTCGTGCGCCTCGTCGGTGGACGGGCTGGCGATAAACGCGCCGCGATTCGGCTCCAGGTCGACCATGCCGTCGGCGGCCAGGCGCGACAGCACCTTGCGTACCGTATGACGGGCCGTGGCATAGATCTCGCAAAGCGAATGCTCGGTCAGCTTGGTCCTGGGAGGCAGCCGGTGCTCCATGATCGCGTCATAGATCTCGTGATACATGCGCTCCTCGACGGAGCCCTTGCGGGCCGGTTTGTTGTCGGTGAGCGCCGGCAGGGCGTCGGTCGCGGCAATAAGCTTGAGATTCTTGGACATCCTGGTCACTCGCAATGCAAGGTGGCGATGGTCGGCGATCGTAGCGAGTGGTTATCAAACCGACATCACGCGCCTTGATACCGATCATGCGGCCGTGCAGATCTAAAAATTGTTGACAATTATTTGGATATGCAAGCACCATTGTCAACAAAACCGCCTCAGGTTTTCGACAACTACGGGTATATACCGAGTTGTCATCAGGATGGCGCGGGCGCATTGTCGCCTCGCACCAATCCAGCGCCGGGATGCGTTGAAACACGTACCGAGCGGGCACCATTCCTCAAAATGGTGCTAGTGAAGGCAGCGGCGCCCCTCACAACCCACACCCCAAAGGAAGAACAGGATGGGACGCTTGACCACTCACGTTCTCGACACGGCAGCCGGGACGCCTGGCGCCGCAATGTCGATCACCCTTCATAAAATTGTCGACAATCGTCGCGAGACCCTGAAGAAGGTCACGACGAATCACGATGGCCGTTGCGACCAGCCGCTGCTGGAAGGCGCCGACCTCGTAGCGGGCGTCTACGAACTCGAGTTCGGCGCCGGCGACTATTTCCGTGCCCAGGGCGTCAAACTGCCCGAACCGGCATTCCTGGACGTGGTGACGCTGCGCTTCGGCATTGCCGATACCGCCGCGCACTACCACGTGCCGCTGCTGGTGTCGCCGTGGTCGTACTCGACCTACCGCGGCAGCTGATCAAGGCGGACGGGAATAAAGGAGACAAGTCATGGAAGGCTATATTCTCGACTGGGCCAATTTGCTCTTGCGTTGGCTCCACGTGATCACGGCGATTGCCTGGATCGGTTCGTCGTTCTACTTCGTCTGGCTGGACAACAGCCTGACGCGCCCCACGGCCAGCGACCTCAAGGACAAGGGTGTCGACGGTGAACTCTGGGCCGTGCACGGCGGCGGCTTCTACAACCCGCAGAAGTACCTGACCGCGCCGAAGAGCCTGCCGGAGAACCTGCACTGGTTCTACTGGGAGTCGTATTCGACGTGGATGAGCGGCTTTGCGCTGCTGGTGGTGCTGTATCTGTTCAACGCGAGCACGTTCCTGATCGACAAGAATGTGTACGACATGTCGCCCGGCGCCGCCGTTGGCTTTGCCGTGTCATACCTCGTGCTTGGCTGGGTGGTCTACGACTCGATCTGCCGCATCTTCGGCAAGAGCGACCGTACCGTAGGCATTCTGGTGGCGGTCTATGTGGCAGTCGCGGCGTTTGTGGCGTGCCATATCTTCTCGGGCCGCGCGGCATTCCTGCTGACCGGTGCGATGATCGCGACGATCATGAGTGCCAACGTGCTGTTCTGGATCATCCCGGGCCAGCGCAAGGTGGTGGCGTCGCTGAAGGCCGGCCAGCCGGTGGATCCAATCCACGGCAAGCGCGGCAAGCAGCGTAGCGTGCACAACACGTACTTCACGTTGCCGGTGCTGTTCGCAATGCTGTCGAACCACTACAGCATGACGTACGCGGCCAAGAACAACTGGCTCGTGCTGATCATGGTGATGCTGGCCGGCGTGCTGATTCGCCAGTTCTTCATCCTGAAGCACAAGGGCAAGATCAACTTCGCATGGCCGACCGCCGGCGTGGCCTGCCTGGGCGTGGTGGCATTCATGATCGCGCCGCAGCCGCGTCCGCAAGTTGCCAGCAATGCTGCCGGTGACGCCGCCAATGCCGTGAGCTTCGTGAAGGTCCAGGAAATCATCAACACGCGTTGCGTGCAGTGCCACGCCGAGCAGCCGAAGATGATGCCGACCGCTGCCAAGGGGATCAAGCTGGACTCCGTCGATGGCATCAAGGCACACGCTCAGCTGATCTATCAACAGGCCGTGCAGCAGAAGGCGATGCCGTTGGGCAACGTCACGCAGATCACGGACGATGAACGCGCGCTCCTTGGCCAATGGTTCGAAGGCGGCGCGAAAACCACCAACTGATTTTTGACCGAGCATCGGTGATCGACGGTCCGGAGGCTGCGCAGTTTGCAGCTGGCTGTTCCGGACCGGCGAGGGTTTGAGCGGGGCTTAGGCCCCGTTTTTTTATTTCCGGATCGGAATTGCTTCTCCCCGCGCCCGCTGAGCGGGAGAGGGGAGCCACGATTCTCAGCCGCCGACGTTGAACAGCGCCAGCAGACCCAGCACCAGGAAGATCGCAGCGGCGATCTTGTGCACCAGGGCGATCGGCATCTTGTTGGCGAAACGGTCGCCAAGCAGGACGGCGGGGGCGTTGGCGAGCATCATGCCGAACGTCGTGCCGGCCACCACCGCAATCACTTCGCCATGGAAGCGCGCGGCCAGCGCCACGGTGGCGATCTGCGTCTTGTCGCCCATCTCGGCGAAGAAGAACGCGATGATCGTGGTGCCCAGGATGCCGAGCGCGCCCTTGACGGGTTTGGCTTCCTCAGCGTCGTCGAGCTTGTCTGGAATCAGCATCCAGCCGGCCATCGCAATAAACCCGAGGCCGAGAATCCAGCGCAGCAGGTCTACACCGACCACGCCTGTGATCCAGCCGCCGAGCGCGCCGGCAAAGCCATGGTTGACCAGTGTCGCGATCAGGATTCCCAGAATGATGGGAATTGGCTTGCGGTAGCGAGCAGCCAGGACGAGCGACAGCAACTGCGTCTTGTCGCCCATTTCAGCGAGCGCGACGATGCCTGTGGAGACGAGGAACGATTCCATTTTTTGTCGTTTGAATAACCGGGCCGCAAATGCATCGCGAGATGCCAATGACGCACACCTTTCCCGGCCCGGCCAGAAAGGTGAGGTCATCGGTCTCGCCAGGCACTGGACACAAGGTCCTGGGCTGCGCACGCCATAACCGCCTGCCATGTCGGCATTTGGTCAAGTCTGTTGACGTACGCCCCTGTCTTCCGGGTGCCGCATTGCGCGGCGCGGTGAGATCAGGGCGGCTACTCCCCAATGGAAGGTCGCATTTTAGCGAGACTGGCGACCGAAGTCCACCCGTCTCGCAGTTTCTGTCAATTCAAGGGAATGTCGCTAACGCCGCCATTCCCGATGTGCTCAGACCGGAGTCGGAGCGTTTTCGCTGGTCTGGCGACCGCGGAAATCCGTCCAGCACAGCGCCTTGAAGTCGTAGAGCTTGCAGCGGCGGGCTGTATGGAAATACCAGCGCCACGAGAACTTCTCGATGATGATGCGACCCGGCAGTGCGTGCTCGAGCAGCGCCTGGGCGCGCTTGAGCTGGTACAGCGGGATGCTCATGTCCACGTGGTGGGCCGTGTGCTCCATGATGTGATGCAGGGCCGCGCCGATACCGAAGTTGAAGCGCAGATGCACGGTCGTCGACACGAACGGCTGGGCCTTCGCCCACATGGCCTTGGTGTCGTACCACGCCACGCTGGTATGCGTATGGTGGACGTACAGCACGAAGCCAACGGTGGCGTTCCAGATCAGGAAGGGCAGCACGAAGCCGGTGCCGACCAGCAGCAGCGGGGATTGCCCGGTGGCCACGGCCAGCCAGACCAGCGCGCCGATCCAGAGCGCGCCGAAAGCTGCCACGAGCGCGCAGTCCCACATGAAGATCGGGCGACGGGTCGCCATCTGGCGCTTGCTGGGGAAGAACAGCTTGAACCACCAGATCTCGATCAGGTAGTAAAGGCCGGCGCCAAGGCCGTTGCGGTAGATGCGCTCCAGAATCCGGCGGCTGCGCGGCAGCGCGCGGAATTCCTCGAGCGAGTAGGGCGCCCAGACGAAGTCGAAGCCCTTCAGGTTCGTGTAACCGTGATGGACGACGTTATGGCCGACTTCCCAGAGGCTATAAGGCGTGAGCGACGGCAGGAACGTGAGCCGGCCCAGCCACTTGTTCAGGCCACGATGGTCGGTCAGGCTCTGGTGGCAGGCGTCGTGGCCGATGATGAACAGGCGCGCGATGATCAGTCCGGCCAGCACGCCGAGCCCAACCTTGGCCCACCAGGGTGATGCCAGGACCACGCCGGCCAGTACGGCAGCGAACAGCGCGTAATCGAACGCGAACAGAAGCAGCGCGCGCGCGGTGCTGCGGCCGCCGAGGGGAATCAGCCAGCTGCGGATCGTCTTGCGGTTCGGAAACGGGGCCTCGAAGGCGATTGGCTCCGGCAGGGGGATGTTCTTGGCCGGGCGTTTGGGGCGGTTCGTGCTGTGGTTCGGCGCTTGCGAGATCGCGTCGGCGTCGGCCGGCGAGAGGGTGTCGGATGGGGCAGTCATCAAAGGTCTGGCGAGTCGGTATGCATGTGCGTCTGCCCGGATGGGCGGACTTTATATGCGTGACAGGCTAGAAGGCTTTGATGACCGTTGTGTTGATTATGGTCAATGCTCCGCGAGGGCGGATTCGCATTGAGACCAAAAAAGCACATCGGCGGACCATGTTTGAGTGGAATCGGCCGATCCACACAAATATGCCCCGCCTACGCCCGATCAGGCGGCGACCGGGCTGGTGGCCTCGCCCATGATGTAGACGTTCTCGATGACCCGGTCGTCGCCAAGCATCGCGAACGCGAACAACTGCTCTTCGAGCGTTTCCGAGCGGCTGCTGCGGCGCGAAATCAGCGGCGTGGCGTCCGGGTCCAGCACGACGAAGTCGGCCTCGCAGCCCACCTCGAAGCTGCCGATCCGGTCCTGCCAGCCCAGCGCCTCCGCGGCGGCGCGCGTGGCCAGGTAGAACATGCGCAGCGCTGTCAGGTGGTAGCCGCCCATCCGCGCCACCTTGTGCGCGGCGTTCATGGTGCGGAACATCGAAAACGACGTGCCGCCGCCAACGTCCGTCGCCAGCGTGACGTTCAGGCGATTCGCATCCGATTGGTGGAAGTCGTAGAAGCCGCTGCCCAGGAACAGGTTCGACGTAGGGCAGTGCGCCACGGCCGCGCCGCTGTCTGCCAGACGGCGGCGGTCATCCTGGTCGAGGTAGATCGCGTGGCCGTAGAACGCTCCCGGGCGCAGGAGGTTGTAGCGGTCGTAGACGTCCAGGTAGCTGCGCGCATCGGGGAACAGCTCGGCCACCCATTTCACCTCGTCGCGGTTTTCCGCCACGTGGGTCTGGATGAAGACGTCGCTGTGGGCTTTCGCCAACTCGCCGCAGGCTTCCAGCTGTGCCTCGGTGGAAGTCGGCGCGAAGCGCGGCGTGATCGCGTAGGCCAGGCGATCGACGTTGTGCCATTTCGAGATCAGGTCGGCCGATTCACGCGCGCCGCTCTCGGCCGTGTCGCGCAGGAAGTCCGGGCAGTTGCGATCCATCAGCACCTTGCCGGTGATCATGCGCATGTGGCGTTGCTGGCTGGCGGCGAACAGTGCGTCGGCCGATGCCGCGTGCACGGTGCTCCAGACCATGGCGGTGGTCGTGCCATTGCGCAGCAGTTCGTCGGTGAAGAAATCGGCGACGGCCCGCGCATAGGCGGGGTCGCTGAAGCGGCGCTCCTCGGGGAACGTGTACGTGTCCAGCCAGTGCAGCAGGCCCGGCGACGGCGACGCGATGATGTCGGTCTGCGGGTAGTGGATGTGCGTGTCGATGAACCCGGGCACGATCAGCTTGCCGCGATGGTCGACGACTTCGGCGCCTTGCGGGATATCGCGTGACAGGTCCGCGTAATTGCCGACTGCGGCGATGCGGCCGGCCTTCACGATCATGACGCCGTCTTCCCAATACTGATAGGCGTCGTCATGAAACTGCGGGTCACGCAGGAAGTGCAGGATACGGCCGCGGATTGCGCGGGTCACGGCGTTGTCGGCGCCAGATGCAGGGGAAGTCGTCGTCATCTTCATGTCTTCGGGGCGGCCGGTGCCTCGCCCGTTCGGTATGGCAACGGGCGAAGCATCCGGCGTTCTTGGAATGCGCCCGGTCAGGTCGTGGTTGTCACGTTGGCCGTTGCGGGCGGGGATGCGGGCGTGGCCGACCAGAAGTGGTCGACTTCAGCCAGGAATTCGGCCTTCTGCACGTCCGGCAGGAAGGCCGCTTCAAAACTGTTGCGGGCGAGCTTGTGGGCATCGGCCGCATCAAGCGGGAGTGCGTCGAACGATGCCTCCCAGTTCGCGTTCATATAGCCGCCGAAATAGGCGGGGTCGTCCGAATGGAGCGTCACGGCCACACCGGCGTCGAGCAGGCGCTTCATCGGGTGATCGCGCAGGTCGGGATGGACCATCAGCTTCTGGTTCGACAGCGGGCAAACGGTCAGCGCCACGCGTTCACGTGCAAGGCGCTGCACCAGCGCCTCGTCCTCGATCGCGCGCACGCCGTGGTCGATCCGCTCGACCTTGAGGATGTCCAGCGCATCGGTCACGTACTGCGGCGGGCCTTCCTCGCCAGCGTGCGCCACCAGATGCAGGCCGAGTTCCTTCGCGCGGGCAAACACACGCGCGAACTTCTCGGGTGGGTTGCCGCGTTCCGAAGAATCCAGCCCCACGCCGACAAAGCGGTCGCGGTAGGGCAGAGCGGCCTCCAGCGTGGCCAGCGCATCCTCCTCGGACAGGTGGCGCAGGAAGCAGAGGATCATGCTGCTCGAAAAATCGTACTCGGTGCGTGCCTGAGCCAGTGCGTCGGCGATGCCGTCGATCACCGTGCCCATCGGCACGCCACGCGCGGTATGGGTCTGCGGGTCGAAGAAGATCTCGGCATGGCGGACGTTGTCGGCGGCGGCGCGCTTGACGTAGTCCATCGTCATGTCGAAGAAATCTTCTTCGGTCAGCAACACGCTGGCGCCGGCGTAGTAGATGTCCAGAAACGATTGCAGGTCCGTGAAGGCGTACGCGGCGCGTAGCGCTTCCACGTCCGGATAGGCCAGCTTGACGTTGTTGCGCTGGGCCAGCCTGAAGATGCGCTCGGGTTCGAGCGTGCCTTCGATATGCACGTGCAGTTCGGCCTTGGGGGTACGGCGGATCTTGTCCGCCAGCGCGGCATCAATGGTCATGGGGCCTCTTGTCTTATGGCGGCAGCCGGATCACGGCTGCCCGGTTACGGATGCACCGCCTCCCGCCGGCTGGCGGCCAGCGCAGCTGCGCGCTGGTCGCGGACCTGGAGCAGTTGGGCGACGATGGCTACCGCAATCATAGCCGGTGCCTTGTCCGTGATGCCGGAGACTCCCATGGGACATGTCATTTCCGGAAAGCGCGCGGCGTCGATGCCGTGCTCGGCCATCCGGTGTTCGAACTTCGCGCGCTTGGTCTTCGAGCCGATCAGGCCGAAGTAAGCGAAATCGGTGCGGCGGAAGATCCGCTCGCAGAGGGTCTGGTCGAGCGCATGGCTGTGCGTCATGACCAGGAAATAGCTGCCTGCCGGGGCCTGGTCGACCACGGCTTCTGCCGTATCGGTCGCTTCGGCCTCGATGTTCTCGGGCAGGCCGGCGGGGAAGAGCGTGTCGCGTTCGTCGACCCAGTGCACGCGGCAGGGCAACGTGGCCAGCACCTTGACCAGCGCGTGGCCGACATGCCCCGCGCCAAACAGCACGACGTGCATGTCGTCCGGCACGAGCGTGTCGATCCAGCTGTCATCGGCGGCAAGTTGCACCGACGGCAACAGGTCGCGGCTGGCTTCCGTGCGAACCGCTCCGGTCACCGGTACATGCCGCGCGAGTGCCTTGCCGGTCGCGAAGGCCGATTCCACCGCGTCGAGCCAGGCCAGATCGTCATGGGTCAGCACTTCAAACGCCAGGCGCACGACGCCGCCGCAGCATTGACCCAGTGCGGGCCCAAGCGGAATACGCTCGATGCGGCGCTGCTCCCCGTTTTCGCCCTTTGCGATCATCTCTCGGGCGATGTCCATGCCGCGCCACTCCAGGTGGCCGCCGCCGATCGTGCCAACCAGGTCGTCGGCCGTCACCAGCATGCGGATGCCCGCCTCGCGCGGCGCGGAACCCTTGACTTCGACGATGGTGACCATCGCCACGGGCACGCCGGCGCGCACCCAGCGGGTGGCGTCGGCGAAGCGGAACGGTTTGAGGGGGGCGTCCTGCATGATCGGTCCTGGTATTGCGTCAGGCGGAAACAACGGTGGCCTGCACGGCCTCCACGGCGTCGAGGATCGCTTCGCTGGTGGCGGGCGCGCGCAGCGGCGGGTTGACCTTGTAGTCGCCCACCGCAGCAATCGCATCGCGGATCGCGAAGAACACCGAGAACGGCAGCAGCAGCGGTGGCTCGCCAACGGCCTTCGAGCGATGGATGCTGTCCTCGACGTTTCGGTTCTGGAACAGCCGCACGTTGAACTCTTCAGGGCAGTCGTTGATCGTCGGGATCTTGTAGGTCGAGGGCGCGTGCGTCATCAGCTTGCCGTTCTGGTTCCACCACAGTTCTTCTGTGGTCAGCCAGCCCATGCCCTGGATGAACGCGCCTTCCACCTGGCCGATATCGATGGCCGGGTTCAGCGACTTGCCGGCGTCGTGCAATGCATCGGCACGCAGCAGCTTCCATTCGCCGGTGAGCGTATCGACCAGCACTTCCGAGCACGCTGCGCCGTAGGCGTAGTAATAGAACGGGCGACCCTGCAGCGCCTTCTGGTCCCAGTGCAGCTTGGGCGTGGTGTAGAAGCCGTCGGACCACAGCTGCACGCGGGCCACATAGGCTTCGCGGGCCAGATCACCGAACGACTGGCGCAGCTCGCCAGCCACCACGAGGTCGTCGCCGAAGCGCACGTCTTCGACGGGCACGCCGGCCTTGCGGGCGGCGAACGCGGCCAGCCGCTCGCGGATCTGGCGGGCGGCGTCCTGCGCGGCCTTGCCGTTCAGGTCGGCGCCGGTCGATGCGGCGGTTGCGGACGTGTTGGCTACCTTGCTGGTGTCCGTAGCGGTCACGCGCACACGTTCCATGCGGATGCCGAGTTCGTGCGCCACGACCATCGCCACCTTGGTGTTCAGGCCCTGGCCCATTTCCGTGCCACCGTGGTTCACGAGCACCGAGCCGTCGTTGTAGACGTGCACGAGCGCGCCGGCCTGGTTGTAGTGGGCCACGTTGAACGAGATGCCGAACTTGACCGGCGTGATGGCGATCCCTTTCTTGAGGATCGGGCTGGTCTCATTGAACGCGCGCGTGGCGGCGCGGCGGGCCTTGTATTCGCTCGATGCCACGAGTTCGTCGATCAGCTCGTGGATGACGTTGTCTTCGACGGTCTGACCATACGGCGTGACGTTGTTGTCCGTCTTGCCGTAGAAGTTGGCGCGGCGCACGTCGAGCGAATCCTTGCCCACGTTGCGCGCGATGTTGTCGAGGATGTACTCCACGGCGAACGCGCCTTGCGGGCCGCCGAAGCCGCGGAACGCGGTGTTGCTCTGCGTGTTGGTCTTGCCGCAGTAGCCGTCGATCTGCACGTTCGGCAGCCAGTAGGCATTGTCGAAGTGACAGATCGCGCGCGTCATGACCGGACCCGACAGGTCGGCCGAGAAGCCCGCGCGAGACACCATCTCCACGCGCACGCCTTCGATGCGGCCGGCGTCATCGTGGCCGACATCGAAGTCGAACACGAAGTCGTGGCGCTTGCCGGTGATCATCATGTCGTCGTCGCGATCTGGACGCAGCTTGACCGGGCACAGCAGCTTCCACGCGGCCAGCGACGCGCAGCACGCGAACATGGCCGACTGCGATTCCTTGCCGCCGAAGCCACCGCCCATGCGGCGGCACTCCACCAGCACCTGATGCGCGTGCCAGCCGAGCATGTGGGCCACGTGATGCTGCATTTCGGTCGGGTGTTGCGTCGAACACCAGACGTGCATGCCGTCGTTTTCGCGCGGCACGGCGTAGGCAATCTGGCCTTCCAGATAGAACTGCTCCTGACCGCCCAGGTGGATCTTGCCAGCGTCGCGGTGGATGGCCGCGTCGATGTGGCGGGCAGGTTCGCCGCGCTTCAGATGCATCGGCGGCAGCACATAGCTGCCTGCGGCGTGCGCGGCCTCGGGCGACAGCACGGGGGGCAGGTCTTCGTACTCGATGTCGGCCAGACGGGCGGCGCGGCGTGCCGCGTCATGCGACGTCGCTACCACGATGAAGATCGGCTGACCGATGAACTGAACGACGTCCTTCACCAGGATCGGGTCGTCATGGATGATCGGGCCGCATTCGTTGGCGCCAGGAATGTCGTCGACGGTCAGCACCGACACCACGCCGGGCGCCTTGCGCACGCGTTCGAGACCGATCGACTTCAGGCGCGCATGGGCGCGCGCGCTCATGCCGAGCGCGGCGTGCAGCGTGCCAGCCAGCTCGGGAATGTCGTCGGTATAGGTGGCGGTGCCTGCCACGTGCAGGTGGGCCGATTCATGCGGGCGCGAGATGCCCACTTGCGGCGCCGATTCGGCGGCGACGCTGGCGTCGAGCAGGAAAGGTTCGGTTTGCTTGTTCATGCAGGCTTTCCTCAGGCGCTCACGGTTTCACCGGCGCCGATGGCGCGGACGTTGACCATGGCGGCGGGCAACGCGCCGTCGCGCGTTTCCAGCCAGAAGCGATAGAGCAGGTTGGCAGCGCCCCGGCTGCGATAGTCGGCAGTGGCGCGCATATCGGTCAGTGGCGTGTAGTCCTGGCCCAGCGCCGCCATGCCGGCGCGTGCGGTGGCCTCGTTCCAGGGCTTGCCGGTCAGCGCATCCTCTGCCAGCACAGCCCGTTTCGGGGTGGCGGCCATGCCGCCGAAGGCGATGCATGCTGCCGTGACGATGCCGTTCTCGACCGTGATACCGAACGCGGCGCACACGGCGGAGATATCCTCGTCAAAGCGCTTGGACAGCTTGTACGTGCGGAAATGCTGCGGCCCTTGCACCGGCACGCGCAGTCCGGCGACGAATTCGCCTTCGACCATGGCCGTCTTCTGGTAGGCCAGGTACAGGTCCTCAAGCGGCATCACGCGGCGGACGTCGCCGCGTTGCAACACGACTTCCGTGCCCAGGGCAATCAGCGCCGGCATCGAGTCACCGATCGGCGAGCCGTTGGCAATGTTGCCGCCCAGCGTGCCGGCATTGCGGATCGGCAGGGAAGCAAAGCGCTTCCACAGTTCCTCGAGCTCCGGATGGGCGGTGTTCAGCGCGGCATAGGCTTTTTCCAGCGTCACGGCGGCACCGATTTCGATGAAGCCGTCGCGCTCGGCGATCTGGTTCAGATCTTCCACCTGACCGACGTAGAGCAGGTTGCCCAGTTCGCGGAACTGCTTGGTTACCCACAGGCCGACGTCCGTGCTGCCGGCCAGGATGCGGATGTTCGGCTCGGCGGCCTTGATCGCGCCGAATTCGGCGGCCGTGCGCGGGGCGTAGAAATGCTGGCCGCGCGCGTTGTAGTGGAACGTCTCGCCGCGCTTCAGGCTGCGCAGCGTGTCGGCGATCTGGCGGGGGTCGATGCGGTCGGCCTGCGGCGCGGGCAGGGCCATCATGCGCTGGCCGGCGTCGACGATCGGGCGATAGCCGGTGCAGCGGCAAAGGTTGCCAGTCAGGGCGTCGCAGATGGTCTGGCGCGGGGGCGGCTCGCCACCCGGGGTGTGCTGCTGGTACAGCGCCCACAGCGACATCACGAAGCCTGGGGTGCAGAAGCCGCATTGCGAGCCGTGGCACTCAACCATGGCTTCCTGCACGGGGTGCAGCGCGCCATCTGCCTGACGCAGGTCCTCGACCGTGATCAGGGCCTTGCCGTCGAGCGTGGGCAGGAACTGGATGCAGGCGTTGACGGCCTTGAATTCGACATCGCCGCTGTCCTGCAACTCGCCGATCACGACAGTGCAGGCGCCGCAGTCGCCTTCGGCGCAGCCTTCCTTGGTGCCGGTACAGCGGACATCTTCGCGCAGGTACTGCAGCAGGGTGCGCGTCACGGGGGCGTCGGATACTTCCTGGACCTGGCCGCGGTGGTAGAAGCGGATGGTTTGCGTCTCCATGATCTTCTCTCTTTCGGGGATGGCGGAAACATAGCACTGGCCCTTTGACGCAATATTCGGCCCATGTGATATGCCCCATCAACGCGCGCATCCGGCGGCGGCCCGGCCGGAGCCGCGCCAGTCCACGGGCCGTCTGGCGGCGATCTACGGGTCTTCCCGTAGATCGTCCGGACGGTGTGCCGGATTTGACCGTTTCGGGGGTGGCTGTCTTACACTATGCGCCGTTCCCATCCCCCACGCCACCCACGCCAAGCCATATGGCGGGCTGGCACCTGCCATGCACGGACGCGACCATCTCGATACATATTTACTGCGGGTGCTTCACACACTGCTGACCGAGCAGAGCGTGACGCGCACCGCCGTGCGCCTCGGCCAGTCGCAGCCCGCCATCAGCAACACGCTCAAGCGGCTGCGCGAAATCACCGGGGACGCCATTCTGGTGCGCGGCAAGAGCGGCATGGTGCCCACCGAGCGCGGCCGCGAACTACTACTGCTGGCCGAGCAGAGTCTGGCCGCGATGGATCGCATCGCCCGTCCCCCGCAGCAGTTCGATCCGGCCACCACCACGCGGACGTTCCACCTCGGGGCGCCCGACTATCTTGACGCGTTCTTCCTGCCGAATATCGTCGAGCGCGTGCGGCGGCTGGCGCCGGGCGCGAAGCTGTTCGTCCACCCGATGACGCAGTCGACCGACTTTCTGGATGCGCTGGAGCAGGGCCACCTCGATCTCGTGGTCGGTAACTGGCTGTCGCCGCCCGAGCATCTGCATATCTCGCCGCTGTTCGATGACGAGGTTGTCTGCATGCTGGGCGCGCAGCACCCGCTGGCGCGTCACGGGCTGACGCTGCGCCACTACCTGGAAATGCCGCATCTGGCGCCGGCGCCGTACGCGTCGATGCAGCGCAGCATGATCGACCAGGCGCTGGCGGAGCAGGGCTACAAGCGGAATATCCAGGTCACGCTGCCGTATTTCGGGCTGGTGCCCTACGTGCTGATGAAGACGGACATGGTGTTCACCACGGGCCGGCAGTTCGCCGCGCATTACGCGCAGTACCTGCCGATCCGCATGGTGCCGTCGCCGGTGCAGTTCCCACGCATGCGCTTCTACCAGCTCTGGCACGAGCGTTGCCATGCGGCGCCGGACGTGATGTGGATGCGGCGGATGATTGCCGAGGTCGCGACGGATCTGCCACAGCTTCCACGGCTGGAGGCCACCGGGGCGGGCTGAGTCCGGCGCCCCCGTGGTTATGCCGGGACTTCAGCGCCGTCCCGGCTCCGGTTGCGTCGCCTGGTTACTTTGCCTTGTAGTCGGGGAAGAAGAGTTGTTCGCCCTCGACCTTGTAGCTGGCAATCGCGTCCTGGCCTTCCTTCGACGTGACCCATTCGACGAACTTCATCGCGTCGGCGTAGTTGATGCCGGGGTGCTTGGCCGGATTCACGGCGATCACGCCGTACGGATTGAACATCTGTGGGTCGCCCTGTAGCACGATGGCCAGGCCCGTCTTCGCGCGATACGCGCCGTAGGTAGCTCGGTCGGATAGCGTGTAGCCCGGGAGCTGGGCGGCCATCGTCAGCACTTCGCCCATGCCGAGCCCGGCGCTGACGTACCACGGCTGGCCCTTGGGCTCGATGCCAGCCTTCTTCCAGTAGTCCTTCTCCATCACGTCGGTGCCGGAATTGTCACCGCGCGAGATGAACTTGCTGCCGCTGCCGGCCAGCTTCTTGAATCCGGCGATGACGTCCTTCCCGCCCTTCAGGTTGGCCGGATCGTTCGCGGGGCCGACGACGATGAAGTCGTTGTACATCACGTCCCGACGGTTCACGCCGTAGCCGGCCGCGACGAATTCGTCTTCCATCTTGCGTGCGTGCACCAGCAGCACATCCACGTCGCCCATCTCGCCCATCTTCATGGCCTTGCCCGAGCCGACGGCGATCACCTTCACGTTGATGCCGGTTTTCTGCTCGAACTTCGGCAGCAGGTACTTGAGCAGCCCGGAATTCTCGGTGCTCGTGGTTGTGGCCATTTTCAGATCGGCAGCATTCACTGCGCCATATGCTGTCGAGAGCACAATGAATGCCAGCGCGGCCGTCGTGGCGGGTGAGGTGAGAAACCGGCGAATTGGGCGGGGAAGACGGCGATCAGACATGTGCAATTCCTTCTCTTATGTTTTCGGAAACACAATTGCCATAGCGACGATGCTTCATGGAGAATGCGCGAATCGTCGTGGAAACCGAGGCACACGATTGTCAATGAGCCTGTAGGCCTCGTAAATATGCAAGGCGAAACATATGACCTTCCGCTTTGACCTGTTCCCGGTCATTGCCGCCGATGACAACCCCCGCGCCAACGGCAAGGTGTTCCAGCTACTCAAGGCCGTGCGCGAAACGGGGTCGCTCCATCGGGCGGCACAGGAAATCGGACTTTCCTATCGTCATGCCTGGGGCGTGATGCGCACCTGGGAAGAGATGCTCGGCCGCTCGATGCTCGACATGGAGCGCGGGCGTGGCGCATCGCTGACGCGCTTCGGCGAACGGCTGCTACGGGCCGAACTGCGACTGCGCGAGACGATCGATCCCGCCGTGCAGAAGGCCATGGCCGATTTCCTGACCGATCTCGATGAGGCCGCACGGCCTCAGACCGTGCTGCATTTCTCCGGCAGCCACGACCCGGCCGTGGAAACGCTGGCCGCCGCGCTCAGGGAAACGCCGGCGCCGCTGCAACTCGATACCGTGTTCTGCGGCAGCGTGGAAGGGCTGGTCTGCCTGCAGGAGCGGCAGTCGGAACTGGCTGGCTTTTATGTCTCGCCGATCCAGACCGCTGGTTCGGTGGCGCATGTGACACTGCGCAAGTGGCTGCGGCCGGCCACGGTGCGGCTGGTGCGGCTGGCGTGGCGCGAGCAGGGCTTGATCGTGGCGCCGGACATGGCGCGCGAGATCCGCGACCTGCGCGATCTGGCTCGCACCGGCGCGCGCTTCATCAACCGCCAGCGGAGTTCGGGCACGCGGATGCTGTTCGATCAGTTGCTGGCCACGCAGGGGTTGTATCCAGATCAGATCACCGGCTACGACGATCCCGAGTTCAGCAATGAGAAGGTGGCCGAAGCGGTGCACTCAGGCCGCGCGCAGGTCGCCTTTGGCCTGCGCATGAACGCTGAAGCGCACGGCCTGGCATTCGTCCCGCTAACCCGCGAGGCCTACTATCTGGCGCTGCGCAAGAACGACCAGACCGCGCCGTGGGTGACCGCGCTGCTGTCGCTGATTGCCGACCCGGCCTTCGCGCGACGCATCGAGCAACTTCCGGGATACACGGCGGCGGAACCGGCAGGCATCCTGACGCCGCAGCAGGCGTTGCCCTGGTACGGCGCGGACGGCAAGGAAGGGGCTTGATCCGGGCCTGAGAGGCGCCTGGGCGCAGGCGTATTACACTCTTCGCAAGTCCGCAGCGACAAATAGCGATAAACCGCGACAAACGCGAGGAGTGCAATGCTGGAAACCGCCGCGCTGGCCGCAGGCATGTCCTGGGCCAGCGGCATTCGTCTCTATCTGGCCGTGCTGACGGCTGGTGTGCTGGCCCGCCTTGGCTGGCTCGACCTGCCGTCAGGCCTGCACGTGCTCGAGTCCTGGTGGGTGATCGGCATTGCCGGCGCGATGGCCGCGGCCGAGTTCGTCGCGGACAAGGTGCCGGGCTTCGATACGGTCTGGGATGGCATTCAGACCTTCATCCGCATTCCCGCCGGGGCGATCCTGGCTGCCGCCGCATTCGGTCAGCTCGATCCCCAATGGATGGTGGCGGCCGGCCTGATCGGCGGCACGCTTGCCGGCACCGCCCACGCGACGAAGGCGGGCACGCGGGCATTGATCAATGTGTCGCCCGAACCATTTTCGAACTGGGTGGCCTCATTCACCGAAGACATCACCACGGCCGGCGGGCTGCTGCTGGCGTTCTTCCTGCCCGTGGTATTCCTGATCCTGCTGGTCCTGTTCCTGATCACTGCCGCATGGCTGCTGCCGAAGCTGTGGCGTGGCGTGCGGCGTCTGCACGCCGGGCTGCGCGGCAACGCGGACAACCAGCGCCCCTAGTGTCCCTATTGTCCCTAGCGCGCCGATACACCGATAGATAACCTGAACCGATCGCCGATGTCTGCCGAAACGACCGTCCTAGCTTCTCAGCCGCGTTTTTCCGCCTGGCGGCAAGCCTTGCGCATGGCCCGCCGGGACTGGCTGGCCGGGGAACTGACACTGCTGTTGTTCGCGCTCGTGCTGGCCGTGGCGGCGCTGACCAGCGTGGGCTTTCTGGCGGACCGGATGCGTCTGGGCCTGGAGCGCGACGCGCGGCAGATGATCGCGGCCGATGTGCTGTTGATCTCCGACCAGCCATTCGACGCGGCTTTCGCCGAGCGCGCGCAGCATGATGGACTCCGGGTGGCGCAGACTGTCACGTTCCCGAGCATGGCCACGGCGCGCGTGAAAGGCGCGCCCGAACATGCCGAGGCACCGAGCCAGCTGGCGGCGCTGAAGGCGGTGACCGGCGACTATCCGCTGCGCGGCCGGCTCAAGGTGGCCAGTGCGCCGGGCGGCGCCGAGACGGTGGCGGAGGGCATTCCCGCCCCGGGCAAGGTGTGGGTCGACGAAGCGCTGCTGATCGCGCTCGGCCTGCATGTTGGCGACAGCCTGCAACTCGGCAGCAAGACGTTCTATATCGACCGGATCCTCACGCAGGAACTCGATCGTGGCGCGGGATTTATGAACTTCGCGCCGCGTGTGTTGTTGCCGCTGTCCGACCTTGATGCGACGAAGCTGATCGGCTGGGGCAGCCGTGTGACATACCGCTTGCTCGTTGCGGGATCCGATGCGGCAGGCGAGGGGTATCGGAAGTGGGCAACCGACGAAATCCAGCGCCGGCATCTGCGCAATACGCGCGTGGAGTCTCTGGAATCGGGGCAGCCGCAGATGCGTGCCACGCTCGATCGCGCCGAGCGTTTCCTGTCGCTGGTGGCGGTGCTGTCGGCGATGATCGCGGCGGTTGCCATCGCGATGTCCGCCCGCCGCTACATGCAGCGCCACACCGATGCCTGCGCGGTCTACAAGTGCCTGGGCCTGTCACGCCGGCAGATCCTGACCGCTTTCGCGATCGAATTCGCGCTGCTCGGCCTCGGCGGCGCGGTGGTGGGCGTGGTGCTGGGCTACCTGGCGCACTATGGATTGCTGATGTCACTCGGCGGGTTGCTGCAGGTGTCGTTGCCGCATCCGTCGGCGGTGCCCGCGCTGATCGGCGTGGCCGCGGGGCTGGTATTGCTGGTGGGCTTTGCATTGCCGCCGCTGCTGGCGCTGACGCGTGTGGCGCCGTTGCGTGTGCTGCGACGCGATATCGGCGTACCGCCCGTGTCCGTCTGGGTGGCCTATGCGCTCGGGCTCGGTGCTTTCGTGGCGCTGCTGCTCGTGGCGGCGCGCGACCTGAAGCTCGGGATGACCACGGCTGGTGGGTTTGTTGGCGCAGGTATCGCGTTTGCGGTGCTGGCGCTGGGCCTGCTGCACCTGCTATCGCGCGTGATGCGTGGCCGCGCGCGCGGCAATGTCGGCTGGCGCTTCGCGCTGGCCGTGCTCGAACGCCGCCGTGGCGTGACCGTGCTGCAGACCGTTGCGCTTGCCGTCGGGCTGATGGCGCTGTTGCTGCTGGGTATGACGCGCAACGACCTGATCGATTCCTGGCGCAACGCCACGCCGGCCAATGCGCCGAATCGCTTCATCATCAATATCCAGCCGGATCAACGCGATCCGCTGCAAGCGATGCTGGCAAAGGATGGCGTGGAAGATCTGCTCTATCCGATGGTGCGCGGCCGCCTGACGCAGATCGGCAGCCGGCCGATCCAGGCCGAGAGCTACCCGGAGGGACGCGCGCGCAATCTGGTGGAGCGCGAGTTCAACCTGTCGTACATGGACCGGCTTCCCGAAGGCAATCAAGTCACCTCGGGCCGCTGGGACGAAGGTGGCGCGTCGGTGGAAGAGGGCATCGCCAAGACGCTACATATCCAGCTTGGCGACACGTTGCGGTTCGATGTGGCCGGGCAGACCGTCGAGGCACCCGTTACGTCGCTGCGTAAGCTCGACTGGGGCTCGATGCGCGTGAATTTCTTCGTGATTCTGCCGACGGCCAAGATGCAGGGCTTGCCCGAGACCTACATCACCGCGTTCCATCTGCCGCCCGCCAAGGCCGCGCTTGGCAATCAGCTTGCCGCTGCATTCCCGAACATCACAGTCGTGAACACCGACTTGATCCTGCGGCAGATCCAGCAGGTCCTGGACCAGGTGATTGCCGCCGTGGAGTTCCTGTTCGTCTTCACGCTGCTGGCTGGCGTGACCGTGCTCTATGCGGCGCTATCCGGTGCGCGTGACGAGCGCAAGCGCGATGCCGGGCTGCTCAAGGCGCTAGGCGCGTCGGCGGCGCTGGTACGCCAGACCCAGTACGCGGAATTCCTCGTGGTCGGCGGACTGGCGGGGCTGCTGGCCAGCGTCGGCGCGATCGGGGTGGGTTGGGGCCTGTCGCAGTACGTGTTCGACTTCCCGTACCGATTCAACGTCTGGATCGTACCGGTCGGCGTGGTTTCTGGCATGATCTGCGCTTTTGCGGGCGGCTGGCTCGGTTTGCGCGAGGTATTGCGGCAACCGGCGCTGGCGACGCTGCGCGACGTCTGATTTCCCTGTATCGCCATGAGCACCGAATCCACCAACCCGCCCGACGGGCAGTCCAACCAGCCCGAGGAGCAGCGGGAACAGATTACCGCGTACGAACTGATCGGCGGCGAGGCGCGCGTGCGCGAACTGGTCGATCGTTTCTACGACCTGATGGACCTGGAGACGGAGTTCGCCGGCCTGCGCGCGCTGCATCCGCACTCGCTGGAGGGTTCGCGCGACAAGCTGTTCTGGTTCCTGTGCGGTTGGCTGGGCGGGCCGAATTACTTTATCGAGCGCTTCGGCCATCCCCGCCTGCGTGCGCGCCACCTGCCGTTCGAGATCGGCACCAGCGAACGTGACCAGTGGATGCGTTGCATGGCACTGGCGATGCAGGACGTGGGGCTGTCGGAAGATCTGCAGATGCGGCTGATGCAGGCGTTGTTCCAGACTGCGGACTGGATGCGCAATGTCCAGCGATAACCGGATGCCGGCGGCCGCGCAGACCGTGCTCGATTTCTGGTTTGGCTTGCCGGGTGCGCCGGAATGGAACATTTCGCGGCGCGAATGGTTCACCAAGTGCGTGAACTTCGATACCACGGTCCGCGGGCGCTTCCTGTCGTGCTGGCAGGCCGCGCATGACGGCGCCGAGGACGACTGGTCCGTGACGCCGGAGGGCGCTTGCGCCCGGATCGTGCTACTCGACCAGTTCCCACGCAATATGTTTCGCGGCGATCCACGCAGCTTCGCCACCGATGGCAAGGCACTCGCGGCGGCACGCCGGATGCTGGACCTTGGTTGGGATCGCCAGTTGCGCACGCGGTGGCACCGCATGTTCTGCTACTTGCCGTTCGAGCATGCGGAATCGCTGGATGCGCAGAACATCGCGGTGCGGGAGATGATGGCCCTGCGCGACGACAGCGGCGGGGAAGTCGATGTGGTGGAGTGGGCCGAGAAGCATCGCGACGTCATCGCGCGCTTCAGCCGCTTCCCGCACCGCAACGCCGTGCTGGGCCGGGTGAATTCGGATGCGGAAGCCGCGTATCTGAAACAGCCAGGCTCGTCATTCTGAGCATCGACGCGCAGGTGCGGTTCTCGCCGCACGCCCGGGGGAAGCCTCGGACGCTATGCTTATAATCGCAACTCTGCCGATACAAAGTCGTTCCAACGCCCATGGAAGCCAAACCGCAAGCCGGTCCCCGTCGTACCCGGGATCGCATTCTCGACGTCTCGCTGCGCCTGTTCAATGAACTCGGCGAGCCCAACGTCACCACGACGACGATTGCGGAAGCCATGGAAATCAGTCCTGGCAATCTCTATTACCACTTCCGCAACAAGGACGACATCATCAATTCCATCTTCGTGCGCTTCGAGCAGGAGATGGAGCGTCGCCTGAAAATGCCGGAAGACCACAAGGCCACATTGGGGGAGAGCTGGGGCTATCTGCAGTACATGTCCGAGTTTCTGTGGAACTACCGTTTCCTGTATCGCGACATCAACGACCTGCTGGCGCGCAACCGGATGCTGGAGACCAACTTCAAGCGCATCGTCGATCAGAAGAAGCGCTTCGCGCTCGAGATCTGCCGCCAGTTCCAGGAGGATGGCGACATGGACGCCACGCCGGAACAGGTGGACGCGATCTGCACCAACATCGTCGTGATCGCCACGTACTGGCTGTCGTTCCAGTTCGTGCAGCACCCGCGCCAGTACAACGACCCCGAACAGATTCGCGGCTATCTGCATGGGTCGAGCTATCACATCTTCTCGATTCTCGCGCCGTACCTGCGTGGCAAGGCGCGTGAGGCATTCGACCAGCTCGCGCGCGAGTACGCGGCGCAGAAGGCCGCGGCGGATGCCGCAAAGCTTGAAAAGGACAGAAAGTGAAGTCGGTTTGCGTTTATTGCGGGTCGAGCCCAGGTTTTCGGCCCGAGTACGCCGAAGCAGCGCGAGCGCTTGGGCAGGCCATGGCGGAGCGGGGTCTGGCTCTGGTCTATGGCGGGGGCAATGTAGGCCTGATGGGCATCGTGGCCGATAGCGTCATGGCGCATGGCGGTGCCGCCATCGGCATCATTCCGGAAGCGCTGATGCAGAAGGAGGTTGGTCACCGAGGCCTGACCGAGCTTCACATCGTGCGCAACATGCACGAGCGCAAACAGATGATGGCGGATCGCGCCGATGCGTTCATCGCCATGCCCGGCGGCGTTGGCACGTTCGAAGAGCTGTTTGAAACGTTCACGTGGGCGCAGCTCGGCTACCACGACAAGCCTGTTGGCCTGCTCAACGTAGCGGGGTTCTACGACGGTATGCTCGGGTTCCTGAAACACGCCGTAAGCGAGGGCTTCCTGAAGCAGGTCCATGCGGACATGTTGCACGTGTCCACCGAACCGGTGGATATGCTCGCCCGCCTGGCGGCGGCGCCGCGCGTGCATGTCGACAAGTGGCAGGAAGGCCGCGAGAAGGCCTGACCCTCCGCTCCCGGGATGCTGGCCGACTGGCCGGTTGGCCGATCTGGCTGATCAGTTGAACAGCATCCCCACCCACCGCACCACGTGCGGTCCCGCGATGGCGGCCCACGTGCCGCCACACAGGATCAACGCCAGCATCACCGCCGCGCTGCCGAAGTCCTTGGCGCGCTTGGACAGGCTGTGCCGTTCCAGCGAGATCCGGTCGATCGCGGCTTCCACGCTCGAGTTGAGCAGTTCCACGATCAGCACCAGCAGCAGCGTGCCCAGCAGCATCACGCGTTCGACGACCGTTGCCGGAATGACGAACGCGCACGGCGTGAGGATCACTACCAGCGTCAGTTCCTGACGGAACGCGCTTTCTTCCAGAATCGCGTAGCGCAACCCCGACGCCGAGTTGATTGCCGCGTGCCAGGCGCGCGTCAGCCCCCGATTTCCCTTGTGTGGATTGCTGGCGATTGAATATTCGGACTCGACTTCAGCCGCCATGTGAGCGGCCGTCGGCCGGTGCAGCGACGGATCGGGCGGTAGCGTTTGATGAGGCTTGGCCATGATCTGGGGCGACTGGGGGCGCTGAGTTGTCGGTTCCGCCCGTGCCTGTTGGCAGCGGACGCAAATGGGTGAGGAACTGCTCGGATGCGGCGCGCCACGAGAACTTCTCCGCGTGGGCGCGTGCCGTTGCGCGGTCGATGCGCAGGGCTTCCAGGCAGGCCTCTCTCAGGTCTTCGTGCATCACGCCGGCCGGGCTGTTGCCGAGCACGTCGATCGGCCCGGTGACAGGGTAGGCCGCCACCGGCAGCCCGCTTGCCAATGCTTCGAGCAGGACCAGTCCGAACGTATCGGTGCGGCTCGGAAACACGAAGACATCTGCTGAAGCATACACCTTTGCCAACTCGGGCTGCTTGAGCACGCCGAGGTAGTTCGCCGACGGATAGCGCGCCTTAAGGCCGGCCAGCGCGGGGCCATCGCCCACCACCCACTTCGAACCTGGCAGGTCGAGTTGCAGGAATGCCTCGACGTTCTTTTCCACCGCCACGCGGCCCACGTAGAGGAAGATCGGGTGCGCGGTGTTCAGGACGTTCGCCCGTTGCGCGGTGAAGACATCGAGATCGACGCCGCGCGTCCACAGCACGCCGTTCGTGATGCCGTAATCGTGCAGATCCTTGAGCACCACGGGCGTTGGCGCCATCACCGCACGCGCGGAGCCATGGAACCAGCGCAGAAAACGGTAGGTCCACGCCAGCGGAATGCCGAAGCGCGCCTGCACGTACTCCGGGAAGCGCGTGTGGTAGGCCGTGGTGAAAGGCAGGTCGTGCCGCATCGCGTAACGGCGCGCGGCCAGACCAAGCGGCCCTTCGGTGGCGATATGGAGCGCGTCGGGACGGAACGCGTCGATGCGACGGCGCACCTTGCCCGAGGGCAGCAACGACAGCCGGATCTCGGGATAGGTCGGGCAGGGGATCGTCTGGAATTCGAGCGGCGTGATCAGGTCCACGGTGTGACCCATGGCTTCGAGCTCGCGGCGGGTGGATTTCAGCGTGCGCACCACGCCGTTGACCTGAGGTTCCCAGGCGTCGGTGACAATCAGGACTCTCATCGAATCTCCTTGCTCAGGTGCGTTGTTGTTGTGACGAGCGGGCATCGCGCGCCATTCATGCAATGGCGCGACTGCCGGGGGCGGGTGGTAAGGCAAGGATCAGGCAGCCAATTCGGCCGTGCGACGGCGGCGGCGGCCTGCGGGAATCGGCGGATCGAGCAGCGTGGTCCAGTAGACGATTTTCAGTTCGCCTTCCATGGTCTCCACGAGGGCGGACAGGCTTTCCACCCAATCACCGTCGTTGCAGTAGAGCTGGCCATCGACATCGCGGATCTCGGCCTTGTGGATGTGGCCGCAGACCACGCCGTCGCAGCCGCGCCGGCGGGCTTCGTCGACCATCGCGTGCTCGAACGAATTGATGTAGCTCACCGCGTTCTTGACCTGATGCTTCAGGTATTGCGAGATCGACCAGTAGTCGAATCCGAGCCGCGCGCGCACGCGGTTGAAGTGGCGGTTCAGCGCGAGGATCATCGTGTACGCCGAATCGCCCAGGTAGGCCAGCCACTTCGCGTGTTGCACCACGCCGTCGAACAGGTCGCCATGCACAACCCACAGGCGCTTGCCGGTGGCGGTCACGTGGACCGCGTCCTCGCGCACCGTGATGTCACCGAATGCCATGCCGTCGAACTGGCGCGCCACTTCGTCATGATTGCCCGGCACGTAGATGACGTCGGTGCCCTTGCGTGCCTTGCGCAGCAGCTTCTGCACGACGTCGTTGTGGCTCCGCGGCCAGTACCAGCCCCGACGAAGCTGCCAGCCGTCGATGATGTCGCCGACGAGATAAAGCACGTCAGATTCGTTGTGCTTGAGGAAGTCGAGCAGGTATGTGGCCTGGCAACCCGGCGTGCCCAAATGGATGTCGGACAGCCAGATCGCACGGTAGCGGTGCGTGGGATGCTCCACGGGCGGCGTGGGCGTGGAGCTGGGTTCGTTGGGGACGCGCAGGGTGTCGCGAGAGGTGTCGCTGTTGTCGCCGGCGTTGCCAGTATTGCCAGTGTTGCGGGAAAGGGCGGCAGTCAGGTCGGCCGGTGTCGGCATGAATGCCGCGAGCGCGGCTGACAGCGGTAGCGTGGCGTCAGGCTTGCCGCGCAGTCGCAGCGCGACATTCGTCAGACGTCCGCGGGCAAATCGGATTGCTTGAATCATGGCGGCCCCGGTATCGGCGATGGCTGCATTGAGCCAGTGCGTCATGACGGAGCCGTGACGGAAACATGAATGTCACATGAACCTTGCCGAGGCGTCTCCGTGGGGCAACGGGAGGGCCGAGTCCGATGTCGAAGCGGGTTGTTTTCGCAGTGTCGCGAGGCCATCCAGCGTGGCCTGCACCGCCCGTGGATCGCGCAGCAGCGAGACGTGCCCGATCCCGCTCAATGGGATATGGCGCGCGCCCTCGAGCCAGGCCGTGTGGGCCGGGCCCGCGATCGAGTCGTGCCAGCTGAAGACCGAGATCATGCGACTGCGCATCGCGGGGCTCTCCGCCTCAGCCAGGGTCGTCAGCCATGGGCTGGCCCACCGCATCTGACGGGCGTTCGTTCCCGCGCCGAAGGTGGCCAGCGGGCAGCCGCGATGCGGGCTGCCAAGCGTCACGATGCCGGCGCAAGGTACGGTTTCTCCTGCTGTATCGGCCATTACCTGTGCCGCGCGGGCTGCCAGCCCGCCCATGCTGTGGCAGACCAGCAGCGGCGGGTAGCCGGTGCGCGCGTGGAGGTCGCGCATTCGTACGAGCAGGGCGGCGGCGTAGTCGTCGATATCGCCGAGCACCGGCGTCAGGTCGATGCCCTCGCAACGGTAGCCGGCACCGGCAAGCGCGGGAGCCAGGTCGAGCCAGACCGCGTGATTGCAGCCATAGCCGTGGACCAGCAACACAGTGGGGGTATCAGGCAGCGGATCGGTTGGCTGCGCGAATGTCAGCCGCGACCGGAATGGCTGCAGCCAGTCGAACATCCGCAGGACCGCGCGGCACTCGGCCAGATAGCACGACACCGCGTGGCGCCAGCTCAGCGGCCTTGGGGCAGGAATGTCGTCAGGCCGTTGCGGCCGGGCCGAAGCGGGAACGGCGAGCCCGGCCTGGGTCACTAGAAAGGCGATCGCGACGCCGATGCCGAAGGCGACCAACGCGCCCGCGATGCTGGCCAGAATCGCCGCAGGCCATGACCAGTCCGCCCCGGCGGCAAGTGCCGCCGCGAGCCCGCCGACTGCCGCCGCCTGCACGACGACAGCGATGCGGCGCAGCGCGGCGGCCGTCAGGTTCATGGTTTCGATGCGGGCCGCAGGTCAACTAGCCGGGTGCCGGCCAGGCGGTCATGTAGAAACTGCCGGCGCGGGTCGAGCCAGGCCAGCGAGATCCAGATCAGCAGGCCAATCGCCAGTACGCCAATGAACGGGCCCTTGGTCAGCCCGAGCGCATGGCCGACCGTCGCGGCCGGAGGCAGCCACAGCCATGCCAGTGCGTAGCGAAACAGGGCTTGCGGCCACCGGGGAGGGGTACCGGCCATTGTTTCGAGCCGGATGCGCCAGGTCTGCATGGCCAGGGTCTGGCCGCTCCGTTGCCAGAACCAGGAGAAATAGAAGGCCAGGACTAGGAACATCCAGGCCTGATCGACATATGGGCGGTCGAGCCCGATCTGTTGCAGCAACGGCCGTGCAACGATGTACACCGCGCTGGCGGCCATCAGCACGCCGAACAGCAATACGCCTTCATAGAGCATGCAAAGCAGGCGGCGGCGCAGCGGCGGTGTGCGTGGCATCGGATTGGAAGCGGGCTGGGCAGAAACGGCAGGCGTGGCAACTGGCATGGCGCAAGGCGTGAGCGATAAGCAGCCATTATGCCAAACGCGTCGAGCGCGACGGCTCAGGCGCGGTCTGGCGGTCAGCGCAAGATGGCTGGCCGTTACTGGCGCGGGGTGTCGGTGGTGTCGAAGGTGGTGGCCGCTTCGCCGGTTACGGGAGGCGAAAGCGCGGGCGGGGCCGCCGGCGCGGGTGCCGTGGCGGCGGGCGCGGCAGGTGCGGAAGCTGCGGAAGCTGCGGCGACTGCCGCAGCCGATGCAGACGACAGCGCCGGGGTAGCCTGGGCCGCGGATGCCGGGCCGGCTACGGCTGCCGCGCCGCTGGCAGCCTTTTTCTCAGGTCGGAGTTGTCGGCTGGTATCGGCCGGTGGGCGCTTGCCCGATGGCAGCGCGCTCACAGTCCCGGGCCGGCGCGGCACCTTCTCGGCTGCGGCTAGCTTCTTTTTCTGTTCTTCCGGAAGCTGCTGGTACCGATCCCATGCCTCTGCCTTCTTCTCGGGCGGCAGCGTGCGCGTGATCTGGTAATTCTCGCGCGCCAGACGGCGTTGCTGCGGGGTCAGCTTGACCCATTCGGCCATCCGCTCCTGCAGGCGTTTCTGTTCCTCGGGCTTGAGCTTCGGATAGCGCTCGGCGATGCGTTCCCACTTGTGCCGATTCAGTTCCGGCAGTGTTTCCCAGATCGGCTGGAGTGGGGCGAGCGCCTGCTGGTGTGCGGGCGGCAGCTCGAGCCAGGTCGGATGCGCATTGGTGATCGGACGCGGCGCGGCCGGCTGGCTGGCGGCAGGGTTCTGCGCTTGAACCGCCGATGTGGCAAAGCCGCCGCAAAGCGCGGCGACAAGTGCAGCGACGGCGGGGCCGGCAGCCCATAGTCTGGCAACCCGGCGGTGGAAGGCGTCGGCGAGGTGTCTTGCGCGGGCCATGTCTTATTGCCCGCGCTTCAGGTACACGTGGAAGCCCTGGTCCGCGTATGCCGTCGGAGGCAGGTCGTCGAGCAGCATCGCGGTATCCACGTCGGCGAGTTCCTCGACGCGCTTCTGCTGCTGCCAGTGGTAGATGCCGATGAGTCCGGCGCCGAGCGCCACCAGCGTCCAGACGAGCGCGAGCTTGCGCAGCCATGCACCGGCACGGTGCAGTGGCGTGTCGTCTTCTTCCTCGAAGGCGTAGCCGTGGTGGCCGCCTGGCAGGGCAAGTTGCGGCACATGCGCCCGCACTTCGGCTTTCTTCGCGGCAAGCGCCATGCGCCGCGCGGCGGCGAGCCGTTCGGCAACGTCCGGCGGCAGTGCATCCGCCGAGGCATCAAGTGCCAGGCGAATCTCGTGGGCGAAGCGCCGCTCCTGGATATCTCGTTCGTTTCTGCTCATAGTCGGACCCCCCGCGCGCGCAAGGCTTGCGCCAGAGTATGCGTTGCACGGGAACAGTGCGTCTTGACGCTGCCCTCGGAGCAGCCCATCACGGCTGCTGTTTCGGCTACATCCATATCCTCCCAGTAACGCATCAGGAAAGCCTCGCGTTGACGCGTGGGCAGACGCTGGATTTCCTGCTCGATGATATGCATGACCTGCGCGCGTTCGACCTTGTCGGCGCTGCTTTCTGCCATCTCGGTGCCGGCTTGGGCCTCCAATGTGTCGAGCAGGTCGCTATCGTCGCCATCGCGCTCGTCGCGCAGGTTCGAAAAAAGCGTCACCCAGGTGTTGCGCACCTTCTGGCGACGGAACCAGTCGTGGATTGTGTTCTGGAGGATGCGCTGGAACAGCGGCGGGAGTTCTGCGGCAGATTTGTCGCCGTATTTCTCCGCCAGCTTGATCATGGCGTCCTGCACGATGTCCAGCGCGGCTTCGTCGTCCCGCACGGCGAACACGGCCTGCTTGAAGGCGCGTCGTTCCACGCTGGCGAGAAAGTCGGAGAGTTCCTGATCGGTGGCCATGCAGGCAAATACAGCAGTTGGGCGCGGGGGCCGGGCCGAATGTGCCGCCTAAGTCCTGCGGCACCTCTGAAATGTCTGCGATGCTAGCAAAAAACACATGGACTCTGCCACTGCTGTATGCAAGTGCAGACATCATCGCAATCAACCAGTCACCGGCCGTTGTGCCGCCGCTGCATGATTCCAGTGATTTGATGTGAATTGCCCATAGACCGCAGTGGTGCATTGCAGTATCATCGAAGGTTCACGACATCAGTGGTTGTCTCATCGGACCGCTTATGAGGCGGTCTTCTCATGCAGACGCGCACCGCTTGAACCCGAGCCAAAAGCCCGGCAGAGAGCATCCAAACAATTTTTTGCCGAAAATTGCAAAGGACTGAAATGAACATGCCCAGCGCGGAATTTTCCCACGCCGATAGCAATTCATCCTCCGCTCGCGAAATGATCGGAGCGGAAATCCTCGTCAACGCACTTGCCGAAGAAGGCGTCGAATACGTCTGGGGTTATCCCGGCGGCGCAGTGCTCTATATCTACGACGAGCTCCACAAGCAAACCAAATTCGAACATATCCTGGTGCGCCACGAGCAGGCCGCCGTCCATGCCGCTGACGGGTACGCCCGTGCGACCGGCAAGGTGGGCGTTGCGCTGGTGACCTCGGGTCCGGGCGTGACCAATGCCGTGACCGGCATCGCCACCGCCTATCTGGATTCGATTCCGATGGTGGTGATCACCGGCAACGTGCCGACCCACGCGATCGGTCAGGATGCGTTCCAGGAATGCGACACCGTTGGCATCACGCGCCCGATCGTCAAGCACAACTTCCTCGTGAAGGACGTGCGTGACCTTGCTGCCACGATCAAGAAGGCGTTCTTCATTGCCGCCACCGGCCGTCCCGGCCCCGTGGTGGTCGATATCCCGAAGGACGTGTCGCGCAACAGCTGCAAGTACGAGTATCCGAAGTCGATCGACATGCGCTCGTACAGCCCGGTGAACAAGGGCCATTCGGGTCAGATTCGCAAGGCCGTGGCGTTGCTGCAATCGGCCGAGCGCCCGTACATCTATTCGGGCGGCGGCGTGGTACTGGCCAACGCAAGCGAAGAGCTGCGCGAGCTGGCTGCGCTTACCGGCCATCCGGTCACCAATACGCTGATGGGCCTGGGCGCGTTCCCCGGCACGAGCAAGCAGTTCGTTGGCATGCTCGGCATGCACGGCACGTACGAGGCCAACATGGCCATGCAGAACTGCGACGTGCTGATCGCCATCGGCGCCCGATTCGATGACCGCGTGATCGGCAATCCGTCCCATTTCACCGCGCAGGCCCGCAAGATCATCCACATCGACATCGACCCGTCGTCGATCTCGAAGCGCGTCAAGGTGGACATTCCCATCGTTGGCAACGTCAAGGACGTGCTGCAGGAACTGATCTCCCAGATCAAGACGAGCGATATCAAGCCCAAGCGCGAGGCCCTGGCCAAGTGGTGGGAACAGATCGAGAAGTGGCGCTCGGTGGACTGCCTCAAGTACGACCGCAGTTCCGAGATCATCAAGCCGCAGTACGTGGTGGAAAAGATCTGGGAACTGACGCACGGCGACGCATTCATCTGCTCCGACGTGGGCCAGCACCAGATGTGGGCCGCGCAGTTCTACAAGTTCAACGAGCCGCGTCGCTGGATCAATTCCGGTGGCCTCGGCACGATGGGCGTGGGCCTGCCGTACGCAATGGGCATCAAGAAGGCATTCCCGGACAAGGAAGTCGTCACCATCACCGGTGAAGGGTCGATCCAGATGTGTATCCAGGAACTGTCGACCTGCCTGCAGTACGACACCCCGGTCAAGATCTGCTCGCTGAACAACGGATATCTGGGCATGGTGCGCCAGTGGCAGGAAATCGAGTACGACAATCGTTACTCGCATTCCTACATGCAGGCATTGCCCGACTTCGTCAAACTCGCCGAAGCCTATGGCCACGTGGGGATGCGCATCGAGAAGAGCTCCGATGTGGAACCCGCATTGCGCGAGGCTTTCCGACTCAAGGACCGTACCGTGTTCCTGGACTTCCAGACCGACCCCACTGAAAACGTGTGGCCGATGGTTCAGGCTGGCAAGGGTATCTCCGAAATGCTGCTTGGCGCGGAGGACCTGTAATGCGACACATCATCTCGGTCCTGCTGGAGAATGAACCCGGCGCGCTGTCGCGCGTGGTGGGCCTGTTTTCGGCACGTGGATACAACATCGAGACGCTGACGGTGGCACCCACCGAAGACGCGTCGCTGTCGCGGATGACCATCGTCACCACCGGTTCGGACGACGTGATCGAGCAGATCACCAAGCACCTGAACCGTCTGGTGGAAGTGGTCAAAGTGGTGGACCTGACCGAAGGCGCGCACATCGAGCGCGAGCTGATGCTCGTGAAGGTGCGTGCCGTAGGCAAGGAGCGCGAGGAAATGAAGCGCACCGCCGACATTTTCCGTGGCCGCATCATCGACGTGACCGAAAAGACGTACACCATCGAGCTGACCGGCAACGGCGGCAAGCTGGATGCGTTCCTCGATGCCATCGACCGCACCGCGATCCTGGAAACCGTCCGTACCGGCGGTTCGGGAATCGGCCGCGGCGAGCGCATCCTGAAGGTCTGACCGGCGCCCCCGGCAGCTACCGGCCAAAAGCCGACACGCAGTATCCCGAAGCAGCGCAGCGCGCTCAGTCCAGAATTGGCAAACGCGCGCTTCGCCGCCACCCAATAAGCAGATTTTGAGAAATTGAAGGAACCATCATGAAAGTGTTTTACGACAAGGACGCCGACCTCTCCCTCATCAAGGGCAAGAACGTCACCATCATCGGCTACGGCTCGCAAGGCCACGCCCACGCGCTGAACCTGAAGGATTCGGGCGTGAACGTGACCGTTGGTCTGCGCAAGAGCGGCGCGTCGTGGAACAAGGCCGTGAACGCCGGCCTGCAGGTCAAGGAAGTGGCCGAGGCAGTGAAGGGCGCCGACGTGGTCATGATCCTGCTGCCGGACGAGCAGATCGCCGACGTGTACAAGAACGAAGTGCATGCCAACATCAAGGATGGCGCCGCGCTGGCCTTCGCCCACGGCTTCAACGTGCACTACGGCGCCGTGATCCCGCGTGCCGACCTGGACGTGATCATGATCGCCCCGAAGGCCCCGGGCCACACCGTGCGTTCGACGTACGCGCAAGGTGGCGGCGTGCCGCACCTGATCGCCGTGCATCAGAACAAGTCCGGCGCTGCACGTGACATCGCTCTGTCGTACGCTACCGCCAACGGCGGCGGCCGCGCCGGCATCATCGAGACCAACTTCCGCGAAGAAACCGAAACCGACCTGTTCGG